>Ga0056128_1011105_pt1 | contig 11166 bp, 6 predicted proteins | sample WorMetLIZISLAND2_FD_71113 | JGI IMG/M metagenome (GOLD analysis project Ga0056128, IMG submission 71113) | Marine gutless worms symbiont microbial communities from Max Planck institute for Marine Microbiology, Germany - Olavius geniculatus... ... | reverse complement strand
GACGGCTTTCCATAACTTTGAGGTTCCCCCGTTTTCCGGTCCCGCGTTTTCCACCCCTGCGATTTGGTGCCGGGTTTTCCAGTTCCGCGTTTTCCAGTCTCGCGTTTTCAGCGCCCCCCATTCAAATGCAATTCTCCCGTACTGTGGGCGTGGTGCTTATCTCCTTCTTGAATTGCGTGTAATTTGCTAGACTAGATCTAATACGTCTCCAAGAAGTCGCAGACTTTTCTGCTCACAACTTATCTGAAGCTTTGTAGGTCTCCAACTCGTTTTAGCCGACCGTGTACTTAAATAAGATCGAGCTATTGGCATGGTTGTCGTCCGTATGTCTGTCTGTCTGTCAGTAACGGATGTATTGCGGACGTAAAGGACGTAAAGAAAAAACCTTTTTACACCAACAATTAGCCATGCGTGTGAAACTCGGGCGTGCAAAATTTTAGTTAAGTATTGCAAGGCGAACATTTTCAAATTGTGGGTTGAATGGACGGGGGAGGGGTAGGAAATTCAGTAGAAAAACAGGCCATATCTCGGAAACGGTGAGAGATAGGGCCTAGGCTACTACATACAATATAATATACAATCACTAATAATCATTGACCTTGTATGACCTTGAAGGGTCATAATGCACTATGGTATGCCAATCGTGCGGTATTGTGGGTAAACAGTAAGTTGTAGGGGTCGACAATTGTACCACCGGATATAGGCCGCTGGCAACTTCCTATAGGCTCTCAGTAGTAACCATGTCTCCATCTGCAGCGGTTTAGCCGCAGTTTTAATGGAAAGTTTTAAGCTATAAGTGGCCGTAGGGCTTATCTGGAAAACGGTGAGAGATAGGACTAAGGTTACTATTAATCACTAATAGGAAGTCGCATATTGGCTTTTGAATGACATGAAAATCATCGACTTTGGATGACCTAGAAGGTCAATACTGCAACAGAAACTGTAGGTCTATAGGCTTGTAACTCATTTTTCCTAGCAAGGCGTTTCTATTGTGAGAAAAATTTGCGAAACCTGCGTCCGATATTTCTGGTGTTATTTACTACTGTAGCTGTTTATATCGCCAGGCGAGACGACCGCGTGTCATCGCGCGCAATGTATGTTATGCTAGCGATAATTGTAGCTTTCGAGACAGCGTTTTGTTAACATAGTGTGCATGGAACTGTGTCACCTCTGACAAATCGCTTTCTCTCCGTGACTGCAGGTCAGACGCTGGGCTTCGGACGTGGCGGTAAGGTCGGCTTTTCCTAGCGATAGCTGAACTTTTTGTCTCCAAAAGTGTGCGTCTTGCGCAATGCTAGTCCTATATGTCTAATAGTTAAGAGTTCGTGAGCTTTTTTCTTGACGCTTTTTTTCATTTTTCAGCTTGAGCTTTTTCAGTCCGTTTTATACGGCTCGTGTGTGCGTGATGTGCTCGCGTGTTCTGCTTTTGATGATGATGACGATTACATCTGACAGAATCAAAGATTGCGTCGTACGTTGGTGTTAAACCAGACTGGGTGGATGACGGCGGTGTAACGTTCCAGCGCCACGAGAAAAATGCCGTATGTCGACGTGATGAGAAGATCCCAGAGTGGAACTCTGGTAAGCCAAATGCGACAGATCAACTGATCATAAGCGCTGTCACGTAACATGCGAGTGCCGTCCACCTGGACAACAGCCGTCAGCAGAGTGAAGAATGACGCACACAAGTCCACGAAACTTTGATTCACGATCAGAATGTTCATCGTCTGTACGAATCACACACATACAAGCTTTCAATGACTAACATGTTTAAGAAGTTTAGTTAAACTGGGCGGTCAGGTCAGGCTACACAGCGTCCAGCTGTTTTCTGTCATAACTCCCCCCCCCCACTTTTGTCTGTGTTTTGCGTAACAGTAGCGTCGCGGGTCAGAAAAGTTGACGGTCGGATGTTGCCATTTTCCGGCATAGCACTGGACAGTGTATAAAATCACCTGAGCGTCCATTCGTGCGCACACCTGTACGTCCGTGCGTCCGTCCAACGTTTGAGACTTCATATCTCCATAACGGTGCAAGATAGACGCATGGTCACAATGGACCACCCATAGGAAGTCGCCTACCGCGAGTCGAATGGTCACGTGACCGATGATGTCACGTGACTCCAAAAGGTCAAGTTCTTGACAACATTATCTTTGAGGTGTCATATCTCCATATGCATAACAGTGCAAGCTCTATGCATTGTCACAATAGATCATTAATAGTAAACCCCTGATGACAAATCGAATGGTCACGTGACTGACGATGTTAACTGTTTAGTTATAATTATAGCGAAAGATGACAATAACATTACTGCTGTACAATTTGAAATTAAACTTTTCAAATTTTACCACCAGTCTACACAGCTCACTGATTTTATTTATACGGATATATACTGTAAGCTATCGAGAGGCATTGGACAGACTCATGCTCGTTTGAACATTATCTTGTTTTCTCCTAAATTTCACGGTTTAATTAACGAAGTGAAAAAGCGGGGTACGCTACAACACGCTTTCTGGAGAATAGTCATTTAGATCAAGCCACATTACAGTGCGAGTCAAAAAATTTTACACCTCTAAAGTTTATTGAACTTCATTTTACATTAACTTAAAATTTTTAGCCATATTTTACACACGTATTCGGCGTTTAAGTCTACACCAAACTGCAAAGTTTTATTTCATTATTCTTAAATCTGATAAAGTTATATTATGCGCGCGCGCCCACAGCATTTTTTTCATTTTAACAGCGCATTAAGCACAAAACACAAACTTATGATAATCTGACAAAAAACAAATGATTAAAATGCACAAATTGCTAAGATGTTACAGTTACAAAAACAGCTAAACATATTCAATAACATATTTTTTGGAATCTGATGTTCAAAATGTTTACCAGCGGCCAAAGTACATGCATTCAGACGATACTGAGAAAGTCTGCGGCAAGTCATCCCGTGTCTGCTGCAGCGCGCCTTTTAGCTCCGGAATGGTGTTCGGCATTAAGATATGTTTGTAAAATGTCTGCAGCATTGCACCATGACCATTAGTAGTCAAGTGGTTAAAATTTGGTCAATTTGATGGCCATTCATACTTTACAATGAGATCCCTAACGTGAGCTTTCAAGTGAAAATGGAAAATTCGCTGGGTGAGCGCGCATCAAATTTCAGAATAATTGAATAAAACTTTGTAATTGGGCGTATATTTGAATGCCGAATATGCGTGTAAAATATAGCTAAAAATTTTCAGTTTTTGAACAATAATGTTAAAAAACTTCAGGGATAAAAAATTTTATGAGTTTCCCTGTATATAGGCATTTGGCAACAAATGACATTGTGTGTATGTCAGGCAGTTGAATGTCCGGAGACTTTTTCATAGGCGTTCGTCAGCCGTCAGAACCACTCGCGCGGAATAAACAAATTAGATTGGCTTGTATTCGCCGCCACTGCATGGAACTGTTTTAACAGCTCAACGAAATGGTTGTTTTCATATTTTTTTCATTGCTGATGTGTGCTGCATATATTTAGCAATAACTAGTGTCACCTCATGGTTTAAAGGCAACTAAATTGAGCCACAGCAAAAGTCACGGTGAAAACAAAACATAGGCTACATTAAGTCGATTATGATTACCGAAAACGCACTGCTTGCCATCCGCTTCGTGGGTTAAAAAATACATGTTGTGGGAGGGGGACAAAAAAATTTGTCCGACGGACAGCTTGCAATTTCCGACAGAGTTCCGACAGACAATATTGCAAATTTCCGACATAGGTGCTTGAAGGTTTAGTTATGTCCATAGCCATAAATTGCCTTAAATAGGGGATTTTTAGCTTGAATTTTGTATTTTCAAAAAAAAATTTAACAAAAATAATCGGAGAGGCTAAAATTTAAAAAAAAACAAATCCTGCCCCTTGCCACGACGCCATTGCAGTTTTACGGTATGGACGATTTAGAAGCATCTTACGAATCAAACAAAAATTCGCCAGTCGGAGAGCAGTCAACGATTGTAACCGACTTTTGCGGTTAGTCGTAGATGCTCATCTGTCAACTTGTTCAAGTGTCGACTCTACGCACTTTGGACAGACAACTAATGAGCGTCTGAAGTTTCGGCTTTAACTTAGCATTCTACAACTAAGAGTACAAGTACATGTACGTGCAACTAGAAAGCCACTTGCAGAGCGTAAATCTCCGCCAACGCCCAAAATCAGTAAAAAACTAAATGAATTTCTACTTTGTGTTCGTCGGGTGACAGCACGATGTTTGACGAAAGTTTGCCTTATCTGGCCGTGGTAAATAACCACTCACTCCTATCCTGCCATTCCTGCATTTAGATGCTGTTCCAGATCACCAAATCTTGCGTAGCCTAATCCTGCTAACAAACCAACAGACAGATAAATAAATAAATAAACGCCGGGCATCAACATTACTTTCTTGGCGAAGATAATAAGTCTGCCTGGCTAATCTTGGGCTGGCGTTCGGTGATATAATGCACTTGCTCGTATACGGTAAAGCGGCGGCATTTGACGCACAGATTAGACGGATACCGCAGTGGACTGGAGTGACAGTGAACCGCGCAGCTTACGTCTGTAGGACAACGTTCGCTTAACTAACTGCAACATCCTATGCCAACGTCCATGATGGTTGAAGCATGGGACAATTAAACTGACAAATTCTACCGTCAAATACCCAGTTTCAGTTCAAACACCGTTGAAAGTCAAGTTCATCGACAGTCAAAAACCTGAAAAATAAAGAACATTCACGCGTACGATTTAATTTACTATCAACCGCCCGAGACGCCGGACAACTGGACGGACGGCCGCATATTATGCCGGCAATCACGAGTCAACTGCCCGTTTCAGTCGTGAAGAGCTAAAATGAGGCAGATCGCTGCGTAGACGACGTAGGCCTACTAACCAGATGTGTCTTAGAAACGGCACGTGTCAACATAGACTCAGGCTTGGTGTAGTGGTTATAACACGCTAGTCTCCATAGACGCGATCAACGAAGTTGCTCTACGCCTGGCACGGTTACTATTTGGATGATTGTGTGAATATCTATAGCAAAATATCTCGGTATATACCCATCTAACCACATTTTAGCTTGCCGTTTTTCGGAGTAGGCGAATCAAGTACGTAACGTGTTTTTTAATGTTCCTTTTATTTAAAAAATTCATCAAATTTGAAAACTCCGCCAAAAACGTCGAGAAACACTTTTAATGCCGCTGAAACAAATTAATAGGTTATGGTGGTAACAGTTTACTTACTTAGTCTAGTAATATTCAATCTTATGACCTCCATGGTTGAAATGAAGTTGAACAAAATTCTCTCTTTTTCTAGTTTTAGCTATACTGTACTTGCGGAATTAGGTTTTAAGCAAGAAGTTAAACGAATTAGGGCTAACGTTTCTTATTAACGTTTTACACGTTTTATTTTATTTCTGCCACATTTGTTACGTTTTATGACGTTTTAGAAATTTCTTTTGAAACGTTTTTTACATCTATGTAGGCTACATAACAGGCAGAACGCCGATGCTATTGGCAATTAATACTGAGGATGAAAGTCATTAACCTGCTGCTTGCAGCGGACTATCAGACTAAGAAAGAAAGACGTATCCGTCCAACAAACTGACTGTAAATTTAATGACAAAAAACAACACTCTTGAAATTGGTTAATGCTCTGCAGCCTTAGCGATTGCCATGCGAGCAGGTCTTTTCAACACCGTGCACAGCTAACTTTGTTTTAGCCAAATGAATTGTGTCGTGACAAATTTAACAAAAGTATGTTGTGTAATGTTCAAATGAATAACACCATTTCTAACAAGTGTAGTTGATCCATTTTCTCGCTGTTTTGCGTGTTTTTATACTGTCCTAAATGAAGGCCATCATTCCCAAGCCTTCCATAAAATTTCATTAAAATCTGGCTGACAAACAAACAAGCTGTCAAGCTGTCATACCCATACAATCTCATTCTTAGGAGAATGACGTTACGTTCAACTGCGTTACCTTGTCGGTGATCTTGATGAACATAATGAAGACGATGAGGACGAACAGGTTGTCAATGACGCCGACAGTTCCAATAATAATGTAGATGACCTTGAAAGCAAGGTCACGGATGTTGGCCAGATACAGCGTCAGATCGTCAGACTCTGTTGACGTCATCGTGACGTCACTTGGTGACAACGACGCGTTCTCTATTATGCTGCTATACAATCTACTGCAGCAACGCGTTCAGTGAATAGCAGCTAGGGGAACCGCTGATGCAAACCAATGCAGGTAATTGCTAGACCTACTGCTGCTGCAGCTGCTTCTGCTGCTGCGTAGGTAAGCACTGAAGTGCCAACAACTGCAAAAAACGTTATCGCTTTGAGCTTCACAGCCGATTAAGTAACTGGTAAAGGGCAACGCACACCTGTCCGGTTGCTATAGCATGACATGGGACCTTTTATGTTAGGAATACGCCGTGTTGAACGATAGACGGCCTAACTAGAATTGGATTGGCGAAAACAAGAATATGGTTCTCACTTGAAGATAAATTACTTGGACCTAAAGTAACGAATTAACAAATGGTTAGTGACGTGGCGTGCCGCGAGAGACTTTGTACGCCGAAAGACGTGGACAGTGTCTGTGTCGCAGATTAAAAAAATGAACATTTGGGTGTGAAGAAAAAACGACGTAAACGTTGGCTGGAAAGCAATTCAGTGGCTCAGAGATATTGCATAATCTAAAAAGCAAAACGGATCATCAATACAATTAAATAGGCCTATAAGTTAAAAAGGATGTCTTAGAATTTTCTTTACAAACCAGAAATACGTTCTCTGGAACGATGTGTCTGTCCCATTGTCGCGTTTCATCATTTGACGTTCTTAGGGGCTGCATATATGTAGATCTTACATTGCCTGGGTGCTTTATTTTTAAGTGTACACAGAATATGCCAATAACAGAATTTTGAAAATCCGTTAGCATTTGGCGAAAATATGAACAATAAAATGGGATGTTTCGTGGGACACAGTGTACATTGTACAGGTTAAGCCTACTCCAAATATCAGTAGGTTTACTATCATCAATTCGTCAGCATACAACACGATTAGTGCTAAGAATTACGAACAGTCTCCTGCTTGAGTATAAATGGAACACAAGATTCAACAGTTTGAGTACGAAATATAAAAGAGCATACAGTACAAACGTAGCAAAATACAGTAACAATAAAATATACCTTACATGCAGTAAGATAGGGAATGTAGTCAACGGGTGCAACCAATGCTACTCCGTACACAGAGTGCAAATTATAATTATTGACTATAGTCAACAATAAATTTGAGAAAGCTCACGAGACGCGCGAAAGCATATAGCAGTTCCTGTCCGCAGATAATCTTAGTCTATCTCCATCCATTTCGTCGTAATTCACTCTTTTGCAGCCAAAATCGCCAAAAAATCACGTTAAGTCAAATATTTTTAGGGTTCAAGGTCATTCAAGGTTATTGATGTTGACATTCGTAAAAAGCTCCTCATCTGTGCTTGTTATGATAAGCAGCATGGCTGTGCCTATCTGCAACCATTTACACGCTAGACAAGCCAACAGAGTATAAATAACGACTTTTTACAGGGGTACCTCTCGTTGACACCCACGTGCGCAGGCCTGCTTGAACCTAAAGGGTCCAGACTTAGACTGCTAAAATCTACATTCCATGCTGAAAATTTCATACGCAGGTTGTCTTCGTCTATCTCCAGCCATTTTGGCGCAATTCACTCTTGTAATGCGTGTCGCAGCGCAAAATTGTCAAAAAAAATTTACTAAAAACCCCTTTTGGGAAGGTTCAAGGTCATTCAAGGTCATCGATGTTAATAAATTTAAAAAGCCTGTCAGCAGTGCTTGTTATAATAAGCAGCAACCTATCTGCAACCGTGTTCACCCTACACGAGATAATTGCGGTAAAATAACCACTTTTTAGGGGGGTAGCTGTCTTTGACGCCCGCCTGCACCGGCCTTCTTTAACATAGGGGGTCGGGACTTAAACTGCTAAAATCTACGTTGAATACTAAGAATTACATACGCAGGTTGACTTAGTCTACCTCCAGCCATTTCGTCGCAGTTCAGTGTTGAAATGTGCGCTGCATCCAAAAATTGCGAAAAATTTACTAAAAACCTCTTTCTGAGGGGTTCAAGGTCGTTTAAGGTCATCGATGTTGATAAATCCAAAAAGCCTGTCATCAGTGCTTGTTATGATACGCAGCATGTATATACCTATCTGCAACCGTTTTCACATTATTCGAGCCAATAACGGCAAAATGACGTGTTTTTAGGGGTACCCCGCTTTGACGCCTTCGTTCGAGGGAACCCCTGCACCCAGTGACAGGAAATTTTGTCACGATAAACTAGAGACCTTGGAACAGCCCACAGTGATGATTTCGTGATCCTAGCTTGCACCGTTTTGATACAGATCATGAGTGTGACAGACAGACAGACGGACAGACAGACAAACACCCAGACGATGGCAAAGACGCGCGAAGCATTCTGCTTTCGCGCGTAATAATTATTTTGCATATCGCCATCTCTGTCACGGAGCATAAAGTGACAGTCATTTTTTTCGAAACATAGCCTAATTATGTTCTTTAAAGAACGATTACGGAAATGTTTAGTTTTTTTAGTTTACGCTAATTTTTCTGTTGAGTTACTTTTGGTCACAGACTTTAATCTCTGTCACTACTAAACTGCCTTCTTATTTTTCGAATTTCTGTTACATTTCGGTACGCTTTCTGTTTAAATTTTAGCTTTGTTTAAAACATCTAACACAATATAGGATTAAATAAACAAGTGCATGGTTACCAGTTTCTAGTACAATCCTAATTTTTCTCCCATCGTGTTATATCGTAGACGACAACAAAAACGGTAAGAGGTTTTGCCCCCGAAAAGTTTTGCAGACTGTTTTAAAGTGCCAGCTATTCTAATAATTCCCGGACTTGATAAGGCGCCTACGCAGCTGCAACCCACGTAATTGCATGTTAAGTAATCCACTTGAACCAGCCAGTGAAATGTCAAACTGCCGCTAACAACGGTAATCGCCTGTATATCTCATTGCATTCGGTCCGATTCTGGATGCAACAAGATAGCAGTAATTGTAGATTATCTTCAATTACATGAGGAGTTAGTCGCTGGTAGCGACTTCGACCGTTGGCCGTCATCATCTTCTCTGCTGCTCCGCTGAAACCTGAGCAACAGCACCAGATATGAGCGAGTTCGAGGTTATGACAGTTAAGCTATACTGACTTACACTTACACGTGCTGAGTTCCTGACGTCGCTTTGAGCTGTTCCGGGCAGATCTCAACTCCGGTTTCACAGCCAAACTTTTATCTTCGCTTTCGATCCTTTCCTTTACTTATTCTTTTCATAACTCCTTTTTTGTAAAAATAGACGGCGTCAAGCTTTTCCGGAGCATATAATCGGGCTGCTCATCTCCCTCTTGAGAACAATCAGCCCACAGGTAGATGATTACCAACTGGGTGTATACATAAAGCTAAAAATAAAAAAGCAAAAACTCGCCTGCAATTTTGTTTTACATAGATGTAGGCCTAGTTATCGCTAAAATTGCCCAACGCTGCCTTAAGAATCGTAGGCCTACTCAAGTTTTAGTTTAGTTCTGTTCTATAGTTTCCATGTTCGTGTGTGATACCCCGTGTACACGATCGAGCAAACATCGAGCAAACATCACGCAGGCCTGATGGAACCCCGCCCCCTGGCTCAAATGTAGGCCTAGGCTTAGCCCACAGCTGATCACGTGTTATATAGGCCTTCCAATTACAACCCGCTCGCCATCCCAATTATCGTGCCAATTACCATAGCTCGTCTAGCTAGCTGGATGAATGCTAGAAAACATCGAGTAGACGTCGAGCAAACGTCGAACAGGTGGCACGTGTATTTTGAATACATTTGCTCGACGTTTGCTCGATGTTTGCTCGATCGTGTAAACGGGGTATGACGCATGGTTGATGCAACGCCACACCTATGGTTAACTTTCCAACTACAGAGCGTTACTGCCAGTTAGCAGGTACGAAATTATACTGCTCGGTGACAGAGACGTATACGTGACTGTTAACTTGCCACTAGTTCCGACGTATCGCATGATTGACAGTCCCACGTCTTATAGGTTTTTTAAGCCACCGAAGCCACTCTGTTCCATTATGTTTCTCTTCTCAATGCAGCAACGGGTTCTGAAGAGCGTGGGTGAAAACATCACTTTCTTTCTACAGCGAAAGTAGACATTTTTTGGTGTCATATACCACGAAGTGGCGGCATCAAGCTGACCTGGTGGCTTTGCGTAGATGCAATAAGCCTACTTGAAGCTGAATGGACATTAAATCAGATAATAAGCCGTCATCACACAGCTTCAGAAGCACAACAACTGCCATTCAGTGTACACTACAGTTACATGTGGCATCACAGCACTTTAAAGCCGCATGCCGCTGACGCAAGCCGCTGAAAGTCGATATATTTATTTATTTTATTTATTAATTTAATGAACCAAACACATAACAAACGTATATGCAGTAGCAACTGAACCAATACAAATACCAACGTCACTAAAATAAAATAAAAAAAAATTACTAAAGATAACATAGAAAAACCAGTACTGAAAGTAGCGCAAAATAACGGAGACAAAAAGTGGCAAAAATTTACTTGTCTGTCCAATGCAATGCACAGCGTTGGACAGAGCATAAAATCACCTTTGTGTCCGAACTCCGGCCGCTGTCATTGGTATCGAGCAAGTTGCATGTGCTCACTAGGGTGTTGGATAAAGCAGTCAAAACTTCTACTTGAGTAGAAGTAAAAGTAGTGGCTTTGAAAAAAAACTACTTAAGTAAAAGTAGAATTTTTTCTACTTAAGTGAAAAGTAGTTTGTCTTTCAAAACTTAACAGTGTGTTTTTATGTCAAATCAATAACTTGCGTGCTTTATGCCTATTCACCCCAACATAATTATGTAGACCTGTATGTGAACCTTTTGTACAGGGTGTTCCAAAAACCGGATACCCAGTTTTATTTTTGGGATAACTTCGGTAATTCAGCACCGATTTTAATTATTCTTTCACTGTTACAAGCAGAAATTTATGGCGCGTAAACGTGAAGTTCTTTCACCCACCGCACCTTTATTGTGTGACCACATTACCTAGCAAAACAAACACTGTCAAA
>Ga0056128_1011102_pt1 | contig 11167 bp, 10 predicted proteins | sample WorMetLIZISLAND2_FD_71113 | JGI IMG/M metagenome (GOLD analysis project Ga0056128, IMG submission 71113) | Marine gutless worms symbiont microbial communities from Max Planck institute for Marine Microbiology, Germany - Olavius geniculatus... ... | reverse complement strand
CATAGGCGCCATTGTAATTTTTTCGATTTTTGCGAATAAATACGTTAAGTATTAATTTCAAATTTTTTAACCCCCAAAAGGCACATCCTTGCGCGAGACCGCGTCATTTGAGCCATCGCACGCAAAAATCCGCCAAAGGGTCTGACCTGTAGGTGAGTTGAAGAAAAAAAGGTATATGGATACAAGAATTTTTGCGTATATTTCACCCATTTCCCGGGAAGCCCCCCTTGGAGGGATTTGCACAAAATTTTGCATGACAGGTCCCCTCGCCGACCCTGCCAAATTTTATCTCAATCAGTTCAGGGGTTTTGATTCTGTGGGGGGTCGAATTTTTGGCTTTCCCATAAGAAAGAGAAGTCGCCGTTAACACAGGGCTTGAACTACCGTTCAGCCTGTGATTGACCTAGAATAAAGGCAAAGTAAGGTAAAAAAAAAATGCCATACTCCACAAAAGAGGTAGGTGGGGTGCTTATTCTTCCCAGCTGCAAAGCGTCACTGCACTTTGACCGGTACCAAATTTTACTGCTTGGTGAACAGAGGCACATGTGTGTGAACAACTTGCCCAAGGTTGTTATCTGACATTGCACTGGGCAAGAGTTGAACCAGCAACCTCACGGTCACCATTCTGGAGGGCTACCATTAAACAACCAAGCCACACAGTGACCAGAATAATAACCCGGTTACATAATTATTGACCTAGAACAGTGATGCAATAAAGCCTTGTGTTTTCAGATCACCTGATTAGAATCAGTTTCTGTAAGGTTCAGACTGACGCCATCTAAAGACACCTTAACACATTATACCTCAACTTATCCTGCCCACACCCCAATGCCAGCTCCCCAGCATATCCTGATAACCTATCAACTTTATCCTTTTCTCATATCTATGACAATTTCTTCACCATGGCGACATCTAGCTACAAACTGAAATCACCATTCCAAAGAAGACAACAACGAGTGTCAAAATGTGAAAAGAAAGTAATCTGATAAATAAATTACAGCCTGTTAATAACAGCTTTTACCTGAGTTTATCTAAAGTGAAAATAAGCACTGAACAGTTTGAACAGAGCATATTTTAAACATATTTTTTGTTTCAATAAGGCTGTGGCAGATTTTGACTTTACCATTAAAGTGAGCCACATTTTAATTTGTATTTACATACTTAATTGCAAACAGATGGACAAAGGCACAGACCTAAAGACAGACCTACAGACATTGATAAAGAGACATACCAGTGGTGTTATCGCAGTGAAAAGCGTCTTTGCCGAAGACAAAAACTTCACCGTCCCGACTGACCAGAGCGCTGGTGCCACAGTTACATGCCGAGCTCACTATCATCTTTCCCTCAACGCGAATCATCTTCTTCGGCTTCACGGCTTTCACTTGTCTGCGGGCCTTCGCTGAAAAACAGCACCAGCTTACAATCAAATGACGTTGCTGTACTCTGAGTCTTGTAAGTACTTGGTTAGGTGATGGGCAAATAATCTCCAATCTCGGTATGTAATCAGCCACCCAAATCAACTCAGGCTGGTTAGGTGCAGCGAGTACTGGCAAATGCTGGGGTGTATACTGGAACACTGCACGATGCCCTGTACCCGTGGTCTCATTATCTTGCAGTGTAAGCTGGTGTTCTGCTGAGGGCTAAGGAAATAAGCACTGATGTATAAGCCTTATGGCTCATCAAAGACTTTCTCCTTGCATTAAAGTATGCAAGCTGGAGTTGTTTGCCTAATCCTATTCTGCCTAATAATATTTCATCTAATCCCGATTTGCTTTCACTTACTGTAAAAATACGGTTAAGGGGTAAGGTTAGCATCAAAGTTAAGGATTAGGAAAAAAAGCAAAATGGGACTACACCCAAAGAACACACTAACATAATCAGTATACACAATAGCTCATACACACATAGTATACACTACGTATTGACAGTGTACACAGTGACAGCATAGGATCTCAAGGTAGAGTACTCACACAACGATCTGGCTAAATCACCATCCTCCCCGCACTTGGCAGACCCCACAAAAAACACACTGCCGTCATCAATGCATACAATAATAGTGTACACTATAGCTCCTGCACGAGTGTACACACATCGCACGGCATAGCACTTAAATTCCAAGGCACAATCCCAAGGTACAGTACTTACACAGTGATCCGGTTGAATCGCCGTCCTCGCCACGTCTCGCAGCCCCCACAAAGAACACGCTGCCATCGTCGGCTACCAGCAGGCAGTGTTGTCCATCATGACCCACGCTACACTGAATGATACGAGGAGACTTGACTATGGTCAGCTCTCTCCACTCTGCTCCGGCTGCTGACGATGATGTAGACTTGGGTGAAGATGAGGGATTACTGGACCCAATGGCCGGTGATGCTGTCGGTGTGGATTTCATGCCAACACACTGAGACTTGCCACTGTACAGCACCTGCCAACAGAGAGCACAAAACATGGTACCAGCCTGCTTTTCCAAAAGTCCACAGTGTAGATACGTGCCACAGCGCTAGGGTTAGGGTTACGGTTAGGATTAGTTAAGGTTAGGGTTAGGGTTGGTAGAAATACTGCACCTTCAGAATAGCAGTCCAAAAACACAGCTGACAGGGGGATGGACTAATCTCAAATTACATTACATGCACATTAGTTAAAGACTGTCTATAGCTCATAATGGTAAACCATCTCAAGAGCTGTGGAGCATCACCTGCCATATGAGATCATACACTAAACGTGTCCCATAAAAAAGTGTGCCATACAGGTTCATATGTGGCACGTTCACCTGTGTCAGGTGGCAAGTAACACTGCAGGATCACACATGGCAAGTGACGCTCTGTAACCCAGACAGGCGTTACCATTACGAGCTATAGACAACCTATATCATCTTCACTGCGGTAAGAATAAACCATAGTTTTGCTACGATTTGGTCAAAAATAATCCGTAAGTAAACTGCTGTTGGTTAACTATTTTGCAGCCAAGACAGTTGCATGTTTCCAACAGAGGACATATGGGTTTGCAAAATTTCAATTCTGCCAAAATAAATAATTTCCAGTGCCAAGTTTTCATCTTTTAGAAGAATATTTTACAACAGTCTACAATTCACTGAAAGCAACTGTCACAACGCCACCACAGACACTGGAGTGGACTAAAGTTACCAGTAGTTAGTATATACGTTACAACGCCTCAACAATAAAGCCTGCAGCCTATGTGAAACCAAATTTTGAGCCAATATAAGCAATTTAAACTTTTGTGCAAAATTTCCATATTCTGTGAAAGTGTGTAGATTTATCTGCAGCCAGCTCCCACAGAATGCTCTCACTCGGCAGGCCCGCACTTAGGCAGAAATTCGTCCACTTACAAGATCATAATTTGGATGCTAAACATCCCCAGTAATTTGTCAAACTTTTCCGCAAGCAAAACCAAAGGTCCAAATACTACATCACATAAGACGTGAAGCACTCTCTAACTAACTACCCGACACAAACTGCCAGATGTCAGACTAACAAGTAAATTGGAGCAGCAGTTAAATTCAACCACAACAACACCAATTATTACCTTCCCAGAGAGAGTCCTCATTAGAGCAAAGTCCTTGCCAGCATGTATGCTAACAGCATCGTCCTCCAGCACCCCAGAACCCACTGTATACAAATACACACAGATAATAGCAGTAGTTGTTGTTGTTGTTGTTGTACTACTAGTAGTAGTATATTTGCTGTTGTATGCCTATGGCATTTTCTCAGAACAATCCATAACTCAGTGTATAAACATACAGACACTAACAATAGTAGTAGCAGTAGTAATAATTTGTGATGGCTCGATATATCAAAAATATTGATATATCGTTTTCAAAACTGATATATTGTATCGTATCATCGAAGAAAATATCAATTTTTTGATATATCATAATATTTTTTATATATCAAAATATTCATCGATTGAAAAATTGATCACGACATTTTATGCCATATGTTCATATTTTTATTACTGCATCATCAAAATAATGACAACTAGAAGGTGCTCGTGGGAGTGCATATCTTTGTCAAGTGAAGTAATTTAAACATTACTATTGTAAAATGCCGAAGTTTTCACAGGAGGGTGCCATTGTTCCTTACGATTGTGTATGACATGTGGAGATGATGATGAGTCATCATGTACACAAAACGACGGACAGAACAACCAATCTCTTAATCTCCTCCAACGTTCACTTCGTTCACCTTGGCGGAGGTAACAAACAGAGAAAATGACAAACTAACCAAAGTTAATAATAATATAGAGTCGATACTTCCTTTGTAAAGCATATTGCTTTGCTCAATGTTCACATCTTGTTCAAGTGCTTTTATAAGACTTATGTACTTATTATTTTAACATATAACGATATTGTGAAATTTTGTAAAAATATCATATCGATATCGTATCGAAATAGAAATTCTGATATCAAGTCATCACTAGTAATAATAGTAACTGTAGTAGCAGTAGCAGCAGTAGTAGTAGTAATTGTTGTAGTAACCTGGCAATGGTGTGGTAGTATCCTCAGCCTGGTCGTGGGACTGTGAGCTGTGACCTCCAGACACATCCAAGCACTTGCGTGCCAGCTTCAGTGGCAGCTCGTGCACAATGGATGACGGAGTCTCAGAAAATATGTCGTAAGTACGCACCACAAAACTGTCCTGTTTATCGCAACGTGAACACATTTTCAACTCACAGATCAACCAACACAACTTTCACAATTTGTTTATCCAGCCTGTTTCAGAGGAACTGCATTAGTTCACAGAACTTATCCAAAAGAAAACCAATACAAATTGCTGTACTGGGCTCTGTCCCCAATACCTATCTGTTTAAACTTTAAAAACAAGGGAACCAGTGACTGTTCAACCATCAATAGTATGGTTTTCATCAGATTTATCTGAACCACTTTACAACCTTCTTCTAGTGTTCTGTTCACTGACTTCCATCCTACAAATCAATTTCCTAAGTGCTACTGTCTTCTGTCTGATTCACTAATGCATTTCATCACTTCATGATGCTCAACATATGTAACACTTTTCGTCAGCAGCATTGTGGGTTAAAAAATTGCTTTTTTTCTGATGGACAGCTACGAATTTCCAACAGAAGAGAGATTATGGATGATGCACAAAACTTCAATTTTGTTCCCAAATTCCCCCTCCCCCCAAAAAATGGTGATTTCCAGCCCAGATTTTGCATTTTTGTAAGAAAATTTTTGGACAAAAAGAAATGCTCGAACAGGCTAAAATATCACCCCCTTTCCCCTATCATGATGCTATTGTCTTTCATCCTCCACTATAACTGCATACCAGCCATTCTGTTCTCAATTGCAGCAACATACTATCTACTCTAGTAACATGCTACTTCACACAAAACTATTAGTGTTGCTACTTTGTACCGTAATATCACGTGCTGGCGTTACATCACCAATGCTGTCACCATCAGCAAACAGAGCGCTAGTTTTGCCTAAAAACGACAACATTGGAACATCACTAATTTTGACAAACACAGTTCCTTTATCTCCCACGTCCTTAGTACAAGGGGCTTTTATTCCTGTATTTGGTGTGCGCAGCTGGCGCCCAGTGAAAAATAGAGAAAAAACTTCTGTTAAGGTACTCTAGATCTAATTCAGATCTATACCCTTAACAAAACTTTTCCCTATTTTTCACGTAGCGATCTGCACAATTAGTAAAACTCCCCCACTACAGAAAGGAATCGGACCAAAAGGGGGAGCGAAAAATTGAACCCTAAAGCGAGGGGGACTTAAGCCCAATTTTGATTCCAGATTTAGAGGGATAAAAGCCCCTGCTCAACATGACTCTATCCACATCAGCAGATTCAACTGTGTAATGGGAAATTTGTACCTAAGCCTGCCTACACCTGTAATAATTGTGCCAAAGTTTTTTTGCTTAATTGACTGACTGCAAGATTGTAGACTGTTAGTTGAACTTTCAACAACTGGTCAACTACATTGAAAGTCTTCATTGTCTGATAATTATTAAACGGAATCATGTGCAAGTGATTTCGTTTACTCCCACACATTTCTTTATAGTACGGTCTGTCTGTCGGTCTATCGTCTGTCACATTCATACACCCTGCTTAAATCATTTCATGGATTCACAGGGTGCGACAAAAAAGTATCCACTAGAGTTGTCTCCCATTTTCCGAGCAACCACTTGGACTTATAATGCGAAATTTTATACACTTATTACCTGTTTATACCTGCACATAAGGACTAAGCAACATTTGATATTTTTTGTTTTTGCAAAGTTACCGATTTTTTGTAAGACAATGTCGTGATTTTGCATGTTAACACTTTAGTGCTGTAGCTAGTTACACGAATCGAAAAAAAAACTGGCTGCATCGCTCGTGATGGCAAACTGTCGTAAACTTCACAGAAAAGCCTGAAAAGCCTTTTATTTCAATTTGCTCTCGTATTCACTAAAACTAAAAAGCAAACACTGCAGGTAATCTGGGACAACTTGTGATTAACAAGGTTGTTAAAAACTATACTAAAAGAATAAATGCATGTGTGAAAACCGGAGCAAGTTCTCAAAGTCACTGCCAAATTGTTTGTTATGTTGTTCAAATAATAATCTGTTCGTACGAGGTGCAAACATGGTGCGCCGTTCGTTCTGCACACATTCCGCTGCTTGTACATGTGATATATGACGACATGGTTATGCGAAAATTCCAGTAATTTTGTTGTAGTTGAAAATAACAACATGCCTTTTGGCATTTTTACTCGACTAGAAAAACGTAACAAGTGCGTAAAATTTGGGGATAAAATTCCAAGCGGTTGCTCAGAAAGAGGGAAACAACTTCAGTGGATACTTATTTTATGCCGCACCCTGTAGATATTCTGGCAGGTACTGTTGCGAGTTCCAATGCCACATTGTGTTAGATGGGTTCACGGAACCTTCAGGAGAAGAGGAGATATGGGGGTCATACCTCCAACCAAAACATGCAATTGAAAACTGCAGTCAAATCATCAGTTTCATGCCGACTCCTGGCAAATACATACAACTAGAGAAATTCCACCATTTACCTAATTATTCTGGTGCTAACAAAAATAAAAAGTTGTTATTTATAACAACTTTAATCATTGATAAACCTATCTATGTCCACAAGTCTATTCAAAATCAATGAGAGCAGTTAAGGTTGAGTACCAAATGTGATGCGATCAACCGGCTGCAGCGTATCTATATTGATAACGACCAGCATAGAGTTGACATCACTGTAAGACGTGTACAAAAGTCTACCCTGCAAGCAAATGAGCAAAGACATATAATTATATGTCACACATATAACAAGTACAGTCTATGCACACACTAACTTACAAATTAAAGTTCACACTCATGCAAGCAATAAAGCAAAAATGCTGACCCAGTGTTGACACATCAATTTGCCACATATTGGCTTTAAACTGGCAAAACAAGGTTTTTAAACAGACAGACATTAGACAACTAAAAGTATTCAATACACTAATTTTCACAGCACTACTAGATTAAAATGCAAAAAGATTATATAAATTTATAACATTTCAGACGAAAAATTCACCATTTCTTACATAACTGCAACTCACTCTGCTAGAGATTTAGTGAAAACAAACTAACATAAAAACAACAACTGACACTGAAATAACGATGCCATGAAAAGTAAAAGGCTGAGTTGTATTGGGTCACTGGTTACTAACCCAGGAATTCATCTGCTCGGAAAGTCACCCATCCAAGTACTAACCAAGCAATGACTGGTACTAACCAAGCACAAACGAGAGCAACTGTGTTGATCGGACACAATGCACTACTACTGCTATGCTACGCCATGCTACCAACCAGTGGGGAAACATAAACAAGAAAAATGGACAAGACAGACATCAACGAAAACCTGAAACAAACGAGGCAATCACCCAACTCTTAGAGATGTGCCAAATCCACATCTGAATCCGAACATCTGGCGACTTTTGTGGATCCCAGTCCAGCTCCAAATCCTGCCGGATCCAATGATGTTAAATCTGGTTTGAATACAAATTTGGCCAAATTTCAACTAGGATTGGACTGAATAGCCATATACAGATTTATCTGGAAGAGAATCATCAAACCATTGTTTGACACAACGTACCTTGACAATAGCCAGCCAGCCCGGCTGCTGCAGCTGAAATGCTGTGTTCACAGCATAAATGTGACCCTAGAACAGCACAGATAAGAATTATTAACGAATATACATCAGCCTAAAACAGCCCAGCTTCATAAATTCATCATAGAAACAAATACTCCAGAGTGTTCCCCTTGTACTAGATTGGTAAATATATGCCCGTAAATAGTAAACATAAAGGGCGAATTATTCAAGTAAAAACTTGCAAAGTAGTCCAGCTTGTATGACCATAATGTTTCATAAGTTGGACAGACGTATAGACAAATGGACAGACAGAGAGACAGACAGACAGACAGACCACATATGCAGGCAATACCCACCTTTGCAATAGCACCCAGGTGCAGGAAATAATAAAATACACGAAGAGCTTTTATGATTACAATTAGAGCTGTCAAAGCGTTAATTATTTAATGCACTAACACACTGCATGAATTTTTAACGCATTAATTAACACGTTATTAAAGGTCCCTAGACACCAAAATTACGTACACATTTTATCCATTTTTCTAAAATTGCATAATGTTCTGATAATTCTGAGAGTAATATCAGCGCCCAGTGTTTTGTCAACATGGAGAAATTTCCTCTGAAATTGACAATCTACGAAAATCACGTAAAAAACACGCCACCATATTGGCATGTAGACGCCCCCGGTGATGTCATCATGCTAGCCAATAAACATCATGAATATTAATGGCCTAGTCTAGACTGACGACGTTACCGGCTAGGCCATTAATATTCATGACATCTCTAGGCTAGGCTCATGATGTCACCGAGGGAACTGGTATTTTTGCCTAACGTAACGTAATGCTCCATTTTGCTTGAAACTGCAGATTAATTTCATATATTTATGAAGCTCAAATCAACATAATATATATGAGAGGTCAAATGTCTAATTTAAATCTACATAAATTGTGCGAGTGAGTTTGACCGTAGCAGCGGACCTTTAATGCACCCAGGTCCGTCGACAGGGAGAGTAGGGGGTAAGTTACTCCGGGCCCCATGCCATTTGGGGGCCCCGCCTGTAGAATATAAAAAGTTAGCAACACATTTTAAACATATAATCAACAATAACTGCCATCATAGCTAGCATAAAAATCTATTAGCCTGTCGTCGAAATAATTATTTATTTACAGTAATGATGGAATGACAACTATGTTTAATTACTTGAATTCATTCGATTGTCAAATATCAGCGGTTTAACAGAATCGGAATTTAGTAAATTAAGTGAACTAACATAAATTTACATATGTGCATTAATTTTTTTAACTTGCATTAATTTATTAACGCATTAATGCGTTAATTAATGCATTAATTTGACAGCTCTAATTACAATTATTCACAAAATGACAATGCTATGCAATAAGCAATTGAATATATAGCAGATTTCCACTAAATATATATCTACTATATGTGAAACAACTGCCATCACGAAAAGCTTTATGGGCTAAAGGGTACATGCTGGCTTTCACAGATTATTGACTTGGTTAACTATAAGGTACTTTAATACATTGCATTTATGACTGCAACAGCTGATTCACTAATAAAACACCCACACTTAAGCAGATGATGTCATAGTACTAATAAACACATTGTTAGTAAAAAAAACTGCCTTTCAAATAAGCTATTTCAAAGCTACAACCAATCATATAACAAAGGACAGTAAAAATAATAATATGTCTAAGGCCAATGGTAACATTTGCAAGGTTCAGATGACAGAAGACTGGTTTTAAAACACTACTTCATAAAGAGTCTGATTTCCAGGTATTTAGATTTTTACATTTTTTATTAGTCCGCCCAAAAGCAATAGCTTTCAGAGCGAGCTTATGTTTTACTGCAGACGTTTATTATTTTTTCAACGCAAGATCTCCGAGATGCATCAACCGATTGGCGCAAAATTTTGTAAGGTGATCAGCACCAGGCCAAATTTTATAATGCCGGTTAAAAATTTCAGTGGGGAGGGGTTGACACTGAAAAAACATGCAAAATTTGGCCTGATTTCGAAAGACTTCAAACTTCGGTAGAAAATATTTCTGAAACAGATGCAGATATTCAAAATCGGACAAGTACATTTTGTACCGTGATTCCTCCCACGTTGGGTGAAAAAGTTTGGTGAACTTGAGTTTGGTCCACTAATCACGGGGATTAAGCGGTGAGATCTTACCCACCCAAATCGACTTTTCGAGATACCATATTTCGGCCCCTAGCGGGTGCTGCACCCCCAGATTTTTACATGCAATAGAGAATGACCAAGTCTTGCTAGTGCACCCACCATCGAAGATGGGGGTCCAGCTTACAATTTTTTAAAAGGGGTCCAAAATTGGCTTAAATCTCAGCAAGTGCACACCTATAACTTTGGGGGTAGTGGGAGTAGCCCCACGATACTGTGCCATGTGACATGCCTCTAGATTGGGGTGTTAATGTGGGTACAACTTTTTAGGGGTACCACTCCTTAAAATTTTGGAAAGCAAAAAACGTCCAAAATTTGGTGCGATGTAGGAAAACTTTTGAGTTTGACCGTGAATATCTCTGGAACGCATAGAGATATCGACAAGTGGTAAATGGCATTATCAATGGCGATTCATCCTAGGTTGAACAAAAAAATTTGGTGAACTTCGGTTCACTAACAAAAGTTATAGGCACGTATGTTGACCTACCCTAAGTCGACGTTGGGCGTTCTGCGTTTGCTAATGCATTTGAGTTCGAGCTACGTGACTTTGCTACTGTGGGAATTTCACCCCCCCCTGAATTTTCCCCCCAATCAAACTTAGGGCACCAAGCGGACTCACGTTGGGCTTTGCCCCAAATTTCTAGTTTATCGTAATTATCGTGCAATGTGCAATCTATCAAGACATCTGCCTTCAGTATCTGTCTTGTTCCCCTTGACTTTCCATACAAGAAATTAGAGCTAATGCTCACGAGATGCGCAAAAGCCTATAGCAGTTCCGGTTCAGTAGTTTAGCTGAAAATTGGGGTGTTCACGCTAAGTTAATATACAAATACCAAATTCTCTATCTGGATCGCA
>Ga0056128_1011101_pt1 | contig 11167 bp, 6 predicted proteins | sample WorMetLIZISLAND2_FD_71113 | JGI IMG/M metagenome (GOLD analysis project Ga0056128, IMG submission 71113) | Marine gutless worms symbiont microbial communities from Max Planck institute for Marine Microbiology, Germany - Olavius geniculatus... ... | reverse complement strand
TTTCGACTTTGAGCGCAAATATCTCTGAACTGCATAGGGATATCGACAAGCGGTAAACGGCGTTATCAAATACAGTTAATTTCGCGTTGAATAAAAAAAAATTGTGTGAACTTCAGCCCACTAACATCAGAGATTACGCGGCTAATGTTTACCCACCACAGTCACATTTTTCGGAAGGCCATATTTCGGCCCATAGGGGGTGCTGCGCCCAAAATTTTTACAGGCGCTAGAAAATGACCAAGTCTTACTAGCGCACCCCTCATCGGGGACGGGGGGCCTCCTTTACATTTTTTTCAAAAACTGATGAAAAATTGGCTTAAAATGTAGCTTATTAGCCGCGAGAACTTTGGAGCCAGGGGGAGTAGCTTTATTAAACTTTGCCACGTGACGTGCTGCTAGATGGGGGTGATAACGTGGGTGCAACTTTTGGGGGCCACCGCCCCCTTAAAATTTGGGAGGGCAAAAAACGTCCAAAATTTAGTACGTTTTACGACAACTTTTGAGTTTGAGCGCAAATATCTCTAGAACGAATAGAGCTATCGACAAGCGGTAAAAAGCGTTATCAAGTGCAATTAATACTGCGTTGAATAAAAAAATTTGGTGAACTTTGGTCCACTAACACCGGAGATTACGCGGCTAATGTTTACCCACCTTAAGTCAATAGTGCGCGTTTTGCGTATGCTAATGCATTTGTGTGCGGGCCACGTGACTTTGCTACCGGGGGAATTTTACCCCTCAAAATTTCGCCCCCAATCGGACTTGGGGCGCCGGGTGGACTCACGTTGGGCTTTGCCCCAAATTTCTAGTTTCTTCTTATCTCCTCACTTCCCTTTTTTCCACTTTTCCTGACTACTCTCCAAATCCAGCCATAGGGTAAATATTTTGATGCTTTTGCGGCTTTTGGCATGCAAATATTTTGGCATCATGGCTTTCGGACAATCTCGCTTCCAACGAGTAGCCTACATAATGCTGCTTGACACTGCCTAATAGATGCTAGTTTTGTTCTTGTGTAATAGAGAAAAAAATTTCCAACACTTTGGGATTTTAGTCCATAAATTCCCACTCGAGTACCGCCGTGCAGCTGATAGATGCAGTGCCTGATGTTTGCAGGTAAAATGGATGATGTACTGGATAGTGTTTGCACTGTTTTCGTTCATCGAATTGTTCGCCGACATCTTGATATCATGGCAAGTCATTGTAGAACTAGTTCATGATCTCTGTAGGCTGCTAAGGTGCATACAGAGCGACGTAACTGAACTGAACAGATATGGTTTCGTTTTTGACGAACGGACCGATGGGCAAGCAGTAATGCATTGCAGTAGGCACCGTCTGACAGTGTCGGTGGTTTACGTGATTACACTCACATACACGTCAACCAATGACCAATGGGTTTGTCCTGCTTTCCCATTGGGCAGTTCATCAAAAAGTAAACCATATCAGTTCAGTTCAGCTGAGTTCAGTTACGTTGCTGTGTGCGTGCCTTTAGTTTCGTTGAGTGGTATTTTTATGTGTGACAGCAGGTACTGCTATAGCGCATCTTAGCCATCACAATTCTGTCTGTCCGTCCGTCTGTCTGTCCGTCTGTCGCACGGGTGGATCAGTCAAAAAATGGTGCAAGCCAGGATTACCAAATTTTCACCATCGGCTCCCTGGAAGACTCTAGTTTCAGGAACCTTGAAGCTTTTCCATATATTCGAAGGGGGTCACCCCGAATGAGGGTGCTAAATGAGAGGGGGTGGGCGAAATTTGCAAAATCTTTTTAGTTAATAAGTCACTGTATTTCAGTAACGGTGCGAGGTAGGGCCTAGGTTACTATTAATCAGTCACTAATAAAAGGTCGTACACTGGCTCTCGATTGCCACCGAGATCATTGACCTTGGATGACCTTGAACGCAAAAATATGGGTTTTTATGGATTTTTCGGCAATTTTGGGCTGTGACACATTTCAAGAGCGGCAGCATTCACGCGAGACGGTGGCGTCATCTGGCATATGTAAATACATGCTACCCAATGTCAGTTGCTGGATCGATGAGCTTGTTCGCAGTGGGCCTTCAAACATGCGCCGCTGTTGTACGTTTCCCTTTGCGTTAACTGGGCTTTTCTTGTATTGGAGTTGAAATAAAAGTACTGTGAACAGAATGAGAGTGCAGCAGTGCACTGAATTTAGCATGCTGTAGAATAAAAACTAAAGGCATAGCATGTGAAAATGTGCCTTGTCGGAGAACTTTGATTGGTAAAAAATCACTCTTAACATTAACGATTCAAGTGCCCACTCCACCATTGCTGTCTCTTGTTGCAGTATTAAGTTGGTTTGCATTGGAGCAGGTTTCCGTTTTACTACGTACTGAAGCTGTGCTTCATTCTGTGGCTTGTCCTCCCGGCAACGAAGGGCTCGAGTCTGCTTTATCGCAAAGTTGTCCATCCTCAGCTTGTCAGCAGAGAAAAGGTGGGTGTTTGCTCGTCAGTTTTGAGCTTATTGGGGGTCAAAAAGTCAAGGTAATATGCTAGCAATACCATTTTGGGGTTGCGCGATGCACAGGGATACTGTTGTTGAACGTTGGTCTCAACGTTGGTCTTAATTGGTTTTAATGTAGAATAGCAACTAGAGAAAACATTCATAAGTAAGTAAGTAAGTAACATTTTAATCACCACAACATTAGTGGCAAAGATGTTGAAAGTGGTGGCATTTAGACTATTTTGTTTTTTTTCAAGATTTGCTTTATAATCTAATTAATACAGTTGATAGACCACAACAGTACAATACCAGTATAGTGAATTGTCAAAAAATATGTGGCATAAAAACATGCAGTCAGTAGTCATCGGTTTCTGTGTTTATTATCTGCCAGCAAGGCCATTAATATTACATGTACAAGGGTCATCCCAAAAGTTTCCGGCCTTGACATATTAGACAACAATATTTTCCACAATCTACACATCAGTGAAACGTACATCCTTTACGAACTCCAGTGAGTTGGTTGCAGATATGACGTCGTTGTAATTTATGACATCACATAGCATTAAATAGAACCGATTTCCAGCGTTAACGAAAGAGGCTTGAGTCACTCATCATTATGGATAGCGGACACCATCATTATCAGATTTCAGATTTCAAAACAGATAATAGTCACTGGGGGTAAGGTCGTTTCTGTATGCAGAGTGATCTTGGTGTAGAAAGTCATAGTCATGAACAGCCAGCTGGGTAACTGTAGACTTTGGATTGGACTGCAGTGCTGAAATTTGGAGAAATTGTGGGCTTGCTCCCGGGCCCCTCCCAGCCCCCCTGCCCATCAGGGGCCTATGTCACTAGTCACAAATTTTGATTGGCCTTTCACTAACACAACTGATATAATTAACAGTTAAATTTTTAACAAAGTTTTTCTGATGCCATCAGATATTGGCATTGCATCGTATTTTAGCTAACATGCTTTGATTTTCGGCTACCACAGACTAGGCTATAGTATATTCACAGACCCAAATGAGAAATTCATAAACATAGATGTCAGGGCTTTCCTAAAATCAGATGCCAAGGAGCCCCACTTTGGTAAATCTAGCTACAGACTGAAAAATGTCTCATGCAACACTCAGCCTGATTCAAATGCTGCTTGCGTTAGCGTATCAAATCGTTTCAGCTTAATGCTGTATGACGTCATAAATTACAATGATGTCACTTCCGCAATCTGCTCACACGAATACACAAGGTAGGTACTTTTTACTGATATATAGACAATAAAAAAATTTTTGTCCAATATATTGAGGCTTCAAAAGTTTTTGAATGCCCCTCGTATTTGCATGAAGTCATAATTGACTCAAATGCTCTTATTTGTGGCTAGCGCAAATGTAGGCTATTGTATATTCACATATGCAAATGAGAAATTCACAAATGTATTTGTTAGGGCTTTCACAAAATCAGATGCCACGGGGCTCCACTTTGGTAAACCTAGCTACAGACTGGAAAATTGTCGTGCCACAGTGTGCCTGATTTTATACTGTTTTCGTTAGCACTCCAAATCGTTTCCATTTAGAGCTATATGACGTCATAAATGACAGTGACGTCATATCCGCAACCAACTCATTATAGTTTGTAAAGGATGCACGTTCCACTGATGTATAGACTGTGAAAAATATTATTGTCTAATATGTCGAGGCCGGAAACTTTTGGGATGACTCTTGTAAGTTTAAAATAGATGATTTTTAATTGTCATTTTACATAAGGTCATTTTGTGTGCTAGTATTTTAAACATATGTTTAGCATCATTGGTGCATCGCTGATGTAGTATGCTGAGCTGGTTAATTTAGTTTGCTTTTTGTGAAAGCCAACAATGCTGTTGTGACTGTAAAAATGTAAACCAGGCCATGACCCTGCGGATCATAGGCAGGGTACTCATCTCTCTTCCTGTGGCCGTTGAGCCCGTAGGTGGATAGACCACTGAGTTCGTGAAGTATGGCCAGTGACTGTTGAGATCTCTTATTTGATGTTTGCATGTGCCGGTGGCAGGAAATTGATGCATATATCGACAAGGCGAAGGACCAGAGTTATTCAACGCTGATCGCTCTTGGTTCACGAGGCTTTGCTTTTGCCACTAACATGATTCTTAGCACGGCTGCCAAGGTAGTTATGATGTGCATGGTTGCAGTTCACATCATATAATTGAAAACTCGCATTATGCAAAAAAACTTTTAAGGCTGGTAAAAGATTACATGAAATAAACTAGGGCTGGAGTGTACTGATCAGAAATGTCTTACTCAGTTAGGGCCGGTTTCTGGATCTTTTAGTTAACTGATCAGTTAGTAAACCGTCTGTTAATTGTAGCTTGCTAGTTAAGTTTGTGCGCGTTTCTGAACAAAACCTGTCAGCTAACTGAGCGGTAAACTATAGTTGCTTAGCAATGATGCACACGACACTTATCACTTCTGCCTAGTGCAGGCGGGCGTCATGAATATTAATGAGTGCATGCGCACGTCAGCCAGCCCACGAGCCAGCCAACCGATTGAAGATGGCCATTTTGTCCATTCATGAATGGGTTTTGTAGTAAAATTTGTAGCAGCAAACGTCTTTTCGAGCGTTTTGAAGACTTTGCTGTACGGTAAAATCATTGTACAGTATCACATTTGTCAATAAGCTGCTTGCAAAATGGTACAAAAGTTGCATTAAGTACAATAACTACGATCGACAGTTAGCTAACTGGCCGATTTCGGCCAGTTAAATTTTTGGCCATTTTGACCATTGGTTACTGCAACGGGAAACCAGAGTTATGCAAATCTGTCAGTTAGCACTAACTTGACCGGCCAGTTAAAATCCAGAAACCGGCCGTTAATCAATTAATCTACAGTCTTTGTTGTCGAGCCACTGACAACTGCTAGAATAGGTAGCTGAGTTGTTTTTCCCAGTATCTTCAGTGATGGCTGTTATTCTTTGGCTCAACTCGGGCGCTAATTCCACTGCTTGGTAGTTGCAGGTCCCGGCTGACTCTGTGGCCACTATCACAAAAGATGCGGCTGTTAGCCAGCTGTCTGAATTTGGCCTCCTTGTGACTTGCCGCAGTGCTATTATTAGTTGTAATCACTTTTTTGTCTGTCCCATTTGTGCACTCTGCTTAAACCATTCCGCAAACTTAGATGTCGTGGCAGGTGTGCTGCCAGTGACTTTAGTTAGATGAGTTCTGACCCCTCAAAGGTGAGAAAATGCTGAGAAATGGGAGTTTGGGGGGTTGGACCATCAGCCAAAACATGCAGTTGCAAATTGCAGCTAAACTATGCTGCCACTTGGTGAACATAAACAAGGAATTAGCTATCTCACTTTTTGCGAAATCACTTTGGCCTTTGTTATTATTATTGTGACACATTGTATTGTTGAAGCATGCACAGGGTGACATAACTGAACTGAACTGAACTGACGTGGTTTTGTTTTTAACGAACTATGAATGGGCAAGCAGTAATGCATTACAGTAGGCACCATCTAACGGCATTAGTGGCCTGCATGACTGTGATCACTTATGCGTCAACCAGTGACCAACGGGCTTGCTTTGCTTGCCCATTGGTCAGTTTGTCAAAAACTAGACCGCATCAGTTCAGTTCAGCTCAGTTATGTTGCTCTGTCCGTGACTTTAGGGTCAGTCTCGGCTGGCGGACTCGGTTGGTCGCAGTCAGAGTCTGAGTGATTTGTCGAGCGATGCTGGTCTCGGCTCCCGCAGTGTGAGCACTCTCAGTCTCATCAGTGAGGACAGTCCCTCTGTTAGTGACGAACCCGATGCACAGAGACTGTCACGGGATAAGATGGAGCGCGAACTCATGGTGGCGTACAGCCGAAGACGACCACTCGTACGACCACTGGACCTCTCTCCAACCACAGCCACTAGTCAGTCTGATGAGCCATTTGATTTTCAGTTCTTCAGGCCTCATGTTGGCCGGTGGCCTCAATTTTTGGCCTTTTGGGCCTCACCTCAGCTTTCTGCCTGCAGCCTTGATTTTGGATTTTGCAGATCTGGGTCTGTGGATATCACAGCTCCGCTGTCTGCAAACCACTGCAGCAGCAGCTAGGGAAACCCTTGCTAGCAGGCTGCACCTGGAAAAGTGTCTGGAAAAGGTCAAATTTTCTCAAAGGGCCGACCCCTTGGTGACATCTGACCTAGCTCATTGCACAGCTAAGTGTACAGCATGTGTCTGTGTGTAAAATTTTACTGCTGTACGTCATGCCATTTCGGAGTCATTCCCACCCTTAACTCTCAAATATAGTATTCCTGAAGCTACGCAGGTCAACTCAGCCTGGCCATCCCTGTGTGAGCACAATAAATACCAGCAAAAGTTGAAACATAAGCAGGCACACCACACAATGCACTAGCCCCATATCCATGGCTGGCAGTGTAAACTGGTGTCTGATTGAGGGCTAAAGTAACAGATCAGCACCGCCATATGGGTCCTATGGCTCAGGAAGGACTTTGCATCTGCTTTTTTAAATGTGTGCCCTTCTGTTCTATTGTCCGAATCAGCAAATTGGAAAATATCCAGATGAATTTCCTGTGCTTTGTGGGTATTCGGTGTCCTGAAAAACAATTTTACAACGTGGCTTCTCACCCTATACTTGGTGGGTGCATTTTGCGCTCAGTGAAAAATAGATTGGTGTTTGTTAAGGGTGTACGCAAAATTGGTATCACCAGATACTCTGATTCTAGCTGAAAATGCACCACAAACCATTTGACAGCTGCGCTGTGCCCAGACCCACTGAGGGAGCTTACAGCGCTCCCACTGACACCCTAGCTGGACTGAAGCTGTGGGCCCTGGGAAGTGTAGGAATGAGAATGGAACGTGAAGGGGAGAAGGGAGAGGGAGGCAAAGGGAAAGATAGTAAACAAAAAAGGGAATACAGAATGGGAAAGGGAATGGGGAGAAAAAATTGGGTGGTAAAGTGAGGAGGAAGGAGGAGAAGTTAGTAGGGAAAACTTGAGCCCAAATCTTGGTTCTAGATAACTTAAATAAGCCGCTGTTCGTAGAAGTGCCGAGGGGCAAACACTGGCATTGATGTTTGTAGATGAAGACGAGATGGAAGGAAACGTTTCGCCCCAGAGCCCCCCGTACAACACACGCTCCGCACAAGCAAGAAAACACGAGGACTCAAAGGTAATATTACTGAACACGTTATTACAGTGTCCTATTTCGAATTTAAATAATGAAGGTTAGCAGGTCTCGGTCTCCCAGAAATTGAAGGTTTTTATATAACTCTTTCTTCGCATATGTGCAGATGCAGGAGAACAAGACACAAAATGAAGGAAATAGACAGATAGGCAGATAGACAGATAAAGAGTATACCGTTCTGAAAAATCAGTCAGAAACAGTCGCCGAACGTACAGAGAATTTTCAAAGTACAACTGGTAAATAAATTTGGATCTTTCAGCAGCGTGGCAAGTTGTCTTTAATCAAGATTAATGGTTAATTAATCATTATTTGTATAAAAATGCTGACTATCGGTATTACATATTTTTCAATCGTTACAAGCGGTGCTATTTACATCATGTCATGTGTGTAGGCTCCGCGGCTGGGTTCGGCACCAGTACGTCGCAGAACGCGCCGCCAATCACCAGGCAGCAGCACCGCTTCGAGCAGCTTCGGCGATGAAGAGTTTGAAACTCTGGACGTCCCCGACACAAACACTGTGGGGTTTTCCCATGTGACGTCCGGCATTTCCGCTACTTCGACAACTGCACACATCAGTACTACAGCTTCGTGGAGATCCCGATCGTCGTACACAAAATGAAAGAATTTTTTTACCAAGTTTCGGATAAATTTTACACAGTAAATTTTTTAAAATTTGGACTCTGCGTTCAGTTTTCCTTTTTTACAGCAAATGAATAATATTTTGAAATAACTTCTAGCATCGTTCATCATTAAAATAAAAAGTGAAAATGCTGTTAATTCTTTTGATGATTGTTTTGAAGTTGTCTAAGAGTTGTTATTCCGTAAAAAATAGCCATCTACCATTTTAAAAACTATTTGCTAGTCAGATCAGAATAGCCTTTGGGCTGAGAACACCTGTTATGTTATTATTTTGTGGACCGACTGTTGACTGACTTTTACTTGTAGTTACAATATCAGCACTGCTGTGCAGTTTGCAGTTATCACTTTATCAACCGACTTTTTGCATTTTTTCGCTACTTTTTGTGATCTAATAATATGATCTTTCTGATACGTAATTGCATATAAGGTAAAGTGTGGGAGTGCAAGAGAGTAGGATTTATAGTTGTTTTTCTGTCTAAGAACAGTATTTCGTTTGCAAGTGAACGTTTTTGTACAGTACGTTGGATGCCAAATATTATCGTCAAAAATGTGCTAATTGCCATCTTTGTGAGTGTGTACGCGAGTGTGCTATAGTAGTGTTAGGGTGACCACCAACAGGAAAAAAACAGGTAAGTCAGGGAAATGTCAGGAAAAATCTTGATAGGAAAAATAGCCCCAAAACTTTACTAAAAATTGCACCAACAGGCTTTTTTGTATTACTCACAACAACTCTGTCAGTTATTTTTTGCTGTTTATGGCTGAATATTGTTTACTTATGTTTGACTTTACATCACAGGCTGCGCGGTAGCGCAGCACTGTTGTAAGGGTGACCAGTCATTTCAATGGGAGAACCCAAAATTTGACCCCCGTATATCCCAAACCCCTTAATTTTTCTGAACCAAAATTTGCACAGATGATTACGTCTGGCATATCTCCTGATGTGCAAAATTTGGTGAAAATCCGTTCACGGGGGGGACTCCCCACAAATAGGTGAAATATAATGCTTGCAAGTAAGGGTTACTTATAGTCAAAGTAGAAATAGGAGTAGCAGTATTTGTGGTAGCAGTTGTAGTGGTTATTCTACTGTCCGATTTCTTTCAGCTACAGATTACTTCCAACGGCAATAAAACTGCAAATATTTTATGTAAAAAAACTGTTCAGTTTATATACAGTGTAAGGGTGACATCGTGGTTGTAGATATAAAACAGCAAAAGTCGCAATGTAAAAATTCAAACATCACCATTACACAATGTCAGAAGAACTTTGCTGACTGTGTAATGGTAAAGTTTGAATTTTTAAATTGTGATTTGTGCTGTTTTATGTCTATAACCACGATGTCACCCTTACACTGTATATAAACTGAATAGTTCTTTACATAAATTATTTATGCAAATGTTATATTTTAATTTATAGCACTTGTTTATGGTATCTACTTACAAATTGGCCGGGAGTGTCACAAATCAACAGGGAGTTGTCTGGGAAGTTCATAATGTCTGGAGAGTGGTCATCCTATACTGTTGTTTCATTAGACAGGCGTTAATATGCACATGGACATTGGACAGTTACTAAACGTTCTCTAATGCGTTTGGGTTGATGTTATTTTAGCATGGTGGTGCATAGCTTTTGGCCTATGGGCCACACCCGGTCCACAATGGATTGTTATCAGACCTCTTGACATCCAAGACATGACATCACCTGTATAAGATGTATGAAATTATATGCTGCATAAGTATTCATTTGTTGTCTTATGACCAGTTCACACCTATGATGCCGACACGACTCAATTCAGCTCAGCTGTTGAGTTGAATCACGTCATAGGTGTGAACTCGAAGTGCTGAATGCAACTTAGCTCAACTGATCAGAGAAGCTAGTGAACTGTGCATAGCAGTGTGACGTCATAATGCTAATGGCGTCATTGCATTGTCGCCCACAATCACGATAGTTGAGTCGAGTTGCGTTGGCAATTTCGAGTTCACGCCTGCGATGCTGAGTTGAGTTGCATCGTAGGTGTGAATTGGCCATAACGTATTTTCTTTTTGGACGTGTTCTAACTGGTTTCAAGTGGCGCATATTATTAGTTTCTGGCGAAAGCACACCGTCTGCTGTTTTTACTGTCAATGATAATAGTTGCCTATTTTGCATTGATCGGGCTTGCTACTAGTCTGCAAGACTGTGTTATGTGGCTTGTACCTCAGAAAAGTTGTGCACCACTTCTTTAGTAGTTAACGCCTACATGTAGCTTGCGTTTGAGACTAACATTTTTTGACAGAATGTTACGCTCCTTAGCACTCATTATCATTAGTGCCATATCATCGTTTATTCCACAGGGTGGGCCTTTGGTTTCCATAAATTTGTATATAAAAAACTTGTATATAATAAGCTTTGAAATACCGCAGTAAAAATGGTAATTTATATGTGTTCCCCGGGGACCATTTAGCTGGAATATTGCCCTTATGTTAATTTTGGAAGACGCCTTTTATCTTCTCTCAAACTTCTGCCAAAAGTCATATGATCCTGTCTCTTGTTCTACTTTATGGCTTTGTACTTTCTGCTGGAGATGTCATTCAGTCGTTGATTTTTTTCTTGTTGCTCTGCACCCCTGTTCTCCAATAGATAGCATTATTAGATTGATGGCTGTCTGGAGGATAACAGGGAAGACTATTAGACCTACCATTATGTTAATAATTGTACAAAACATTAGTTTATACACTTGTTAACGGCAACATTTAAGGACTTGCACATCAAAAACAGTGTGTCAGTGTGATGCGGGCAATATCATCTTTTGTAATTTTTGCTGTTTTCGATGTGCAAGTCCTTAAATGTTGCCGTTAACAAGTGTATAAACTAATGTTTTGTACAATTATATTTGCTGTTTTATTACTAAAATACTGTTTTCCTA
>Ga0056128_1011098_pt1 | contig 11168 bp, 9 predicted proteins | sample WorMetLIZISLAND2_FD_71113 | JGI IMG/M metagenome (GOLD analysis project Ga0056128, IMG submission 71113) | Marine gutless worms symbiont microbial communities from Max Planck institute for Marine Microbiology, Germany - Olavius geniculatus... ... | reverse complement strand
ACTGACACGGAGAAGTTGTGTGAGCGTATATCATCGGCAAATTGGGATTTCCAGTTCTAAAATAAATTTTCTGGCAAGAAGAAAATTTTCTGACAGGCAAAAAATTTGCTTTGGGGGAGTGGCCATTGCTCCTGTGTCCCCTGTTGCCATGACACTAAGCGGCTGCTGCTGCTGATGATGATGATGATGTGTATGCGTATTACAGCATCTAGAGTCCGACATTGATAGCAAGACTGCCGAGCTGACTGCTGTATCTAGTCAGTGTGAGTCTCTGGCCAGTGAGAGTATGGCTTCATGTCCTGGTTTGACTGAACTGCAGAGCACAGTCGATCAGTTGAAGTCTCTGTTTGACCAGCTCCGAGCCAAAGCCAACCAGCGTCGACAGTTGTGAGTAGTCTGACCAACGTATTTTCATATCTAGGCAGTTGTTGGTCACAACTTTAGCCTATTCTAACGTGTAATGATTGTGGGGCGTTCTCTCGATGTAGCTGGTTCATATTCTTTCTGTATTGGGGAATCTACGAGAATGATCCTAAGTTAGTTTGATAAGCGGAAGGCCATAGTAGTTGCCAAAACGTCAGGAAATTAGCAAGTTCCGATTGTAACGTGGTAATTATTGAACTAGCTTATTAGACTGAAAGGATCGGACAAGCTGTGCCACGTCTTTGCATGTCAACGTGTTTGGATTTTCTGTGGGTTTTTTTCCGATTTTTGTGTGGACTTTTTTACAACTTGCTGCGTATTTGCTGCAGACTTTTGATTTGTGCATGATTTTTAGAGCTTGTTGTACAGCATGTTAAGCAAAAAAGTAAACTGTAAGTCAGTATTTTTGTATGGCACACAGTGTCAACAGGAAACCAGCTGAATCTGAGGTGTGAATAATGAAGGAAGATAGTTTACAAAGCTATGCTGTAGAACAATGTTTTGACTTGATCGTGAAAGCAGCATTTAGAACAGGAATTGCAAGTGTCCAGAGGATGGGTATTCCAAGTAGCAGGAGCTGTTAGTGCAAAAATATGAGAACCAGATGAGATTGAAGCAGGTGAAGCTCGAGTTAAGTGGTTAAAAATGGCTAAATGGTATGGCTTTTCATGGGAAACCCATCTCAGAGCTACAGAGCATCACCTGCCATATGGGATCACACAGTGTTACCTGCCACCCAGCACAGGTGAACACACCCTACAATAGCCCCAGCCGGACAGGCCAGTACTCGACTTATGCAGGGATAGAAGGCTGAGTTAACCTTGGTGTTGGTTATATAGTGTGTCCCAAAAAACGTCTCACTTTGTGATTGTTCATATCTTGGCTAAATATTAACCAATTTTCAAAATTTTTTACTGATGCATTCTGTATATCGAGATGGTTTGCCTATCCACATATGTCATCTGTCCAATTAATAACCATTTGATAGCAACCCGACCAGGAGTTGAACTCAAGCCCTCATGGTCACAAGTCCAGTGTCCTACCGTTATACCACCAAGCTACCTTGAGTATGCATTGTTAGGTTTTGTGGTGTATGGATACATGTGTGCAGTATCATTGAGACGGAGGTGTTATGGCATGCATTCAATGAAGACTGTGATAGCTTAGTTACCAAGTTGACAGCAGCGGAGCGTGACCTTTCTCATCTCAAGGTCAAAGAGACAACATTCCAACAGATGAAAGACAGCATCCTGCCTCGTCTTAAGGTCACGCATGCTAAGAACTGTTTAACATCAGGGTTGGGCTTTTGCCAACAAAAACCAGCAAAAAATCTGTTTCTGCCCTACTCAAGAGGTTTAAACCAGCAGAAAACTTGAAAGTGCTCACTGCACGAATTTTCGTAGCATAAGTAGATTAACATGCAAAGTTTGTTCCAAATTCCAAAATTTCAGAAGTAAAGTTCATCGTCCATAACAGAATTACAACTCTGTTACAAAATGACTCTGAACAAATTAACATGAAAGCAAAGCGACTGTATTGTTTTGCATTACCTTTGTATGAAAATGCGTTAAAAATTAACATAAAAGTTTATAGTGGTAGAAATAGGCAAAAACTTGTTTTTCCCGCACTGGTTAAACTGGTTCAAACCATGGCGGAAACCTGTCAACCTTGGTTTTGATGCTACTAACTTGGCACATTTTTCTTGTTGTGGTATAGCACGTTATATTGTAAAGTATCAGTAACCTGTTGCACTTGTGTTTAATTCTTATATTATCTGCATTATCGATATAAGAATAGTTTTGACAGTCAAGCATGCGTATCATGCATATTCTGTTTTTTGACAAATACATACGTACCGGTATTTAATGTATTCTGTCTTATTGTGCGAAAATAACATTTAGAATATGTACTTTTGCCAATATTATGCATGTTAACCCAATAGTAAGGAAGTCACTCTCGGGACATCTGCATGATTCTGTTTGCATCTTTTGGCATCTGTGGACGATCACTTAACACATTTTTTGTGAGTACTAATGTGTACAGCACATTCGGAGCTGTTCTGGCGTTGATGTGCTATATTAGCTGTATGCATTATTCGCTTACTTTCTTACTACAGTTCCATCTGTAGACCGTTGATGCTGCCTGATCTGATAACAAAATTCTGGCGTGTGTACAGACACTAAGAAGTCCGACGTTGCCGGCCATATTTGCCGACGTGCAAAGGCTTGACGACTCATTCGCACAGCTGTCTGCCGATGGTCGCACTGACACAGCAGGTGCCTGAGCATTGTTTTAGCTGAAACTAGTGGGTGGGCATTGGGTGGGCAATTTCGATTCTATTTTCCCTTCTTTCCCCTCCTTCTGCCATTCATCCCCATTCCCTTGCCTTTGAAGTGAGGTTCGGTGTCTCACACCCAGGAAAATTTTTGAAATTTGGCATTGCTATGGGAGCGTTTTTGTGATATGCAAAGTTGATTTTTTCATTTAGGTCAAGTCATAAGCAAATACTACATTACTACATTACTTGCAGGCTAAGTTAGTGCTTCATCATAAATGCTAAAGCAGTAAAGCTGACATCACAAGTTACTCTGCCGGCCATAGAAGGTGAAAATTGATCGACTGACCCATTTGGCAAAATGCCTGGAATAGGTGGGTGATTTGCCAGAGCAGGTGAATTTTCACCCACTTAGTTAAAGTGTGGCTTGATGGTTTAACGATATTGGGCTGGATTGGTGATTGAAAGGTCCCCAGTTCACTGCTAGGTAACGACTCTGGGCAAGTTGTTCACGTGCATGTGCCTCTATTCAGTGTTCACCAAGCAGTATAATTTGATACCAGTCAAATGGCAGTGACATTTTTTGACTGGGATGTAACCGTGGGCCTGGTGGAAAGTAATGGCAGCCTACCACTGGGTTTATGATTGCGTCGTCTGCAGGCTGACTGCCTAGAGACCGGAATCAGCTCCAGCTTCTATGCTTGTTATCGAGTATGGGTTACCTTTACCTTTAGTTGAAGTTTACACGTGGAACGAACGTTGTTCTGGCAGGTACACTGCAGGAGGCTGATAGACTTGCACGTGAGCGTTACGACGCACTCAAGAATGCCGTCCTTGATACTGAGCAAATGATCGCAGGCGTTGTGAAACGAAAGATGAATTTCGACCACAATCGTGACACTACACTCGCCTGGCTCCAAGGTCTTGATAGGGTGTTGACAGCACTTGAAGAAACGCCAGCCGCCGACCAGCAGCGTTCTGCCACTCTGAAGGCAAGCAAGCATAAGCATACGTTCTCACTGCGTTGCTTTCTCTTTATGACATGTGTTTATTTTTGTCACTGTAAATTGAAGTTTTGCCAGCAGCCGTTTGCAGCAGTCTTACAAAACATCACTGAACGTATGCTCACATTCGTTTATTTCTCTGTAACTTTTTACAGTTTAGCTAATTTTTCATAGTACAAGCTACAGTTTTGCCCGTTTTTTGCGTGAAACTATGAGTGCTGTTATTTGGTGCACTGTATGCAAGAGATAGAAAGCAATCTGGTAGTAAGTGCTGCACGGTTACCAGACGTCGATAAAGCTGTTGATTTAATGGCATGTCTAACATTGTCATCATCATGTCATTTAATTTGTTTTTAAGCTATCACCGTCATGTTGATGTATCCCAGATCAACTCAGCCTGGCCATCCCTCCTTAGGTGGGTGCAATGAGTACCGGCGAAAGCTCAGATGTAAACAGGAGCAGTGGCATGCAGGCGATGTACTAGTCTCATGTCCATGGTCTCTCAGTGTAAACTGATGTCTACCTGAGCTCTGAGGAAATGGAGATTATTGCCGCCATAGCCTTATGGCTCGGGAAGGACTTCAGTTTCTAAAAGTTTTTTTATTGTGTCTGTAGGAGGTGCAGAGCAATCTGGCAGTGAATGCTGCATGGTTGGCCGGTGTTGACAAAGCCGTTGAATCGCTGTCATCCTCACAGTGTGTGCCTGAGTCTGAGGTGTTGGAATTACGTCGTGATACGGACACCGTACATTCACTGTCAGCTGATGTCTTGTCTCACCTGCACCAACTGATGTCCGTTCAGTCCCCCGATGCTCAGATGCAGTACCCGCCACAGGTAGCTTAAAATCACCAATTCTACAATCAACATGGTTAAAAAATTAATTGTTTTGTCGCTTTAACTGTTAATGTTAATATTGTTTGTAATCATTATCAGCAGCTTGCATTTTTTTCACAGATGTCTTCCAGTGGTGGAACATTGGCTGAAGTATATTGCGAGATAACAAGGCTGTTTTTTTTGTAATTTTTGTCCATTTTGCTTTTGTTGAATAACAATATACTGTACATGTTCTATAAGGCAAAGTGACAATTTACTAATTAGGTGAGGTGGACGACTAGTGTAAGTGAAAATTGCACATTACTTTTTCTTTGATCAGTTTTGAATCGTTCAGTGCTTTGGAATTGCTTCAGCTGGCTGCTGTCTGTTTACTGCTTGTCACACAGGCACACATGTGGACTGAGTGAGTGAGTAGTTTCTTAACGGCACATTGGCACTATGTGGCCCATTCAGTGGCATAAATAGTGAAAGCATTTAAGTTATATGTTAAGTGGAAGTCATAAAAATTTGTATTGTCAAGGCCATTAAGCTACAGTAATGTAGCAAAATAATGTGGAACTGGGGGTTTGTAGTAGTTTGGTTGTATGATGGTTAGAACGTTGGACTGATGATAGAGTTTGTGGGTTCGACTCTCAGTTGGGTGGCTGTCGAGTGGTTACTGTCTGAATGAGTGAACCACCAAAATCAACTCAGCCTTCCATCCCTCTGGGGTAGGTATATTGAGTACTGGTCTCTCTGGCTGGGGTTAAGGTAAGCCATTTGCCTGTGTCAAGTGCCATGTGATCGCTGGGGCCCACAGTTTTCCGCAGGCCATGGAATTTTGAGCTGAGCTGCGGAATTTGAATATTGCCATGGAATTTCACAGAATTTTGCAGAATTTTGAGAAATGACTGATGATTTGTACGAACGTCAGCTTGATAACGTAATTAGCTAACTATATCACATAGAAAAATTAAACTAAACTGCCTAAAACTGCATCCTTGCTAATAATTACCATCGTAATATGGCACAATCGTAAATAAACACAATGCAACAAATTGACAAATTGCACTTTTGAAAAGAAAAAAGATCGATAATATTTTTGTATGTTGCTAGCATAACTGAGCACCATGCCAGCCTCCAAAAAGTGAAGTTTTTCTGACAGATTATAGCTTAGTTTATGCCCAAATGGAAGCCGCGGAATTTGGATAATTTTGCCATGGTGAGACGTGGAATTTTGCGAACTGGCCGGCGGAATTTGGCAAAATTTTCGGCGTAAAACTGTGGTCCCTAGTGATCGCATATGGCAGGTATGCTCTGAGCTGGGTTTTAATTAAGAGCTGCAGACAACCTGTAACATGTGATACAGATGGGGATTGAGATGGTTGCTGGTGATGCTGACGACGGCCAGCATGAGACTGTCGTAAGTCACAGGACGCAGGGACTGACTGGGGGTAAAGTCATAGATCAGCAGTCAACAGTAGGCTGGACCCCTGCTGCCAACGACTGGCTCAGTGCCAAGGCTAGACCCGTCACCAGTAGAGGTATGTACAGATATTGTACACTGTAGTTGTAATATACAATATACATTTGTATTACTTAAGTGGATGTCGGACGAATGATAAAGCCGGCCGACTTTTGTGGGCGTGGTTTAGTTAGCCGACTAAATCGTTCGACAAAATCAGTGAACCATGACACATGGCCGATATTTTTGTCTGCTACTTTATATGATATCAGCTAGCAAAACAGCAGAATGCAGATCGCAAAATATTACTTGCATCACTTTTTTCTGCATCTAAGGAACGAAAATAAATAACAAACACAATAAATAAAGTACCCCTGCTTCAGGACCGCATAAAGAAGTCAAAACATCTTGGACCCAACATTAGGGAAGCTGAATTGATCGCTGGTTGCCAACCATTCTGCAGCCGAACCATCTTTAAACCAATTAATTGGTTGATGATGTAGGTTTTGCGCTGCTGGCCGCCAACACCGAGGCTGATATGGACACAGAGCATCATCAGCCATCGGACGTGGATAAACTGGAGCGCTGGTTGACTGCTGCGGAGGCTGTTCTGTCGTATCTACACTCCAGACCACAGCAACTGACCGACTTTGAGAAAGCACTTGCACTGCACAATGTCAGTTTTGTTATTTTGATCATCATTGTAGTCACTGGTGTCTGTGCTTGAGAGTAGCCAACTGGGGAGGAGGTCGGAGCCCTTACTGTCACTCTGCCAACTTTCAAGTTTAATTTTGTTATCACATTGTTTCTTTTGTGTTTGATTCATAACAAGTTACCATATCCAATCTTAGACTCCGATAGTTTTAACTTTTTTATTCACAGTTTTTTTGGCTGTCTTTCTCAAAGAACCTCACTGCCTGCTCTTGGCTTTTTGGTGCTTTGGGCTCTCTGTGTTGAGCCCCACCTGAAAACTAAGCCGGGCTGCATTACTGGCTAGGTCTTTAGTTGGTTGATGGATGGCAGATTTGCATGTAATTCGTTGGTGTTAACGATATCCACTGTTGTCCTTTTTTATTTCTCAGCCAAAACTCGGACAGCTTATTACCATTCTACGTGATTTTTGATGCTGTTGTAATAGCTTTCTCGTACGAAACGTTACCGATGTCTTAATAGCTGGCTCTTCAGAAAATCATATCTAGACGTCAGCATCATCTAAATTTTCTGATCCTCTATGGTGGGTTTATGCTGTGTTAGAGCTTGTCATCGGACATAGAGCAGTGGCGGCCCCTGGTGGCGGAGATTCGCAGCAGTACGTCGGGCATCGTTCATCACACAACTGACACGGAGAAGTTGTGTGAGCGTATATCATCAGCAATGGAGCGCTGGGAGGCTGTGTGTAAGGGCTCTGAGGCTGCTCTACCAATGGTCGCCGACTGGCTGCTGACTAGCGACAAGTTCTGTGCATGTATTGACAATGTTCTGGTCAGGATGGACAACGTGCGTGATGATCTGAATCAGTCATTGGCTGACATGCAGACGAACCCACATCAACTTAACGTGAGTAGTAACAGTAGTAGTAGTAGACTACTAGTAGTACCGAGTACTCGTAGTGGTAGTAGTAGTAGTAGTAATGTCAAGTAAGTAAGTAATCAAGAACAGTTATAGACAAGATGGACAATGTGCACAATGATTTGAATCAATTGCTCGCTGACAGATTAACCCGCATCAACTTGGCATGTGTAGTAGTAGTAGTAGACAGGTAGCAGTATCAGATAGTCGTAGTGGTGGTAGCCGTAGCCACTGTTTCCATTCATGGTGTAGACTCTCTGCTTTCTTTCTTTTCAATGTTACTTACTGCTACTGGACTGGATGCCATTCAAGCTCAGGCTAGAACAGTAATGGCAATAGTGAACAATAATGTAAACTAATGGTCATATTATCATCGTGGCTGCATCACTCGGTTCATTTGATGAATGTAGCATTAGTGTTGGGTGGCTGTGACCCTTTCTTTAAACCAAGCCAATTAGCTTAAACTTCCAGCTCTTGTAAGCCTTCTACATTCACCGTCACCATTTTCAATACTACTCAGCCCTAAAGTTGTTTCCCACCTTGCCATCCCATGGAGGGTAGAAGGCTGAGTCAGCCTGGGTTACTGACAGGCAGTCACCCATCCAAGTACTAACCAGGTCCAGCATACAGTAACTTCACTGATTAGACACAATGTGTTACTGCTATTCCATGCCGCTACAGAGAATATGAATTGGCAGTGTTGGTTGGGGTTTATCGAGAGTTTCATTTGGTGATGTGTAGGTGCTACTGAATGACATCGGCATGATGAAGAGGCGGGTGAACAGACTAGCAAACATGGCGGAGTGCCTGGAGCACAGCGTCTGTCCTGCCATTGGTCAGGAGCAGACCAATCAGCTGACTGCGATGTCTTCAGAGCTGGACGAGATGAAAGCGACGTTTGCTGATCGCCTGCCACCTCGTCATCATGATACTGTATGTGCTAACAGATGGTTTTATTCACTGTTCCTTCATCTGTTGCAGTCTCTTACTGCTGTAACTTCTCTACTGGGTGACACATTTAGCCTGTTAAATTAGACTCTTGCTATTTTTTGCGATTCACCGTTTTATCTTTTCACTTTTGCACATTCATTTTCCATCAACTGCAAGGATATTTTAAATGAGTAATGATAATAAGAATATTATTACTAATAGTAATATCTTAATATCAGTAACTAAAGACGTTAATTTCTTGTGGTAGTGATAATAATTGTGAGCTGTGTTTGCTGTTAGAAGCCAGCTAAAATTGCCATGGTTCGTTGGTGTGTCCAGGAGGAAATGTCAGACGACGTCGTTGAAGACTTTGCACTTCTTCAGGTGTCACCAAGCGAGTCCGTGTCACCTGGGCAAACGTCTACCTGGGTAACTAGCAGCCACTGAGTCACTTTCATACACTCAGCTTTCAGCAACTGTACTACATGTGTTCAGTTTGAGATCTGATTACAAAATTATGAACCCTATAATGTTTATGTTGCTTATCACAACTTCAAATCGTTTGTGCCTGTCTATGGCTAAGTCACCTGCATTGAATGTGTCACACAGGTCCGTAATTTAACCTCGTTACAGCCCAAATTCTATTACGCCAACTTTCTCCGAAACTTCCCTATGGGGAAAGTCGCAGACACAAACCATCTCGGCATGTCGAGATGTTTGTGACAAAGTCCGTGACAAGTCCGCGACAAACCCGTTTGTGTCGCTCTAATGGAATTCAGTTCATTACAATTCACGGGGAAAGTTGGAGACAAAGTCCGCAAATTTTGTCGCCAACTTTGTCACGAACACAAATCATGAAAGTCGGCGACATGATTTATGTCGTGGACTTTCATGGTTTGTGTCCGCGACAGAGTCCATCGATTTTATCGCAAAGTCAGCGTAATGGAATTTGGCCATACCCACTCTCCAGCGCAAAGTCAGTTGTCATCCACACAGTTCACTCTGTCACCTGTAGTGTAATTCCTCTTCTGATGGCTGATGCTGCCTCGGGAGACAAGAAAATGCACCGTGGCTGGAAATAATAAGTCCTAAAATTAAAAGCTCGTGGATGGGTCTGTCACGAAAGATGACACACTCAAAGACAGATGCCAGAAGAATGCTGGAAATTGTTTAATTTTGACCTAGTTCCGTGCATCTGAAAATACTTCATCCAGTGCTCATATAAGCCCCTGTGGTGTCCAGGAAAGCATTTGGCAACTGGTGCTTGGCTTAAGACCCTGAGTGGATGGCTTATATTGACCCAATACCTGCTTTTACTTATGGGGAAGGGAGGGAGGGAAGGAAAAAGAGGGGAAAGGCAGGAAAAGGCGTGCGATTATGAATTTAACACCTGTATTGGCAACAATCCTGCTTTAGTTATAATAGCATTACACTACTATGCTTCACATCTTAAAGGGCCTGATTGATAGTGGTATTATAATGGAAGGCAAGTGAAGGCGTTGCATCCGGGTACCAGCCCAGAGAGGGTGCCAGTGTCCATGACACGGTTTTTTAAACAGTATCATAGTTCTCAATTTTGGATTAAATTGTGACCTCAGTAAATTAGTAGTAACAAATCAGCCTGCATTATTGTGTTTTATGTCTCGCGTTCTTTCGTGGTGTTCATAATTATCCTATTTCGATCGTCATTAGGGCTGACAATGACGTGTGTAATTTAAAAACCCAGTAAAAATGATGGGTTGGGGGAGGGGAGAGAGAAGAGGGCACACCATGAATTATCTGGAGCTTGATATAGTTCATACACAATTTATAAACATAGTTCCATGTGTGCTCTTGAGAATTAATTTCAGAGCACCCGTGAAACTATGTTTACAAATTGTGACTGAGAGTGACAGAGTGTTGGTTGCTATGGTGGTGTGCTGTTGTTTAAGGCTATATTTCATGCAAAGCACGGGCGCACGGCACGGCTTTCGGACAATCGCTGGTAATTAGCAGCATACTGAGTGCTTTTGTTGTATACGTGATTACAATAATGATTATGCTCTTAACCTGATTAATCATTTCGTTAGATGACTCTGAAATTAGTTTGATCAAATTGATTTAGTTATATAGTCCAAAATGGTGCCGTTGTTCCATATATTGTATTGTGAGTTGCTGTTGTATTTATTGCATTGTGCTATCTTACTAACATTTCATGACATGTTATTTAGGATAGCAGAAATTTAATGATTAATCACAATTAACCATTAAAACATTTTAAACATTAATAAATGTATGATTAGTCATGTCACTAAGAAAGCAGCATAAAGTAGATAATGATGAAAAGCATTTGGAAAATGGTACAAACATTTGTGGATCTGTCTACAGGACTGGATAAAAACTAACACTTAATAACTTTGTCCCATTGCAGCATTTGTGACTTCTGAGTAGCTCACGAAAGTTGTTAAATGTGTTTCTTTCTCGGACACTTACCACTGCTGATATTTTAAATCAATTATTTATTGATCATAGGTTTCCTTGAAGTTAGGTATTTGAACATTCAATTGTTACCACCCGCAGTATTACTTTTAAGTAGAGCTGCGGATTTTAACGATTAATTTAATCGTTAACTAACAAAGAAAATTAACGATTAATTTTATTTTTAACGATTAATCAACTCAGCCTTTTACTTACTCACGTACGATATAAA
>Ga0056128_1011095_pt1 | contig 11169 bp, 6 predicted proteins | sample WorMetLIZISLAND2_FD_71113 | JGI IMG/M metagenome (GOLD analysis project Ga0056128, IMG submission 71113) | Marine gutless worms symbiont microbial communities from Max Planck institute for Marine Microbiology, Germany - Olavius geniculatus... ... | reverse complement strand
AATGTCAACTACTTAGTGCTGAAGTGCGAGACGTAGCAAACAGCAACATCCGTACAAAAGCTGCTGATAAAACTCTGGAATTGTCATAAATTAAACTAAAAGCGCTAAAAGTCACGGATTTCACGGAAATCAGCGTTTTTCACGGAAGAAGGCTAATTTCACGGAAAATGTCACGGCCGTGAAATCGTGAATTTAGTTGGTCCCTACCGATGGGCCGAGTCCAAGTGATATGCGATTTTCAAAACTATAACTATTGAACTGGAAATGCTATAGGCTTTCGTGCATCTTGTGAGCTTTGCTCAAATTTCTTGTTGACAACATTTTCACTCAATATGGCTTGATGACTTTGCGCAGTTCAACTTAGTGCATACCAGTAGATCGCTTATCTTCTTTCATGTTACTTAATGTTATGATGTCTTTAATCAAAGTGTGTTTAAAATTCAGTGTGTCCACAAACCTAGAAATTAAATATTTGGAAATAGTTCTCCATTGTCAGTCATGTAATTATAACGTCATCGTTATCTACCGTACATTCTTTGATATTTTGCCATCTAATGATTGTTGTATATTTATTTCCTACACGCTCTTGCCTTCTGCGTGCAGCTTTCCTAATGCATAACTCCATCGTTCATTTACCGTACGTTACAATCTCTCAACACAGATGTAAATCTGTTTCTTCCATGCGTAAGAGAGCATATTTGATCTGTATGTGTTTTTGCTATTTATATCTCCACCAAGTGTGAACGTAGTGAACATTGGAGGAGATTATGAGATTGGTCGTTCTGTGTGTCCATCGTTCCGTGTGTCCGTCTGTGTGTTTTTTTGTGTGCACGATGACTAATAATAGCAATGACATCATTGCACTAACAGTGCAAGCAGCAGCGCCGGCTATTGCATTTACCTCCCTCCCCTGCAGCGTGGAGCAGGACGTTTGGGTGCCGCTGTTTAAGCGCCACCGCTTCGGCGCTCATCCTTTGAGCGCTGGGACCTTTGGGTGCTGAGGACGTTTGGGCGCCGCCGTTTAGGCGCTGTGTCGCGTCATTGCCATTAACATATAATGAACTAGTTTATTAGATTATTATGTATGTGTTGTGCCTGTATGGAAATGGGAAACGTGTATACGAACGGTCGTTTTGTGTAAATTACTGCAAGTGCATAAACATCTATGCAAGTATGTGATTGCAAAATAGCAGATTTATAACTAGCAATCAGCATGCAGCACGTTCACACCAATTAACAACATAACGTCAAACGTGTGTGTAGAGAGGCTGTAAAGTTTAAACACGAAGGCAGCAATGCGGGCTATCGTAAATTGGCATGTCATCTGCCGTAGCAGCCGCATAGGCCTACTGTGCTGTGCAGTCTTTGATGTAGGCCTAGCCGCATGTCCACACAATGAGGACTATGTCACACATCCCTGGAAACAAGGAGTCGCCTTAAAGTGTGACCAGTCGTGTCAATTAGAGCAGGCTGACTACCGAGACACAGACACAGCAGGGAAGGAAGTCTCTGCATGGCATCGCATAGGCCTATCTATGCTACTGACCAATGCCAGCTAATGGCATGCAGCCGCTGAAACAAATGTTAACGGAAGGCCTTACGATTGGTCCCTAAATGTCATGCTCTAAGCGTAGGAACAGTATAGATGAGATTGGAGTATAAAACCCACCGACCTACCACCCTCGTTATTTTTCACCGACTGTTACTATGGCTGACGACGTTGTGTCAAGATAGCACTAGATAAGACAGCACTGAAGCAGCACAGCGCCGAAACGTCCGGCGCCTAAACGGCGGCGCCCAAACGTCCCAGCATCTAAACGTTCAGGCGCCCAAAAAGTGAGCGCCCAGACGGTGGCGCCCAAATGGCGGCGCCCAAATGTCACGTACCGCCTGCAGCGAAGCGGCTCTTCCTTCTCCTCCTCTTTCTTTGTGTTTACATCACTTCACACTTTACTTGGTGGAGATATGCACTCTTACAAGCGCCTTCTAGTATTTACATATATTGATATTTATATGACATGCACATGATGAGTACCAGTAATGTTTGTGTGAATAATTGCGTTAACAGTGGACTGAAGCCAGTGGAGAAGCGCGAAGGCAGCGGTGCTCACAATTGGGGAACCATTGCTGATGCTGTCGCGTAAGTTGATCATGCTTCTCAAACTTGCTGATGCACAATTGCCTGCTTTGTAACTGCAGTTATTGAACGAACGAATATTTATATTGCACTTGCAGCACTAATGCAGTTTTGAGTTAACAAGCTAATGAATTTTCGTGCTAGCAATGATGTCGTTTATTGTTAGCTGTCTGAAGTGACTTTTGACGTGTAATTCGTCAGTAATTTTTGGTGTGTTTTAAAATTAGGTTAATAATAATTAGTTAATAAATTTGATGCATCTTATAGCTTAGTTAACAACTGCAAACCTTCACTAGCTTGCTGATGGCTACTGTACAGTGTGTACTAACATCAAAACATAAGAAACAAAATGCATTAAAGGTGCAATTTCATACGATTTGAAATGCAATTAAAAAATTGATAACTTGGCGGCTCTAATTATTAGCAGCGTTTGTTTCTATTCTTATTATTGTTTTGGTTAATACTATTATTGATCAGTGTTGATGTATGTTTATCTGGCAGTGAGCAGGAGAAGCTGGCTGCAAACCAATCCATCAATCTTGACCAGACCATGGACACAATTGGCGTTACAGGGTCAGTCCAAAGTCGCTTGACTACGTTCTGTTTCTATGCCCCATTGCTGCTATTAGTTTGATCTTCCGTTGATTGGTTTGCATAAAAAATCCCCCGGGGTTTCTAAAGAAAGTTAAGCCCTGTATTCTTTTAGTTTTTATTGGGCTTCAGGTTTTTGTTGTTTAAGGTTTAGGTGATTATTGTAGAAAGGCCCAACCAAGCGTTGGGAGACAATGGGCGACTTCACTTTTTGACTTAGACTTTCGCTGAGCCAAAGCTAAAGCTGAATGCTGAAGTCTGTACTTAGACCAAAGTTCAACTAACGATTAAAAGTGGCAGAGAATGGGCAAACCTAACAGGAAATAAGTCTACCAGTTACGCTTAGACTTGCTTATTTAATTGCGCCACGCACGCAAATGACGTAATTACTTAACGTCTTACGTCATTGTATAGCCATTACGGCGTTTATTTTTGGTACCAGACTGTTTTAATTTACTAAACTATCTGTGTTAGTCGCCATTTTTTTGCTCAGCGAAATCACTTCACTTTTTGACTTAAGTAGGTACTTATACCGAAGTTTAGGCTCAGCGAAAGTCTAAGTCAAAAAGTGAAGTCGCCCAATGGACCAAATGCATTTCAGTTGCAGAAAAGTATGTTAGAAAATAGCAAAATGTGATGTGCTGCTTGTCACTTTTGGTCAAACTTTAAAGTTAGAACGATACTAGCATTGGAGTATTGGGTATGCCCAATATTTGCTAGTACTGGGTTGTATTTGGTACTGGGCAATACTTTTCTGGGCTGTGGTATCCAATACTGGTACCACCCGTGAGTTCTAAGTGCCCACCGGCCGCCTTCCGCCTGTCATTGACTTCTGTCTGAGCTGTGCAGTAGTCGACGCTGCACCCGTCACTAGATACGCAACGATCATTACAGGAGAATGGAAACGGCCATTGGGGAGCGGGACTATGTGTACACGCTATGTGTATTATCCCCTGTCCTGCTAACGCCATTGCCTGCACATGCACAAGTTAACGGAAAACAGGCGTCGCACTGGTTCACAAGTGGGAACTTGGAAGTGAAGGGTTACTGTTATCAATGTCAGCGATCTCTGTTCACTTGGCATTCCTGGTACAGTGTATACTAAGTCATGGCACAGCCATAGGCTGAGAAGAAATGAACAGAGAGTGAAAGGACATTGCATCGTTAAATTGTGGGCTGAGTGCAGGTGCTGGCAAAGCAGAGCAAACCAATGCTTACCGGTAGTTAACGCCGTTAGGCTAGCAGCACGGTTAGCACAGCACACTTCACTTTTCATGTCTAGCTCTAGCAATAAACATGACAGGAAGCAGATATCGGTATTGGGTATTGGGTAGCTTTTTTGGTATCGTTCTAACCTTAGTCAACTTGTGTCGGCCTTTAAACTTTTTGAATGCCCTTTGAATGTTTTGTTGATTGTAGGCCTATTGCTGGTGTTAAATGAACAGGAAATCATGATTTTCGTCAAATGCCATGATTTTGCCAAAATGTCGAGTTTTGCCATGTTTTTGGCCAGGATGCTGTGATTTTGCATTTTTAAAAAGAATTTTTCGTTTTTATTTGGCATATGTTGAAGTTTATTATGTGATTTTAGCACAGAAATATTTACTTTCGTTATGAAAGTCCGTATGCTTTGTTACTTACTGACCGGGACGTCAACGTAGAAGAACTAGAAATATGTATTTTAATGCTATGCAATGACAAACTTTTACAGATGAGTACTTTGCACTGCATGTAACGATGGTCGTCAGTGCTAGATGTTGCATTTTGTGGACTTATTAATGGCTCTTGGACCCGTTATTTAATGTTGTGATTTTTTTGTGATTTCCACAGAAGTTTGCCGTGTTTTTTACTGTCCCTAGTCATGGATGAGGCTGAGACCAAGGTGACAGCAAGTGATGAGGAGCGACATCTGGTGTTGGATGGGTTACTCAAAAAACAAGCCACTTTCGTTTTTGACTACCTCCTTGAAACGTTGGCCATTTTTAATAATTTTTGGTATGCAATGTCAAAAAGAAACTTGGCTTATATGACTAATTTTGCCCACCGGCACCTCATCTTAATACTGTTGCTACACTACCTAGTAAAATGCAGAGATCATAGTTTGGCCATTTAAAGTGAATTATAGTTGAATTATAGTTGACTTGGCTCAGAACCGTCCACTCTGGGGATTGATGTCTACGTTCGGCGCTACGCACTCTTAGTGGTGCTTGCCAGAAATGACGATGATGATGATAGTTGATCACATCCAGTTATTCTTGATGTTGCATGCCAGTAATTATTAAAATTGGCCAGTGTTTCATGAAGCTATTCAAAAAATAAAAGTGGCTTGCTTTGTTTGATTGAGCTAAAATTGTTGCATCAGGGATGAGACTGCGGAGGGCATAGAAAAGACTGATGCGGTGGCTGAGGAGGAGAGACAGCTGACATTGGATGAATGGAAGGCCCTGCAGCAGCGTGATCGCGCCAAACCAGCGTCATTCAACATCCGCAAGCCGGGTGAGGGCGTCCAGACAGCACCTGAGTGGAAGAAGATGTACGTCCTCAAGAAGAAGGTTGCTGACGACAATGAGGATGAAGATGAATATGAGTATGAGGAGGTGCGTCAGTTAAATGGCATACAGATTATTGAGCTTTTGCTTAAGCTCAAATTCTATTATGCCGACTTTGTGACATGTCATTGACAAGGCAGAGGGAAGGTCCTCGACAAAAGTAGACTTTCCCCGAGTCTTATCACGCGCTAAATTCCATTAGAGTGATACAAATGGATTTGTTATGGACTTTGTCGCAACCGTTTTGACTCGTTGTGTCGAGATCGTTTGAAAGCCTGAAACTTCCCTGTGACATCCCCAAATGATGGTTTGCTTCTGCAACTTTTATGGTGTGCATCCATTACTTTTAGTATTTTGGCGTTATGGAATTTGGGCTATAGCAGGGTGGCTCGTAAATCCAGCTTAATTCAGTGATGTAATCTAGTCCACTTAATTTGAGTCTAAGTCTTGAAGAATAACGACTCAAGTCTGACTAGAGTCCACTGCCGGACTCGAGTAGGTACACAAGTGAGTGGCTTGGTCCATATACAGCAGACAAAAATGCCTAAAACACAGATAAAATATGTTGGTAATTAATCCACCAAGTGAACGTAGTGAACATTTGAGGAGATTAAAAGATTGGTCGTTCTGTCCGTCGTTGCGTGTGTCTGTGTACACGATAACTGATAATAGCAATGATGTCATTGCACCAACAGTGCAAGCAGCAACGCCAGCGAGAGATGTGCAGATCCTGAAATTTTTGAGTCCACGTCAGTCTGCAGATTTTGACCAAGGATCCGCTGTCAGTCCGCATCCACAACAAGAGAGAAATACTGGATCTGCATCCATCTGCGTCCGCACTGGATAGGCCTGCCTCTAGTCATTAATACGTAGGCCTAAGGTACGCCACTACGTGCTTAGGCCTATAGCAGATTACAATTTACCAGTGGTCCGGTACCAATGCCACCTTACTACGCACATCTCAACGCACACCACTTCTGTTTTTAAATTTTATTAGGAAAAAATACTCTCGTCGCAAAACGGTATTTGCATCAGTCCACGTCCGCAAATTTTGTCACGGAAGAAGATCCGCGTGCATCTGCAAAAAATCCTGCGGATCTAGATAATATGTGTTCCCAGTCTGCACATCTCTAACGCCAGCTATTACATTTCCCTCCCTCCCCTGCAGCGAAGCGGCTCTTCCTTCTCCCTCCCCTTTCTTTGTGTTTAAATCACTTCACTCAGATTTTTTTTACGCGCAACAGCAGCTACTGCTGTAGCGTGTCTTAGCCATCACAATTCTGTCTGTCAGTCTGTCACACAGTGAAAAACGGTGCAAGCTAGGATCACCAAATCTTCATCATCAGCTGCCTGGAAGACTCTAGTTTCAGGATCTTTAAAGCTTTTTCATAAATTCCAAAGGGGTCACTCTGAGTGAGGGTGCTAAATGACAGAGGGGTAGGGAAAATTTGCGATTTAGCAGAGCGAGACAGGTCACACCCTTTCTCACGAGTAGAAGTAAAACACTATAGAGCGATTGCACGGTAGCGGACGTGACATTTTTGCTCCAAATGAAAGCTTATGAATGCTGTGTAAAATTTGTTATGAGTGATCAGTACCAACAAGAATGACTAGATCTACAAGGAGGTGGCAAGGATTAATAAGCAACGTTTTTTGCAGCATCCTCGTAGGATCTGAATGCAGAATTGTGTTGGTAACGGACGTGACACAAAGTGGACAAGCTTTTTCGGCATCATGAAGGTAGTGCAGAAATTCTCTGAAATTAGTGACCATACTGCCATCTTATATAATGCAAAAAATAAACAAAGGAACTCCCTCGGAACACACATTTTCTCTAGGTGGCAAGTTAACTGCAGAAGTATTTAAGTTGTCAGTGTTTGTGGTAACGTACGTGACAGTGTTTTGGTAACGGACGCGACATTCTGAAAAGTGACACAAAAAGAGTTTATTGGTTCATGAATTCGAACTCATCTCATTTTTTTTTGTGTCATGACAATGAAACTCCATTAAGATTATGTTATTAGCTGTTGAAACATGTACTTGACACGAGTGTTTGTGAGGTCTTACTTTGCCTGTTATCAAGTAAAAAAACCCTCAGTGAGCAATTCTGCAGAAAGCTTAGTCTGAAACAATTGAGTTGAGAAACTGCCTTCAGTGAGAGTGTAGAATGAAAGGAAGTGTCTTGAACACTGAAATATATGCTTGCTTGGTTGCCACATAGTTACGATGCGTTATGTTGTTGAACTTTTGTGTTAGTTCTAAACAGGAAAACTGCTGCTTTTTACTGAAGTATGCAAGGTGAAATTTTTGATATTTTGCCTGCTGCCACTGGAAAATCAGTAGTAAGTTGTTCTTAGTTTGCTTTTTGATGGTGAATTGTTATATTGCTTCTTGAAATTAGTACATATGTTTCACATTGTCCGTGTCACGTCCGTTACCAAAATAGGGCTTATAGTTTGCCTACAGAAAAAATATAACATCTACAAATGAGTTAGTAGCTTCTGCACTATGGGGAAGGCCTAGTGTGGCTGATTGGGCCAGTGGTATGTCTGATAGCTGCAAACCACGAGTCTGTTTGTTCGTTAACTTGGGCAGTGGAGGCCGCGTAGTGCACTGCGGTATCATTAGCTCATGCCAATCATCTGCCACTTCCGAGATGGTAAAGTGCTTCTGTCTAGTCCATGAGTCAGTCTCATGTAAGAAGCGCTATAGCAAGTGCCGTACTTTACCTTTTACCTTATACTTTATGAGTTAACTTTTGTGTTGTGTTATTTGTTAGGATGAAGACATGCGCGGCAAGCAGAAGAATACCGTAGCAATTGACATCCACTTTAACGACACCAACCCGAGGGGCGGAGCCAGCAGGCGTGGGCGTGGCCGTGGGGGTGGCCCCGGGCGTCGCCAGGACTCTGATAGGCCACTGCAAGCCAACATGGTCGCCGACGCTGTGCCAAACGTCGATAATGAGTTGGATTTCCCCAGCCTAGCATAATGACGATCATAGGATCGATTTGAATCAAGTCGTATTATTATTTTTCTTCTTTTTTGACATCACATTGCAGGGGCAAGAGAGAGTTGAACTATATTGCGTGCTGCCAGCCGTTCCGTTCCTAAGACTTAGTTGTTATTTTTGTACTTGTAATTATTATATTTTTTATTGTCTCATCGTGTGCAGAGCAGGTGGGTTTGTTTTGGTTTAGGCATGTGGTTTATTTCGCGTTTTTTTTGACACGAACACTGCTGCATTTGCTGATCTTTCTCTGCATGTTATATTTGCTCATCTGCAAGCATGTGATTGGCAATGTCATTATTAAATCTCTGGCTACATAAATGTGTTGGTGTTGCAGCTATTCTGTTAGCAAAAAGGATGGTGTAGTGTCATTGTACTAACTGCTGAAAGTAATTACCTCAGCCAAGTAGGGTATGTGATACCTGGCACTTAATTATCTTCTTTATTTGCCTGTTGGTTGGTTTTTAGCAAGATTATGGGAAAAAATTACTGGTGGATTTGTCTGAAATTTTCAGACAGGGTTTAGTCATGGGCCAACTTACAGGATGCCAAATTTTGGTGGTAATTAGAGTTGGTATCTAGATTAGCAATGGGAATCGAACCAAACTAGAACTAACAGCGAATATTACACCTAGAACTTGAAGCAAACTTCGGTTGATGAAGAACCCGAACCAAATTGAACCATGTTGCCTGGGTTCTTAAAAACTTATTATAAATTTAGCCATTTCTGTAGTGTAGCATCACTGCTACCCATAGGCGTTAAGTCACACCACAATTATTAGTCATATTTCAGACCACAATTGACTGGATTTTAGACAGAGCTTTTAATTCGATTGTTAAACAGCAGGTTTTTTTAGAAATGTGATTGACGTTTTTGGAACCCACGCAGAACTGAACCAAACTGGAAACACAGCATGTTAGAACCGCTTTTATTTTTTGTAACTCCAAAGAACGCGAACTGAACCCTTAAGTTTGGTGGAACTCTAACAGAACCAAACCCTAGCCGTGAGGTTCTTTCCATCTCTAATCTGAATTCAGGACCACTTTTTTAGATTCTTTACCATAGCGGGATTACTGAAAAAGTTAGGTTGATTTGGCTGAAATTCTGGTAGGTTATGCTTGCCCAACTTCGAGGTGAATAGCTTTTGGTTTGCTGCCACCTTGTGAACACAGTTCAAAAATTGGCAGCGTTGGCAGAAGTTTCAGTCTCAATGCTCTCCTGGTTAATAATATAGTGATAAGGGATTGCATCCAATTTCGGGATTTAAAAAATATGTTAAAATTCTACTTTTTTCACATGTCAAATGATAGAAAGAATTTTAGCCGTCTGATAAATATTTTATGAGCTGCGTACTGTAATTTGTATTTGACAGTCATCGTCACTCCAAATAGTTCGGACGTATTCCATACTCCGTAGGGGCCTACACAACATCTTATGAATGAAATAAGTCAATTGGGGATACCAGAATGATGACCAATCAAAAAAGCCTAATCCCGAAACTGGGTTCTGGGATTATGCATTTCTCAATCCCAAAGCCTAATCCCGAAACTGGGTTCTGGGATTATGCATTTCTCAATCCCGAATCCCAGTTTTGAGAATACAATCCCAGGATTGCAATCACTCATAGTGATATAGAGTAATGTTAGTCTAACATTGGTCTTTTAAAATGAGCCTTTGCTACCTAGCTGTAAGGACATCACCATACTCTATGATCTAGAGCTGATGACAAGTTGAAAAATTACAGATGTAATCCAATTAATTAGTAGTTAATTTTGATAAGTAAATGATTTTAATTGTTCCAGCACGTCTGTGTTTACTTTGTGAACTTGAGCTTGGCTAACAGTTGTCACAGTCACAAGTACATCAAAGCTGTGTTATTGATAGCTCTTCGATGGTTTTTAAGCACGCTTTATGTTTAAAATATGCATATAGCTCCTGTTTTAAAACGTTAACTCTACTGTCTACTTTACAATGCATTCTTTCTTAGTATAGGCTGGTATTTGCAATTTTTCTGCTAAACATATCATTGAAAGAAATAGCTAATTTTTTACTGCCTAGTCTGAGATCGATTAATTGCCCACTTAGTCTCAAAAATTCTGTTGGAGAATATTTGTGTAACTCTTGTAAATTGATACATCAGAGTGGCACTTGCAGACACGGATAGCCTCTTCGGCAACATGCCACCACGGCACCAACTGAGTGATTCAATAACAGTGAAGACGTTAATAGACGTTGCTTTAAGCTTATCCCATTCTACACACATTAGGCCTAAATACAAAACAGTTGCATAGGCCTAAATGTTTCACGTGTAACACAAGTTTAATACGGAGAAGACGATAGGGCTGAACGACTAGGCCTGTACCGGTACGTCTATCATTAGGCCTACGAATAAAAAGACTTGCAGAATATGCCTATAGTTACAGTGTACTGATAGTAATAGCCTGGTTATACTACCATCATTATAGCTCGATAACGTGTTCCACTGATATTTTGCATCTGCATATTTTGCGAATAAAAAGCGGGAGAAATAAGGCCGATAACGGAGTTTCCTAAATACTAGGCCTAGTAGTTACATAGGCCCTATAAGTAAAGACGCGTGCAGTACAGTGTGACGTAACTGAACTAAACTGAAACGGTTTAGTTTTTGGCGAACTGACCGATGGGCGAGCCCACTGGTCATTGGTTAATGCATACGTGCGGGTAGTCACGTAGGCCACTGACGCCGATAGACGGTGCCTACTGTAATAAGGTGTTTACACGATCCAGCAAACATCCAGCTGGCCTGATGGAACCCCGCCGCCTATCAGCTGTGGGCTAAGCCGTAGGCGGGCCTAGGCTTAGCCCACAGCTGATAGGCCTACGTGTTATATAGGCTTTCCAA
>Ga0056128_1011094_pt1 | contig 11170 bp, 5 predicted proteins | sample WorMetLIZISLAND2_FD_71113 | JGI IMG/M metagenome (GOLD analysis project Ga0056128, IMG submission 71113) | Marine gutless worms symbiont microbial communities from Max Planck institute for Marine Microbiology, Germany - Olavius geniculatus... ... | reverse complement strand
CTGTTTTAGAGGGGTTGTGTCTGGGGGAGGGGGTTCCGTCCTACCCAGTCGTCAGAGGGGATGTTTTGTCCTATGGGGGGTTATGTCCAGACACCCCGGGGCGCAGCCCCGGAAGCAAACGCTTTTTGGACATGAAAACCCCTAAAATGCATATATCGAGTATAAATTTTATTAGTTTTACTGCACAGATTTGTAATGTACTGCATATGCAAAGCAAAAGGACGATTTTTGGCATTTTTTGAGGGGGGAGCACCACATGTGTTGAGCACTACATGTGCAAGAAAACGCACATGTGGTGCTCATACGAAATGTAATAAATTAATTCTCTGGTAAAAGTGAAGTTGTGGTGCCTATATTAAACCCTATGATTTCTACAACATAAGCCTATGCTTGACGAACAAACCTGCGTGTGAAATAACGCGTAGACAGCCGAATACCGTATAGGCCCTAATCTTTTTTTGTGCTGTTTTCCTATGCCCCTATAAGATAAGCCAACAAATATCTCGTGCGCATTCAGAATTTCAGACATGTAGAAATAGGGGGTCCCGTCGGCCAGTCGGGATTCGCGTGAACATTTTTGACCTAGCCTACAATTTTAAAAGTGTTCAAGAAGGTTATTCAAACATTATCTGCGCTTATAACTGCTTCATCTAATCTTATTCAAAGTGCAGATTACGTATCAATGTTCTTTTCCAAAGGAGTCGGCTCGGGCGCAATAAGCTTATAGGCCCTTTGAGTACGGCCCAGAATCTTGCACTAATCACAAGTAGCCTACCTTTCATCTCGTACTCTCGATCTAGTTTATTCCTCTTCGCTAGTGATCCTATCGATTGTCTCACATCTTGGTTAGTATAATCGCCTCTCGTTCACTTCGCTGGCTAATAATTATACTGAATCGAACGTATTGCCTATTGCTTGTAGCCTTGAATGTACGCGGCTTAGCGCAAGGCGATATACGCCCTATGTAAGTCGTCCTATACACAAGTGCAACAAAGCGTGACGAGGAGTCATAGAGTTCCGTATGACATAGGGCATAGGCGTATTAGCACCAGCCAGTAAGCTGAACTTGAAAGAAGCGGATCGAGGCCTAAAGGGCCGAATGTAGGCCTAGAGGCCAACGACCGAAAGTGGGGGCGAGCTTCTTGCGAGCCTCTTATTTCGATCTCACAAGCTAGGGGGTCTGAGAAGCGTTTGGATTATCTCCCAGCAAGGTCCGCGGACGGACAACCAGTCACCCATCCACATACGCGTTTCTGGGCACGATAAAGCTCCGGGTTGCATGCAGCAGCCATAAATTTCGAGACTTACTACTGAAATTGGAGGATGCCCCTACGACACCCTGACTACGCCACTGCCGTGTGTATGCAGCCTAAAGTACGCACTATGCAGGATGCCAGCTGTTTTTTCCCCGTCACTGCAAACTAAAGCGTCGTTTCCATCCAACGCAATGGACCGTGGGACGTACATATATACGGAGCTAACCTACGCAGTCCGAATTCGCCAAAAAATCCATTAAGAACTCCTATTTTGGCGTTCAAGGTCATCCAAGGTCATTGAATTCGGTGGCAATCGAGAGCCAGTGTACGACTTCCTATTAGTGATTTATAGTAACCTAGGCCCTATCTCGCATTGTTGCTGCGACACAGTGACTTATTGGCTAAAAATTGCAAATTTTTCCCACCCCTTTTCATTTAGCGCCCTCGTTCGGGGTGACCCCCTTCGAATTTATGGAAAAGCTTTACGGCTCCTGAAACTAGAGTCTTCCAGGCAGCCAACGGTGTAGATTTGGTGATCCTAGCTTGCACCGTTTTTGACTGATCCACTCGCGTGACGGACGGACAGACGGACAGAATTGCGATGGCTAAGATGCGCTAAAAGCAGTGGCTGCTTTCGTGCGTAAAAAAGCAAGGCAATTAAGAATCTTGCCAGGCATTTAGCGTGAGTAAACACAGTGGCAGCATTGACATTAAAACTAACCCAAATCCAAAGATCAATTATTCTTAGCACCACATCATAATACACTATTGCACATATCACAATCAGTAAGGCCTAGTGAAAAATTCTCGTGCCTCCGGTTGAGAAATATTCTTTTTTATTTTATGGTGTGCCATCACATGACCATACAATATTAGACAACAATAAAGCATAAAACAAAGTGACAAAGTGACCACGAGAACTAAAGTAGGCCTAAAGATACCGCAGTACAATGTACAACTTACAGACTAAGTGCAAACAGTTTTTCCATTAAAACTTTGAAAGCTGCACAGTTCCAGTAGGATATTATGAGCGCTCAAAATTTCAATGTTGCCACAAAGTTCGCCTCCTCGAATGTGGTATTTTCAACCCAGAATTCTGCAGTTTTGGAAGAAAATTTTCTGACAAAAAATAATTTTCCGACAGGCTAAAATTAACAAATTTTGTTTATTCACCAACACATTTTATGTGGAATCACCTCTCCAAAAAAACAAACAGCCAGACCACTCTGAAAATATTTTTTGAACACCAAAAGTTGAAAACAAATCAAAATTTAGGACATTAAGTACAACAAAAATGTGCAAACAAAATAACATGTTGTCAAAACTTACAAAACTGACATTTTATTAATCAGAGACAACGACAAACGTCAGAAAACAATCAGTAGTGACTAAAATTAAAAAAAAAAACAGCAAATCTACCCAAATGACAGAACAGTCTGCTGTTATTTCCACTTGCTGATGAAATCATTTGTTTTAATTTTGCAATATTTTCCAAACAAATCTGCTTACTTCGGGTCACTTAGGCATACCAACACTTCCTTAGCTGCTTGGAAAGCAAACCGTCACTTTCTTATAAGATGATTACAAAATAATATACTCTGTATTTGATGAGCCAATAGGCAACATGGCTCACATCGCTGCAAGCTTTGCATCATCATTATCATCATCATCATACATTCGTTTGATAAAAAAGTTGTCAAACGCAACTTCTAACAATGCGAGTATGCAAGCATTTGTGAGAAAATAATGTCTTGCGGTTAGCCTGAGCTAAAAGCGACTCCAACAAAATGTACTTCAAAAACCTATAGCACAGTGCGAACATTGTCTATAGCACAAACGATGCTGCGGATGTACAGATACCATCGCATGCAGACCGAGTTAGATTAAGCGTCACTTAGAGCTTGCAGCGTTGCAAGCCAATACACAATATCAGACCTGCAACCATACTCCGTGCCCTGGAGGCCAGCCTCAAACTTCCGGAATTTTACAACAGGAACATGTAAGTAAGTAAGTAAGTAATTAAATGATTTATAAAGCGCCAAAGTCTCAGAAAGAATCAGGGCGCAAATGTGAATGGCATCTGGGGGGAGGGGGTAGATCAAATTTCTTCAATAAGCGGACAACCCTGTTTTTTCACCGCGGCCGCAGACCTCTGTCGTTGTTCAAGCAGCTCTTCAACACGAGCATGTTGGCTCCTGTGAGCAGCCAGCTGAGTGGTCAACTCACAGGACTCCAGCTCCAGTGGCGGCAGCTGATCAAGCAGAGTCTGTCCGTTGCTCAACGACCAGCTCACGAAGTACTCCAACTTCTTTTCCACTGCACGGTACCGTCTTCTCTCCGCATCGCCATTCTCCACTCGCGGTTTTGCACGTTCGCTTTCAGACTTCGTATTCTGATCCGGTTTTCCACCAGACTTCTCCAGTTTCACATTCCGATGCGGCTTTCCGTCGGAGGACTTTGTGACCCGGTCAGCGTGGCGGCTGGCTGCTTTCCGGGCGGCGCAGAAGACGCGGTGACAGTCGGACAGGGTGGAAGACAGATACGATGGAGAACCACTCCGAGCCCCGGCAACCATCTTGCAAACATCATCTACGACTCCTACCGAGAACGCGCGTGACACAAAGTGACTCCCTGCCCCCGCCGTGGAAGGACATTCCAGGCGAGAGAGGCAAGCCCCGACCGCAAGAGACACATCGGAGAAGATCCCTCGAGGGCCAAGCGACTCGGAAATTCTCAGCATCGCGTCCGCACTTTCCACGGCCAGCGCAAGATGTTCGCCGTTGTACAGTCGTGCCACGTAGGCATACCCATACAGCACGTTGATAATGGCGAATGGCAGCAGACTGGAGGCCTTGGCTGCCAACCAGTCAATGTCTGGTACATCAGTTAGCACTGGTGGTACAGTAGTTGAAGGTTGCTTTCCAGCGAGTTCCTCCTCAGCAGTATCTTCAAGTTCGTGGATGAGGATCTGTGATGGAGGCGCACACCACCAAGGCTCCCACAGTTCTACCAGACTTGATACCTACAGATAGCATCAAGCAGGGGTGACATTTAACGCACGGAAAAAAGTATGTAACGAGTGCAACAGACGAAAAAAGTACACAGCAAACGCAGATGACACAAAGAACAAAACACAAGTCAAAACAGTCTTTATATTTTTTCCACTGAGTTCTGTTGGATAAAAACTGTGGTTTAACGTTCAAGATGCATATCAGTCAAACAAGATTGTCTTGCCTTGTTCAGACTCAAGGGTACGCCTATGGGTAGAGACAGCAGAGAATCGTGGAGAAAAAAGGCAAAACACGACAGACTGTTGTAAAAATTGCAAAAATCACGGTAAAATCACGGCACAGACATGACATCAAATCACGGGCCCGAAGACCGTCATACAGTTTATAAAACTCAACATCCAGCATTGTTGACCATCACTACATGCAGCGCAAGATATTCTTTCATCTGTAGAATTTTGTCGCTACCGAGTATTAAAATACATATTTCTATGATGACGTCACTGTCGCATATTGAGCGAGAAAGTAACAAAGCACATGAACTTTGGTAGCGGAGGCAAAGGTAAATATTTTTGTGTCAAAATCGCACAAACTTCAGTTTGTGCTAATTAAGAACAAAAAAATTCTGGTAAAAATTGCAAAATCACGGCATTTTCGCTAGAACATGGCATTTTGACAAAATCACGGCATTTGATGAAAATCACGGTTTCCGTGATTTTCTACTGTCCCTACCTACGGGTAGCCCAGTCACAGTTATGAAGCATCACCATACACCGAATGACATTTCATGAATACAGACAGCCCAAATGGTTCAAACACTATCAGACATGCAAGAAACACACAATAAATTGAAAAAAAACACGTATGTCCTTGACCTTTGACCTTGATATTCGCTGGCTTTCTAGAGGTTGTTCACGCAAAATGTCACGAAGCTAAGTGCAGCAGCTTACCAGTAACGTTATCATGGTAAAAGCTCAACAGAGAAAAAAACTTAGTGACAATGCTGACAACAATACTGCCATCACTACCACGGACAGTAACAATCAGTAAGGCCTAATGAAAAATTATCGTGCCTCCGGTTCAGAAATATTCTTTTTTATTTTATGGTGCGCCATCACATAACCATATAATATTAGACCACAAAGCATAAGAAATTTGATCTAATGCTCACGAGACGTGTGAAATACAAATAAATAGACACAGAAAACGAACAAAACAGTAATAACACAGTTTAGTAAAACCAGGATACCGCTAAAGAGATTTTTAAAAAAACCTACTGTGTGTTAGACTCATGACCAAAATGTTTAAGTTTCACTCCCTGACACGTCGCTATCAAGTGGTTATAACTTGGATGGCTGACTTGTCTCCAAATAGTTAAGCCATCTCAGGATACACTGTGTTTCATAAAAAACCGGACCCCTAAGGCAGGTGGGCATAAATTTATCAAAATAAGTTCGCCTAAAATGATTTTTCACATAGTTCACTGCCATTCAGTTGCGGATTCACTGCGCTTGAAAAGTTTGGTATGGGCCGAGTACCAGCTGCACGGTTTCCATGGCAACAAGAGCAGACGACAGTTGTAGGTAAATAATTTCAGGCTCCGGTTTTTTATGAAACACAGTGTATAACCAATCACCAGGGTTAACTCAGCCTTCCATCCCTCCGGGGTAGAAAAAATCAAGTACTAGCTGGCTTGACTGGTGTTAAGATAGGACTTGTTAACATGTGTCAGGTAACACTGTGTGATCCCATATGGCACGCGACACTCCACAGCTCTGTGACAGGGTCCCATAAGAGCTACACACCCCCTAACTTTTTTATAATCTAATTATCATACCACGACATATAGCACAGTGCCTAATTTTTAGATGCAATTTGTATAGTATTATATTGTTTAAGTCAACCAAAGTATCATTACCTTGTCGCTATTGAGCAACTGCTTAAACTCGGCTCTTTCCATGTCCGTCAGTCGCTTCCATATAGACTCAGCGCTACAGCTGTTGATGTCGACATCAGAAAACCTTTGCACCAAATTATCAGCAGCATAATCGACATTATCATCTAATTCCGCCAGGTTGGCTTAAAACAAGAGCTGCAGAAATTGAATCGTACGGCCGATCATTACACAAAATATTTAAAAACAAAAAAATAATTACAATTACAAGTAAAATGACAGCAATCAGTGCAATTTCATGAAAAAATTTTTAACAAACAAAATAAGAGTCACAAAATGCAGTTTCTGGGGGTGCTAAAATACGTTAGCGGTCAGGTATCCATCCCAAACCTTGCTGGTCAAGCAGACTACCATTATTACAATGACTATTTGTTGCAATAAGATGTGCAAAAGTAAGTTCTTGGCTCTGAAAACAGCTGGAAAAATTCACGTGTGAAAAGCAGATGCTCCAAATCGTTGCATAATGCTGACTTGTTGTGCCCTTAAAAGTTTTAACGACATAATTAAGCACACAATAAACTAGCATGTGATTTATTTAGCACAGTTATAAGTTTGTGTAACAACTTGCTTCCAAATTATCAGAATTTATGCCCAAAGTGTAGACATTGGTTTAAACGTGTGCTACGGCTGATGGCGGCATTAACGACCAACTGATCAAACTGCACAGCACTCATTCATGGCTAAAATGTGTTTTGAGCTTATCAGTCAGTTATTTTGTTGTCTGCTGTTCTCAGTGTAAAATATTGTACCAAAGAATATTATAATTAAATTATTAAATTAAATTTATTATTATGAAAGGTGAGCAATCTGATACTGATAATCACTGCGTAATGTAACAATTTCGAGCATTTATGTCAACACACTACCATGTAAAAACATGGTAGTGTGTTGACATAAATTAGGTAAAGTGGAAAATGAGTGTACCTCACATAAATTTATCGCCTCAGCCTCGGCCATCCGTGTGCCAAAAGTCATCAAATTGGTGGAAATTTGGCAAAGTTCTGACAAAAACAAGTTGGGAAATTTTTTTGGCCCACTCTGTAATTTGTACTGACTTCCTTAATAATTCCCTGATTTTTTCAGGTTTGTGACCACCATGCTCCATGACATCTTGATCGACGCTTTCTAGACAAGTATTCTGAGCAAAGCTCATGAGATGCACGTCAGCCTTAGCAGTCTCGGCTGTCTCGGTCTATCTCCAGCCATTTCTATGCAATACACTGTTTATGTGTGCCTCACAGCAAAATCACAAAAACACTAGAACCCCCTATTTTGGGAATTCAAGGTCATTCAAGATCATCAATATTTACACCAATAAAAGCAAGTCAATAGTGCTTGTTATAATAAGCAGAATGTCAGTGCACATCTGCAAACGTTTTCACGCTACACCAGTCAATAGCAGTAAAATAACCACTTTTCAGAGGGGGTACCCTTCTTTGATTCCCGCGTGTGCCACCCTCCTTAAACCTAGGAGGTAAGACTTGTAGTGCTAAAATCTATGTTTAATGCTGAAAATTCTGTATGCTGGTTGTCATGGTCTATCTCCAGCCATTTTGTCGCAATTCACTATTACAATGTGTGTCACAACTCGAAATCACGAAAAAAATCACTAAAACAGCTTATTTTGGGTGTTCAAGGTCGTTCAAGGTCATCTCTGTTGACACCCTTATGAAGCTCGTCACCAGTGCTTGTTATGATAAGCAGCATGTCTGTGCCTATCTGTAACCGTTTTCACTCTATACGAGCCAATAGCGGTAAAATAAGCACATTTTAAAGGGGTTACCCCTATTTCATGCCTCCATTCAAGGGGAACCCCCTCACCCAGGGACATAAAATTTTGTCAAGATACACCAGAGTCCTTGTGGCAACCCACAAAGAAGTGGGCTACAACTCAATTTCTGCTAGAGATATCTATGCCATGGCATCAAAATTTGAGACAAAAGCACTATAATTCGGATTCTGTAAGGGATATCTCGAAGATCTTTGCATCTAATGGGGGTTTCTGGGGGATGAGCTATTGAATGAGGCCAATCTATTTCCACCAAAAGCGACCCTTGTTGCCATTTGAATGTCACGTGATCCCAAACGGTCAAAATCATGATTGTGAAATATCTATTACGAGATATCTCTGTACTGATCAACTGTGGAAAAAAGTTATTTCACTAGCAAATATAAATGTAACAGCAAATATAAATGTACAAAACATAAGGTTTATACATTTGTTAATGGCAACATATAAGGACTTGCACATCGAAAACAGCAAAAATTACAAAAGGTGATATTATTCAGCAGCACACTGACACACAGTCAGTGTGACGCAGGTAATATCACCTTTTTAATTTTTGCAGTTTTCGATGTGCAAGTCCCTAAATGTTGTCGTTAACAAGTGTATAAACTTATATTTTGTACAATTATTGTTATGATAAGCATGTCTGCATTCATGTGCAACTGTTTTCACGTTAAAGCGGTAAAATAACCGCTTTTAGAGGGGTAGCCATCTTTGACGCCAAACTGTACAGGCCTCCTTGAACCTAGAGGGTTGGGACTTAGACAGCTAAAATCTACGTTCTATGCTGAAAATTTCGTATGCAGGTTGTTATAGTCCATCTCTAGCCATTTCGTCTCAATTCATGGTTGAAATGTGCACTGCAGCCGAAATTTGCAAAAAATATCAACGAAACCCCTCTTTTATAGGTTCAAGGTCATTCAAGGTCATCGATGTTGACAAATTTAACAAGAAATTTGAGCCAAGGCTCACGAGACGCGCGAAAGCCTATAGCAGTTCCTGTTCGCAAACTGTCAGCTGTTTTCACGAAAGACTGGCCAACAACGGTAGAATAACGACTTTTACGGGGGTACCGCTCTTTGATGCCCTCGTGCACAGGTTTCCTTGAACCTAGAAAATCAAGACTTGGAGCATCGAAATCTACGTTCAATGCTGAAAATTTCATATGCAGCTTGTCTATGTCCATCTAAATTGGTTTCAGCGCAATTCGCTCTTGAAGTGTCTTGCAGCCCAAAATCGCCAAAAAATCCATAAAACCCCTATTTAAGCGTTCAAGGTCATCCAAGGTCATTGAAATTGGTGGCAATCGAGAGCAAGTGTATGACTTCCTATTAGTGATTAATAGTAACCCAGGCCCTATCTCGCACCGTTACTAAGATACAGCGACTTATTGGCCAAAAATTGCAAATTTTGCCCACCCCTCTCTCATTTAGCGCCCTCGTTCAAGGTGACCCCCTTCAAATTATGAAAAAGCTTTACGGTTCCTGAAACTAAAGTCTTCCTGGCAGCCGACGGTGAAGATTTGGTGATCCTAGCTTGGACCGTTTTTGCCTGATCCACCTGTGTGATGGACGGACGGACGGACAGAATCGCGATGGCTAAGACATGCTGAAAGCAGTAGCTGCTTTTGCACGTAAAAAGCACGTCACCTGTGCTTGTTATGATATGCAGCAAGTCTGTACCTATCTGCAATCATTTTCACACTGTAAGAGCCAATAGTGTCAAAATAACACATTTTTATGGGGGTACCCCACTTTGACACCCTCGATCGAGAGGAACCCCATCACCCGGGGCATGAAATTTTGTCACTGAAAACTACAGAGTTCTTGGGGCAGCCTACAGTGAAGATTTTGTGATTCTAGGTGTCGCCATTTTGATACAGTGCCAGGGTGTGACGGACGAACAGACGGACGGACGGACGCCTCGTCGATGGCTAAGAAGCACGAAGCATTACATGCTGTCACACGTACAAAGGCACAAGTCCTTATATGGTTAGGTCTAATGCCAAAGGCCACCATAGCCAAAGATGCAATTTATCCATACTTCTCCTCAGCAGTGTTCAAAAGAGATGTTTCCTAAAAAACAACCTGGTGGGTTTACTGGGTTTTCAATCTGGAATTTTTACATTGTTCCACAGAGCATAAAAGCACAAAAAATTGAAAATTTATAGGTTAAGTGTTTCAAAAACTTAACTGTAATAAAATATATTTCATTACCAATAGAACAAATGGCTAAAAGTGGACTAGATTTGGGTGAGATTTGGCGGATTTTTAGTTGGGTTTAAACAATAAAACCCAATAGGTTTTGAGGCTATCTGAATGGGTAACCCAAACCCTAATCGCAACCCTAACCATAAGGCTCATCGGATTATGCTCCTTCGAACTACTGAACTATCCCTTTGTTTACCTCTGTTCCAAATCATCATCGTCATCATCACCATCTTGTCCTCCGGAGTCTGTCTCCAGCCTGTGCAGCATGTCCATCAACTTGTTCCTGTCAGCAGCGGAGTCTTCCGAGGACACTTCCATGGTCCGGAGTCCTTCCACGAAGCAGTCCCGGTAGAATGCCTCCGAGCAGGACAGGTGTTCCGACGACCTGCAGTGATGGAGAACTAACTGAGAAAAAATTAATGAAACTATATAACTAAATTTCAATCGTAATTAAACTATCAGTTAGCAGCGAACTTTGGCAATATACACCATGTTTAAAAAAACACGGGGCTACTTTTATTTTTTGAATAACGCTGTGAAACATTGGCTGATTTTCATAATTTTTTGCACGCAACATTGCAAAAGAACTCGACATAAATTGCTATCGTTTAGACCACCTCACCACAATACTGTCGCTACACTACCTTGTAAAATGCAGAAGTAATAGTTTGGCCATTTACAACAATGAATACGTGCTGGGTAGCACATCCGTCAGCTCAGAAACGACTAACTGAATAGTGACAAACACGAGTCACAGTTTTATCTTTCAAAAAGTCACACATGCTACATCACATAATTTTCGTTACAGCACGTGCTCAAAATGTCTTCCTCTAGCACGAACACAAACAGTGGACGTTGACGCCACTCGCCAACGGGCACGTTCAATAACGCGCGACCCAGACCAGCTCACTCGCTGTTGATGCAATATTAAAATAAATATCATAAATGTAAAATAC
>Ga0056128_1011091_pt1 | contig 11173 bp, 6 predicted proteins | sample WorMetLIZISLAND2_FD_71113 | JGI IMG/M metagenome (GOLD analysis project Ga0056128, IMG submission 71113) | Marine gutless worms symbiont microbial communities from Max Planck institute for Marine Microbiology, Germany - Olavius geniculatus... ... | reverse complement strand
GAAGGGAAGAGAGACAAGGCCCCCCGCAATCGAAATTTCCTGCTACGCCACTGAAGCTTCTTACATTTAAATTCTAATTTTAAAGTAGATGTGATATTTAGAAAACTTTAGTAATAAAATTTAACCAGATGTAGATCATGATTTTGTGATTTGATTGTAGTCAATTGTTGGCAGAGCGAACGTTCTACTTAGCAAATGTGTGGAAATAAATAAACTAAGGTACTTCTCGATACTCGTGATGATGTATACGTTGTTGCTGTTGACAAAAGCTGAGTTGTTGATTACATAATTTACGTTAACTAAATGCAGCACTAACATTGTGAATATTGCGCCAAAGTATGCGGTCTCGTATTTTCACAAAGTACTGCACATTATCATATCAAATTGCCGAAGTTTTGATGAGGTTTGCTTTATGTGTTTTTTTTAGTGTATATAAATTTCTGCAATGTATCAATTTCTGTTTTTTTTCCGTCTGTGCAGATGTTTAATTTACTATATGAAGTTTTTTGTTTGTTTTTAACATGCATTCCATACCTTATTGCGCTAATTTATTTTGTAGGTGAAACTGTTGCATTTGTCACATCAGCCGTGGCCTTTATCTTATCGATTGTGTTATGTTGATGAAATTGAGTTAGATATTGCATGTGTATAATTCCGGCAGGATGTGCTAGTGAATGTTGCTAAATATGACTGATGCCAATCTTATTGTCATATGTTGCCAGTGGCATAGCTGGGATCTAGTTGTAATGGGGGCACTTAGGGGTATGGTATGTGTCCCCTCCACATGGGGAAAGGGTTTAGGGAGGGGCAGTCTTTTCCTCAGAAAACTTTCAGATTTTTTGACTGAAAGTGGCGTGTTTTGGTGCATTTTGACACTGTTTTGAGTAACTCAGTAGTCTTCTAGGGGGGCATGTGCCCCCAGTGCCCCCGCTGTGCCCTCAGTGCCCCTCCTGCTATGGCTACGCCAGTGTATGTTGCTAGATATCAAAGCATTCCAACTTGCTTCATGCTGAAGATTTTCAGTAGTGCGTAGTAAAGTACAATGTCTGTGCAGCATTTCTGTTAGTTCTCACCGTCCTTAACATTACATCAATTACTGCTCCAGTAACTGTGATACGTTATGTCTGTTTTTTACATACTTACTGATGCATGCTACAAGTAGACTGATCATATACGTTGACCGTAATGCAACAGCAAAGGTATTGCCATAGACACTAAAACAGGCATGTGTGTATCAGATGCTTTAGTTACGTAATGAGTTTCTGTTATCTCAGTTATATTTTCTGTGCAGCTTTTATTCTGATTAGTAGCACACCTTACTGGTTGTTGCTCCTGAAGCTTGCAGTAAGTCTTGCATTGGCAAAGTTGCAAGCAGTAGTGTTGTGGTTTATGAAAGTAGGGAGCAGGCATTTGCAGTTTTCCATAGACAGCTGCATATTTCCAACAGAGCGTTATGGGTGCTGGGAATTTTAATTTTGCTCATAAGATTCGCAGAATGGGGATTTTAGCCTTAACTTTTGTATATTTGGAAGACAATTTCAGACTAGAAGTGAATGTTCTATTGGGCTAAAAAAAATTTTTTTTGGGGGGGGAGAACAGTTGCCCCCTACCTCCCTACCACGATGCCACCGAGTGTATTAATTGCAACAGCTGCTTTGGCTACAGCTGTCAGCTGTGGTCACTGCTTGCATAAGGTAGCCGTGCAAGCTCTCATGTGTATGTATACTTGATTATTTTGAGTTAGCCGCAGAATTCGTGTCGTCAGTGATTTGATAAGATTATCTGTTGTAAAAAAAAGCGATTGCTTGATCTACATACTGCATGTGCGTTCCAGTGGCGTAGACAACAGGGAAGGAAGGGCCCAGCCCCTCTCCCAGTCTCAATTTTTGGTTAAAAATAGATACTAAAAACTGCGGAAAATGGTTAAAATTGTCGCCACCAGATCGCATATTTAAGGCTATAATTGCATCTAGTCCGATTTTTGCAGATCCCGCAGGGGAATCTCACAGTGTTCCCCAAACTCTAGCTGGAATTTAGAGGTCCTGCTTCTAAGTGGAGGGGAAGTGGTGAGGAAAGGGACAGGAAGACAAGAGGGCAGGGAATGGGAAGGAAAAAAAGGAAGGAAGATGAGAGTTGCCAATATCACCTTTCTGGCTACGCCACTGGTACACTCCATTTTTATGTGCCACCCGGCAGTGGACTGTAGCCTACATATGTAATTGGATTTGTTAATTCCCACCGACGTATACTGTACGTCATACGAAGCGTCGTTGCTCGAAGTCGAGTAATGCGCTGCTTGAGGTCGGGGTTGAATCTGTCGTTGTGCACATGCTTGATGCAAGCATTTCGCTTTTGTAGGCTACAAATACAAATGCCTCATAAGGGTTAAACGGAGTAATTAGACTGCATGCCTGAACAGACAGTTTGCGTGCAAAATTATTCAATTGTAGGCCTAGTAGCATTTGCAGTGGCCTCGGAATGGTTCCCCAGCCTTTCAGTTATAGGGGACAGCAGTGCCCCCGCTGTTACGCCGCCTGTGGTGAATATCGACGATGTTGAGTATATTTTGTATTTTTGTAATGAGATCTTATGCAAAGTCGTTAAAGTCGTTTTTTTTTATTTTGTAGACTGTTGCATTAGCATTACAAAGCGTCACCGGCTTTCATTGATCTTTGGTGGCGATTTATAGCAATGAATCTGCTGCTGTTGTGCAACTGCTGTGTAGTTTTTTGTTGAGAGATATTTGCCGAGATGTTTTTACGTCGTGAATTTTCATTTAGTGTTTGCGGCGTTTTTGCTCGACGCCGATTGATGTAGGCCACAGTCACATTGTGTCTGATGTGATGATCTGTTATATGTGTGTATGTGACTGAAAGTGAGTCCCACGTGTTGGCACGTGCAGTGAGTATTTAGGCTCGTTGATGTTGCCTTAGCTGCGTTGTCACGTATTGCTGACGTTGCTGCTGTATTAAACGTGTTTGATAACAGATTACTGAGTCGACTGTTCTGCCACTGTACCGGTAATTGGACGGAACACAAAAAGAATGATGAGGTGCTAAGAACAGTTGAAACAAAGAGGGAACTCTTGGATATACCGAGGAATAAACAGAAGAGGTGATTGGGACGTGTGTCGTCATGATTCTCTATAATGAGAACAGTATTAGAAGAACGACTGCCAGGGAAGAAGGGAAGAGGGGGACCGAAGAATATGTTACTGAGTTGGTTGCTGGAGACAAGCAACGGGAGCCCGTAAGGGTAAAGTACAACAGAAGAAGAAGTTCAATGAATACTAAACCATAAAGACCTTTAAAACCTTTTAAAAACGTTAACAAACTTAAAAACCTCAAAGTTTTCTTTGAAAACCTAGGTTTCTCCCACCCGTAACTGTATAGTCGTTTGCAATAGGCTGCTGTAAATAGTGCTATCAAATTGATGCAGTGTACATGTAGGCTTGTTGAGATTCGTGCCTCAGTCTGGATGTTGAAACTCGTTTTACAGGGCGTCAGCAGAACTCAGCAACATTTGGCTTTCTGTTGTATTTTATGGTCACGCACGAGGCGAACAAACATCAAACGTGGACACAACAAAACAGCAGGCGCTGCTTACCCTGGCTGCTAAACATGTGCAAAGTGGAACCGAATACAAATACTTCACAAACGGATGCATCGACGGGCGCCACTCCCCTCCCCTTTCAGCCTTGGAGCAAACTGCCATCCCTTCGTCACCAACTTGTAGGTTTACCCTAGCGAAAGCTGGGCTCCTTGTTCCTAAATCCAGCTAGGGGCTCTGGCAGCATTTTAAGCTGGGGAGAAGCCGAGGCCTTATCTGCGACCGTGGGAGAAACTGAAAAAAATAAAAGATTCAAGGGGAAATCAAAAAGTCTCACTAAAATAAAGCCTGGATAACTTGCCGGGTGAGACCAGAGCCACTGTCACAGCCACAGTCAGTTTTGGTCTTGAAAAAACGGAGTTGGAGCAAAATAAAGTTATAGCTTACGTCGTTAAGTTATACCAAGTCGCGCTCCACCCCTGTCAATGGCTGAAAAACTTTCCCCTGCTTCTTCTGTGACAAGGCATTCGCTATAACGTGTGGACGCCCCTGACTTACTCTGTGTACTATTACCCAGTCATGAGCGAAAACTTGTGCAGTGGCGTCGTGGCGGGGGGAGAGGCTGGCGGAACAACCCCCTCCCAAAATAAACTGTAAAGAAATTATCTTTTTGTCAAAAAAAAATTTGTCAAAAAATACAAAATTTTCCATTAAAATCCAACAACTTGCCCCCCATCCTCGCCTATTTTCTGAAGCCACGACGCCGCTGATAACAGTAGCCTAGCATAGGCCTACAATAAATTTACTCGGAGTTATAGTCTTCAGTAAACGCACAAACTTCAGCTGGAAAACTGAGCCACCGGCGGAATGTACAAATAGTGGAATTCCTCAAATTCCCAGTGATGTTAAAGGAGGCAAAACTCTATAGAAGCTAAGGCCAGAAATACGAAGCCAAGATCGAGGGTGATGCCATTTTGTTCAAGGCTATAAAAGTGACAAGCTAAAAGCTTTATGGTATTAACAAGGACGTGCACCCAGTGCCCCCTGGGTACACCAGTGTGCCAGACCATAGCTGGCAGTAACGGGTGCAATGCGGTCATGGCCAGCAAAATTCTGAATTTCTTAAGCTACAACTAACCCACTGCCGGCGTCAGTTATGAGGCTGTAGTTAATTACGTATTCCGTTATTATATAATTCTGTAGTCAAAATCCTCAAAACGAGCACACAAGATGCATAGGCCTACCTGTTGAGGAGTATTATCGGATCGACTCCGATTTTGTGGTTTAAGGCCCGCGCATCCAACGCATTATGGGCAGAGGGAGGCGTACCAATTTTATACTTTTTTCCTTTTTCAGTTAATACTGTAAATTATTATTGTGCTATTTTATCGCTTATTCAGCATGCTTTCATCGTTTAAAACAGGTTTTCGTAGTCGATATTAGTGATTGCGTATGGAATGTAAATCATGCGATTGGCGATTTTTGCGATAAGTCGCAGTATCTCAGTAACTGTGTCAGATAGGGCCTAGGTTACTATTAATCACTAATAGGAAGTCGTACACTGGTTCTCGATTGGCGCCGAATTCAATGACCTTGAATGACATTGAACGCCAAAATAGGGGGTTTTTATGGATTTTTTTGGCGATTTCGGGCTGCGACACAAGTCTATATCATTCACAAGGTGGCACCACAGAGCTATCGTTATGCGATCCAGATAGAGAATTTGGTATTTGTATATTAACTTAGCGTGAACGCCCCAATTTTCAGCTAAACTACTGAACCGGAACTGCTATAGGTTTTTGCGCGTCTCGTGAGCATTATCTCAAATTTCTTGTTTGATATCAAGCATTAGACTGGTGCATCAGTGGCGCAGTGTATTCAATGTGCACGTAATCGAAACAGATAGGCCTATAGAGTACCCTCTGCACGGGCCCATTAGGTCGGCAGGGGAGGCAGAATGACACCCTCTGGTCCACGGTTGGCTCTGTCTTTCAATGCCCTCCTACTCATATGTCTCTGCCTCTTTTGATACCGGCGCGGTGGAGGATCACTTCAGAGTGGCATAGCAATTATAGCACGCGAGACTAAGTTACCCTAAGTTACCCAGCAGTAGGCCTATCAAGGCTATCATATTATAGGCATAGCGTTATCTTAGGTTCATTTAGCAGCCATTTTGGTCCCGGTTTGTCTTTATTCTTTACTCTGCACTTAATTTTTTTAATGAGTTCTCAGGAAAATAATCAAAATCGTTGCCACCAGATGTCATATTTTAAGGCTAAAATGCACAAAATTCGATTTCGGCTAGGTCTCCACTCCGGAACCCAAACCCCGCTGTAAAAGCATACCAAATAGTTGGATTTCGAAGGTCTTTACTTCTAAAAGAAGAGAGGGGAAAAGAAGGAATGGAGGGAAGAAAGGCAGAAAGGGAAAGGAAAGGGAGAAAGGGAAAGCTACCATACCATTACTTATTTCTCCCTTCGAGCGCTGCACAGGCCTATGGCCTAGATTTTTTCGTATCTAGCTCGATTAACAATAGGATAGAACAATAATCATCAAATATTTGGTAATATTAACGAACAATTCATGTCATTGTCAGTGAATATTTTATATAAAATATTTATCGATATTATAAGTTTTTTTCGGGTGAACGTCACTTGCCGCTGCAATAATAATAAAGGACCCTTATGTACTTCATTTCTTTTCCGTCCTTCTTCGTTTCTTTCACGTCTGATCTCTTTTCCTCCCGTCTTCCTTTCCACCAGATTTTCTCTTCTTTCCCCTCTCTTCTTCCTGACCGTGTCCCTTTTCTTCCTTTTTCTCTCTTTTTCCATGAGTTTTTCCCAGCTTCTCCCTTCTTCTCTCTTTCCTTTTTTTTCCTTTACTCTTTTTTTCTTTACTCTTTTTTTCTTTATCCTTTTCTTTTTCCCCTTTCTTCCTTTAGTATTGGTTTTTTTTTTCACTCAGCTTCCTCTTTTTTCCTCGTCTCACTCCCCCAAACCATATTTGTTTTTTTACGCGTGTCCGTCTGTCCTACGTTCAAGGAGAGTTGCGCAAGCGGGTATCAAAGAGTGGTACCCTTCTAAAAAGTGGTTATTTATCCGCTGTTGGCTTGTCTAGCATGAAAATGGTTGCAGATAGACACAGATATGCTGCTTATCATAACATGCCCGCTAAAAAGACGTTATTTTGCCGCTATTGGCTCCTTTAGTGTGAAAACTCAGGCAGATAGGTACAGACATGCTGCACATAATTACAAGCACTTGTGACGGGATTTTTAGATTTATCAACATCGATGACCTTGAATGACCTTGAACCCTCAAAAGGGGTTTTTCGTGAATTTTTCGCGATTTCGGCCTGGGACTCACATTTTAAGAGCGAATTGCACCGAAATGGCTGGACAACCTGCGAAGAGAAATTGCTAAGGCTGTCTTGCGTTTCATGAGCTTTGCTCAAATTACTTGTTTAATAAAAAACGTCAAAAAATTAAAAAAAACGTTAAATATTACATCTATGGATTTTCTGAACCGATGCATGCGCTAACTTGGTGCGTCTGGGCTTGCACAGTTGTAATTTAGTCTTTATTGTGATGCTTTAGCCTACTGCTTGTCCATTGGTCAGTTCGTCAAAAACTGTCAGTTCAGTTCAGCTCAGTTCAGTTAGGTCATTCTGTACGCGCGCTTATAGGCTGCAGCAGTGCAGTTGTCCAATAAAAATTGCGTGATTAAATTTTGGAATACTAAACTAAGAATCTTCGTAATTAAAAGTAGAGCCGCTATGGATTAGGCTTACAAATTTGAAGTACAAACGTTGACGACATGTCCTATGCGAAATAAAATTAGATTACAAACGTTGATCGCCATTAATTTTCGGCTGTTAAGAAGTCTAAATTGTAACCAAATTTTAATAAGTTGAAAAAAAATTAATCTGTTAAGTTTCTTCGCCGATTAGGCCTAATTGACTAATTAATCGCTAATTTTTTTATTTTAACGATTGTATTACAGATCATGGGTCAAAGTTATTTAAGGAAAGAAGAGAGATTAGAAGGTAAGCTCTATCCATTCTTTATTCCCATTCCATTTCCATTCCCTTTTGGCAGCTCAACCGAGACATTTTGTGTGTTGTTATAGGACGTGTGCTCTCGAATTTCTGTATATTTTTTGTGAAACGACTAGTTTTATTCAACTAGTTGTCGAATTGTTATTATTTTCAGTTTAGCGTGTTGGTCGCGCCTTTTCGTGTCTGTCGCACATCGGAAAAATCGCCCATATAGTGGGCCACTTTGGCGCTCAGTACCGTCAGATGTATTTCGACCAGCCCATACACCTACACTGGTAGGAAAGGGCTGTAAATACCCTATCTCGTGTTAAAATATAATCTGGTCGATTTTTTACCTATCTGAAAAACGGGTTTGAAAGGAGAAGAGGAGGAAAATGACGATTTCGCGAGACAGGAGTATTCAGTAAAGGAAATGAGAAAGATCTTACGCAAGCGAGTGACGCTGGGAAGATCTGCAGCAGCAGCAGCAGCTGCAGCGACAACCGGAGCAGAGGAAAATACGGGTCAGTCGACCGCATCGTTGTAATAAACGTTTGAACAAACGCTATTTTTCCATTTATTTATTTTTATAGAAACGCGTTTATAACTTAAATTTTTTTTTTACTTTTTTATTTATCTGAAAAAAACGTTGGAAAGACAGTGTGAAAATAGAGATATACTAAATTAACGTTTTTTGTTTTTTTTCAGCGCTTTGATATTTAAAAAAACGTTAAAAGATCAGTGTAAAACAAAAGTCAATTAAATAAACGTTTACGAACGACATTAATTTAATTTTTTTGATAGAAAGCGCGTTTACCATAAACATTTTTTTATTTTTCAAGCGCTTTTTGTATTAAAAAAACGCTAAACGGTCAGTGTAAAAAAGGAAAACGAAAATACTTATTACAAAAATCAAAGTGTTGCCGATGAATTAATAGAGTATTCCGTACTCAAAACAGCATCATCATGGCCGATTGCTATTTTAAAATGTCGATACGTCAAAACAAATAAAACGCAGCTGATGTTTTTTTAATCTCGCATATAGGTTTTTTTTAAATTTCTGTCACAAAAACTCGTTTGCAAACGCTTTTTATGTTGTTTTTTTACGATCGACAGGTCAAAACAAGTAAAACTGGGCTAACGTTAATCACGTTTGCAAAAGTTTTTTTGTTAGTTTTATTACTTTTTAACAAAAACAACTCGTCTACAAACTTTTAGAAGTTATTTTAGTTTTGGTACAACCTTTGTGATGCTTCAGATGCTGCTAGTCGATCAGCTGGCGAAACGGATTCTGCAAAGAAGAAGGTACGCTTTACATACACTACTGTCTTTTACATTTCTCCTCCATTACCCCGTGGTCTTGTCTCATTTCCGTGTATTGTATTATATTCTATTTTGTCGTATTTTATTGTCACAAATTTGCATATTAAGTATTTATGCTGCATAAATATAGCATCATATGAACGGCATTGCATTGTTCATTTCCGGATTGGACTCCGTATGTTGCATTTTATATGTTAACATTAACTTATGCGTAATTTACAGGGATGAGTTTAAAGCCAGCATTTTCACGGTCGAGGCCAGTGATCTTTAAGGCCAAAGTCAGTGGTCCTCGAAGCCAAGGCCAGGCAAGTGGCCTTTGTGGTCAAGGTCAAAGCCAAGACCATTACGTAAGTAAGTAAGCAAAGTAAATATGATAATGCTATACTGTACACCAAAAACAGCTTAACCGTATGCTAAACGGCAATGAATCTTTTGAAAATGTTTAGACAAACATAATCTATATGTTTCAGTAAATAAATCATACAAATACCAAAACCTCATTGTATACAGCACATTCATTACAAGTGACTAAAGGCCAAAACGTCGAGGGCAAGGTTAAGGTCACGATTACTTTTGTGCGACAGAGTAAGAGGTGGTGGCGGCGTTCCACGACAGCAACAGTTCATCCGCATCCGACTCCGACTCAGACAGTTCGACAGCAGGAGGAGCAGACGACGGCACCAGGTATAATCGTTAACACGGAATACCTGAAAATGTCAGAATTTTTCCCCCAATGTTCTTTTCTTATCCGTCTGTACTATTCACTCTTGTGTGCATCGCTCTGTCTGTCTTATATGCGTTTATGAGCCGCGTAGCCTGAAATTAAACTGATTGATTCATTGATTAACTGTAGGCTACATCAGGGTGTATAGTCAGGGCATTTATAATTTGTCATAAGACGCTGTACTCCATTTCTTTGATCAGTTGAAAACTTGCTAGACGACAACTCAAAACAAATCGAATAAAACAAACTTAAAACAAATTGGAAGTCAAATCAAGTCCACACGTTTGATAACCTATAGCAAATATTCAACATCTTGACACATCAAGACGTTGTACACTGTACAGCTTGGTGCACGACTTGTTGACCAATAATACCCCGTTTACACGATCAAGCTGGCTCGACGAGCTGGCTCTAATTAGCTGGAAGAGCCAGCTCGATGTTTGCTCGATCGTGTAAACAGGGTATAAATAAACGACAGGTAGAATTAAGCATAGTTTAGACTTATGCAACGGAACCAGTGCTTAATTTGCGAAAAGAGTGGCAATATCGTCAATTGAGACCCGTTGGCAACGTCCAGAATTGAGACGCTAAAGGTGTCGAGAAAAAAGAAAAACGAAAAATGGTAATATATAGAAGATCTAGGACGGCATCGCAAGCTCTTCCAGAGGAGTCCAAGGCGAAGTTTAACTGAAAACAAAATAATATCGATACATTCTAAGCTTCAAAAACGCGTATGGTGCATATCAATGAAATAATTTTGCTCACTTTGACACAACTAATCGTATAGCCTGCACAACGTACCGCCACTGTAGCAAAAGAAAACTGCTGGTACAACGTATCCGCCTCGATATGTCGTATTAAATATGGCACAAAGCCTTAAACGATACGCTGGCTATATAGGCCCTATACCTCGGCGGCGCATGCAAGAATACAGCGCGTTCCTTGTCTATTAGAACAAACCTTCGTGCACAATCTGTGGTTCAATCACATCACTTGTCGTCGCTTCATCTGGCTCAGCAGCAGATAAAGTTAAAAGCTAAAACTTAGAAACAAACGCGCCATAAAACCTAAAATTAGAAACAGGAGCGCTTGCTACGTTACAGTTAGCCTATGATTTGTCATTATAGGCAACAGTAAACTATACAGTTACGACAAATTAAATACATATGCAACTTATACGCGTGTTTTCGACACTTCGTAACGGCGATGTCGACAGCAAAAAAAACAAGAGTTATATGCAATTCACACCGACGACGCCGACACGACTGAACTGTCAAGTTGAGACGCAACTCAACTAAGTAGTGGCCCAGTTTCCAATTACAACGTCATTGTATTGCTTAATTGTTAAACATTCCTTACTTACTTACTCCGCCATTGCAGAGTTGAAGGTGACCTAGGAAGCGCTGACTAGATATAATGTCACAGTAGACTGCAATCGTCGTGGCTGGAGCATCCTGGGCCAACAACAGACAACAGTGGAGGACAAGTATACGGCTCGGCGTGCCTTGGCATCGCTATGACAACAAAAGAAAAAAATAAGAA
>Ga0056128_1011090_pt1 | contig 11175 bp, 8 predicted proteins | sample WorMetLIZISLAND2_FD_71113 | JGI IMG/M metagenome (GOLD analysis project Ga0056128, IMG submission 71113) | Marine gutless worms symbiont microbial communities from Max Planck institute for Marine Microbiology, Germany - Olavius geniculatus... ... | reverse complement strand
CAGGAGTTAAGCCACGCTGCCCTAGATAGGCAGCGGTGGGCAGCGATAGTAACAATGGCGTCAGACACCAACGGGCATTGAGCCCACGGTTGTCGATGATGATGATGATGATGATGACCCTTTAGGTTGGTGGCGTGGCGTAACGGTAACGCGTTTCATCCGATCAACGAAGTTACTCAACGCCGGGCCGGGTTAGTACTTGGATGGGTGACTGCCTGCGGCCAGGTAAACCATATCGGTATGTAACCAACCGCTTAGGTCAACTCAGCTTTTTATTCTTCCGGGGTAGGTAAATCGAGTACCGGCCTTTCTGGCTAGAGTTAAGGCGGGGCGCGTTCACTTGTGTTGGCTGGCAATTAACACTGTGTGACCTCATACGGCAGGTGACGCTCCGTAGCTCTGAGATGGGCTTCTTATAAAGAGCTATATCACCACCTTTAACCTTTATAACATTCCATCTTTTTTTCTGTTAGCTTTTGCTTATTGTAAATCTATAATAGGCATGTTGGTAGCTGATTCCACGCTCACGGTGAGAAAGACGAGTAGGCCACTAATTTTTTTGTAGGCTACTAACTTTTTCATTAAAACGACTGACGCGTTTTTATTACACAGCTCACTTAACAATTAAGTGCAACCAAATCTGTTAAATATAGCTTATGTGACGGAATAAACTTGCCACTGACTTTTTAGCGAGTTGCCGGCTTTCGTTTGTTTTTTAACCAATCGTTTATCTACGCACTTTCCCATAAACGACAGTTTACGAACTTCCTGTTAAATTTCTGATAAACCACTAAAATCCGGGTTCCGAGTAACGTGCTTTATTGTAGGATGTAGCCTAAGCAGGGCACGCTAGTGTCCATACGTTACTATTTCACGAAGCACTTTAACGAAGAGTTTTACTTTTTGTGACATCTTTTGCCAGCACTTTATTGCAAATTTGAGATTTTCTGACGAGTCTGGCACGGTAAAATTGTTTTATTAATCTGTCAATATTTGACGAGGTATGACAATATCTTGGTGGCCTTGCTTTTCGAATCACCCTATACATGTAGGTTGTACATCTGCTAAAAGATAATTTTAAACGAAGACTAGACAGTAGACCGGATCATTGCTTTAGCACTTGTTTTTTGTGAACATCGCGCTATAGCGATCTTGAAATATTAGGATATTATTATCGTGTCCCTTACCATGGCAGACTTTTCGATGTCGCAGGATAAATCTCACGTTAGTATTGACGAGCGGCGTGCCAACTAATTCGATGTCTTGTCCGAGAGATGAACTGCATAGGCTCCTATAACTGACTGCCAGCTGAACAATCGACCAAATCAGTCTCCTCTCGTAACCCGACCAAGCCCACCAATTTGCCTGTAGGGCTATACCTCGTGTATGAGCGACATCATCAGTTTTGCAATATCATAAGATCGCGCTGCACCATTATGGATAGGGAAAGTAACCCCATCGTCTAACATAACCCTAGACCCGTGTATTACGCTGCTACTAATTTACATAGCCAGCAGATTTGTCAACGTAGGCTATTACGTTTGAAGAAGCAGGTGCTTGCTTGTAATCACAAACTTCTAAGTTTTTTACACGAAAATTATACACAATGTCATAACGTACGCTGTAGAAATGTGAAAGTCAAAATGTTCTGTATTATTTTTACTAGACAAGCCGGTAGGCAACGTGGCTTGCGACTATTAGCGGTCACAGTTTTGCGGACAGACTGGGACAGACAGCGGAGCAGAGAAACAGACATTCACGCTGTCTGACAACAAGGGTCACTTATAACAACACAAGACGAGTGACATTGGGCGAGGTCAAGTTTTCGTAAAACTGATTGAAGGCCACGTGACTCAAAGATATTGTGGCTACGAGTTTGACCTTTTGGGGGTCAAGTGACGTCATCGGTAACGTGATTGCTAGATTTACCTACCCCGAATACAACATTGCTTTAGAACCAAACCGGCAATGGATCCGATGCTCGGCTAGCTGAGATGCATTCATTTGAAGATGCCGATCTCTGGACGCCGCATGTACGCCCGGTCGTGACACAACGACACGCTGTCTGAAACTAAGGTTTTGCTTAGCTGTATAAAAATTTCACCTATAAATGGCCCTTAATCCTCATCGTAGCCTCATGAAAGTTGTATAGTGAATAGACAATATGGCCACGAAAATTCCAAATATGTAGTTATTTCTGACCCTCTGTCTACAGGTCACGTGACACTTTGGCTTTAAACGTAACTTTGAAGCTTTATACATGTATCTCCATAACGGTGCAAGATAGACGCATCGTCATCATTGACCACCAATAGCAAAGTGACCACGGCGAGTCCATGTTCACGTAACCGATGACTCACGTGAGACCGAAAGGTCAAGGTCGTGACCTCGAAATCTTTGAGGCCCCGTATCTCCGTAACCAAGCAAGATAGACGCATGGTCATCATTTACCACAAATAGGAAGTGTCCACACCGAGACCAATGGTCACATGACTGATAACGTCACGTTGAAAGGTTAAGGTCGTGACCCCCAAAATTTTAAGACTTTACATTTTTATAGCCGTGCAAGACAGAAAAATTATAACTGACCACGTATGAGAAAACATTATTTTGGTAATAAAACAGCAAATATAAATGTACAAAACACCAGTTTATACACTTGTTAACTGCAACATGCACATCGAAAACAGCAAAAATCATAAAAAGGCAATATTATTCAACAGCACATTGACAGTTAGGCGATGTGATGTTGAGTAACGTCATCTTTTTATGATTTTTGCTGTTTTCGTTATGTCACACATTGCACGTCGCCGTTAACAAGCGTATAAACTGATGTTTTGTACATTTATTACAATATACCTACAATAACTTTCGCACTGTCCACGGATTTGAAAATCGGACGTCGTGTGTGATTCATCTGCTAAACAAGTTCACACCGAGAATATAGATTATTGACTGACTATAAACCAGTAAACTAAGCCTAGAACTATTGTCGCCCAATGATTAGGATATCCACTGATACCCGAATGTAACGATTATATGAATCGTGTGTCAGAACATAAATAATCGGTTCGACGATAGGTTAGACTCGGCGATTCTTGCAACCAGCGCCGGAGCGCGACAAAAGCTTCTGGAAGGCGCGACGAAAGTCTCGGTTGAATACCGTGTAAATGATAGGATTGAGCGCCGAGTTGCAGTAGCCCAACCAGAATATCACGGCGAAAACTGGCTCCGGTACTTTCAGTCCGGTCAGCAGTGAAAGAGGGTAGATGAAGAAGAACGGCAGCCAGCATCCGACGAAAGAAATCATAACGACGCCAAGAACGAGAGTGGCTCGTCGTTCTCTGGCTCGTGCCGTCTTGCGCTTTGCTCTCTCCAGTTCCGTCTCAGGCGCGTTGTTCATGCGATATCGACCGGAAAGTCGTCCTTCCACTTTTCAGTATTCTTCTACTGCCACATTCAACGGCAAAACTGCAACAAAAGTGATCAATTAACGAATGAATACCCCACTACAGCTATACAAGCCTAAGTAAGGTACGAGTGTAAGCTTATGTCTAGACGTCGACCAGGAAGTCGTCCACTTTTAAAATGCTTTTACAGGCACATTTAACAAAATAATTGCAACAACAAAAATGATCATCAAAGAACCTTGAGCGCATCGCTACACTGCCGTGTGAAACGAAACGACAAATTTCGGCTTTTGTCGTGGAACGTCGGCCGGGAAGTCGTCCTGCACGGCTCGGTGCCGGCAGCGGTCGTTCGGCGTCGAGGTGGCGTCTCGACTGGCATGTTGTCATCGTGCGGTAGTTTATGCTCCCGCCACGAGTCGACGACGACGCGACCGAGATCAGCAAAAGCTTTTTCTCGTCGCCGGCATCGCGTCGCACTGGCGTGGATGACTGTACGGGCGTCGGAGACGAACTGGCGAAAGAAAACAAAACATCAACCATGAACTCATGAACTCATGTCTATATTTTCGCCACTAGCAAACTAGCAGTGACAGACCCTCGGAGAGGAATAGACTCATTTCGGTTAATCCCGTTTTGCCTAATCCGTAACCTTAACTTTAAACCTAACTCTAACCCTAGTGCTAACTCTAATCCCGACCGTAACCATAAACTCTAATTCTTAACTCTATCTTTAACCCTAACCTTAACTGTAAGCGCAGGCAAAATCTGATCAGGTAAAATGAGAGGACAACCTCGGAGACGAACTGGCGCCGGGTGAGGTCGTATTGTCAAGTTCATTGCAGAACGCCGCAGTTTCTGCCTCTTCGGTTGTCGTTCCGCCGCCGTGCTGAGAACACGAGCCACGGGCATCCACGAAAAAAAAGAAAACCGTTTTTAACGGTGAAATTTGCTTCGTCGGTATGCAACGGCGTGACGGTTCAGTCGCTATGCGTGGACATCGAGTGACTGTGACATTTGGCAACTAGCTGTAGTTGTTGTCGGTGGCCAGTCACATTTTCGAACACGAGCCACGGTCGACGCTGACCTCGACGTCGAAAACAGACTTGTCGGGCGAGGGACTCGCGCAGAGATCGCTGGTCGCTGCGACACACGCAATATCTGCAGCAGACTCAGTCACTGGTGGTATATCCGCTCTTTCAGCATTGTCGTCGTCGTTCACGTGCGTCACGACGATCACTGCAGCTCTTTGCGTCACACCGTCAGCGACTGCCGGTGCTTCTACTTTGCGGTTTATCTTTTGCGGCGTGTCGTTTGTTGACGCGACTTGACATGATGATGATGACTCCATGACAGCGGCTTCCGCGCCGCACGATGTCGTCGCCGCCGCCGTCACTCTGTGCGCGCGCATGCGGTCGTCCAGTTGCAGTGGGCGAGTTCGCGCAGTCGCCTGCAGCTCGACACAACCCGAGCGCCTGCCGCTGGCGCCTATGATATTTCGCCGAGCGCGCCACCGCGCCGCCAGGTAGATCCAAAGCAACAAAAAGGTCGGCTACCGCTTAGAAAACAGAACGTCCCCGTTGAACGCATTTCGCCAGGTAGATCTTGAGGTAGACGACGGCCATGACGCACAGCGGCAGGTAGAACGATCCAACGATCGAGTAGATGGCGTATCCAGGCTCCTCACTGAGCACACACAGTGGACGGCCGTCGACGATTGGCTGCGGCCGCGACCAGCCAGCCAGTGGCGGGAAACAGATAATGCCCGACATGGTCCAGACAACGGAGATCATGAGCGCGGCGCGCCTTGGCGTCCGTTTGCGCAGGTACGAGATTGCACGAGTGATGGACCAGTGAAACTGGGCAAGTTTGGGCAGAACTGGCTCATGCATTTGCTCGACCAATAAAATGCGGGTACGTTTAACCAGAAATGGCTCGCGTGATGGACCAGTAGCGGTCGAGACTGATAAGACAGAGGTTCAGTATGGATGCGGTGCAGAGCAGAACGTCGGTCGACAGCCAGAGCTGGCAGAGCACGTCACCGAACACCCAGTACCCCATCAGCTCGGCGGCCAGAGACAGCGGCATTATGAACAGGCCGACCAGGAGGTCGCTTACTGCCAGTGACGCGACGAACCAGTTCTGAACGCCCTTGAGTCGACGGTCTGCGGCGATTGCGACGATGACCAGACCATTGCCGAACACGATGCCGACGATGATGATGCTCACAGCAACAGTAGCGACTGTCACACGCAGCCATTCGTCACTCCAATCTTCCGTACTGTTAGTAGTCGATGGCGTCGTGTTGATCAATCTCATTGATGTCATTGTGGAAGATTCGTCGACAGCTGAACTCATCTCGCTTTACCTGTAACCTTTAACCTCTGACCTTTATCCGCTCCAATTCGATCCACCTAAGTGTATAACTGCTGTCTTCACGATCGGCATTATACGTTAGGTTGCATGCACCTGGTGTTTTTCTCGCATCATCGAACTGAAAATAGTTTTTTTCGGATTCTTGAAGCATATCTGACGTTTCACATCGTGTCATTTCATTTCCAAAGTTGACTCGCGTTTTCGGTAACAGACTTTCATCACGTACAAGTTGCTGCTCCTTCTGCGCTGCCAGACCGTATCTAAAACAATACACAAAAATAAAATAATAAAACACGGATATAGCAGCAGACTATGGAGGCGTTAAGAAATAAACAAAATTTAATAACTGCGTAGTGAATGGGTAGCGAATGATTTTCACTATCGTATTTGATTTTGTGGGTCTGTTTGAAAATTTATTGCGTGCTGCGTCTGTTTAACAATTGCATCAGATGCAGCAGCTGAAAGCGACCAGAATAAGGCGTGATAATTATGGCTGCTGCGCCTGACTGATCTTACTTCGTCGACAAATTATCATGGATCAGATGCTTCGTTTTTTTTGCAGATTGATTGACGGAATGAATGGAGACAGACCGGTGCAGGATAACTGCGTCGTTAGTTCAATGTGCACGCGCAATCCTACAATCACAATCACAATCACGCCGGGGTCTCCACGTGGGTGGCCTCGTGGTGGGTGGTGCTGTATGACGTTATATATACGGCCGTCGTGGGCATTCACAGACGGAAGTCGTCGACAGAAAGTGCAGCTATAATGACGGCCCGCCACAGTGATTCTGTGCACAATGATATGAGATTCAATCACGATCACTGCTGGCTGTTAGATGAGACCTGCGACTGCGTCAGAATACGAACATTTGTTTCACTACCTATTTCATCCTTCCATCTCTCACCACAGAGTCTGCACTGTTATAACCTCTCGCCAATAATCTCACTACAGTCAAGCTTGACGGTTGAAACGCACGCGTCTGTTTATAACACACACGTCCCATGCAAAACACACTGATTATCGCAACTATGAAATAATTACGTTTTCAACACGGTCTAGTATTTATTATGCTTCATTGCTCTATCACAACACACTCTAAAGTCTAAACCGTAGTGAAAGTGTGTTTGGTTTTAAACGAGACTTGAGACCTGCAATCCGAATAAAATCGCCATTCTTCCAACATCCAAGAAGGAAATTAACTAATAAAAGAACATAAAAGAAAAGGCCGATTAACTTGAACTGCGGTAAATATACTTCACCTATCTGTAAGGACAGTCCGGACTTCAGAGAATACCAGCAGCAGTGTCCGAAAGAGATTTTGTGGTAAAAAGTAGGTTTTAGGTCTGGACGAAAGACAACAGAAATGATTGATCATCGTCCTGCACTTCACCACTCTTTCATTCACAGTGAAACTAAAATGAAAAGTCGTGTGCTGTCACGTACTTAAAAGATTCATTAGCCCGAGGCTCAGGAAATGAATAAGTAAGTTGATTTTAAAGACGTTTTGGTGCATAAGCTTATTTGTGCTTTTTACGCGCGACAGCAGAATGCTTCGCGCGTCTTAGCCATCTTCTATAAGGCGTCTATCTGTCCGTCTGTCTGTTACACTCGTGATCTGTATCAAAACAATGCAATCTAGAATCACGAAATTTTCACCATGGGCTGCCTCAATGTTTCTAGTTTATCGCGACAAAATTTCGTGCCCTGGGTGTGGGGGTTTATCTCGAACGAGAACGCTAAAGAAGGGTACCCCCTAAAACGTGATTTTGCCGTTATTTGCTCGCATAGTGTAAAAACGGTTGCAGATAAATACAGACATGCTGCTTATCGTAACAAGCACTGGTGACAGGCTTTTTAGAGTTATCAACATCGATTACCTTGAACGATCTTGAACCTCTAAAAAGGTCCGGTTTTAGTGAATTTTTCGCAATTTTTGGATGCAACGTACATTTCAGCACTGAATTGCGACTAAATGGTTGGGGATAGACCAAGACAACCTGCGTATGGAATTTTCAGCATTAAACGTAGATTTTAGCAGTCCAAGTCCCGACCCTTTATAGGTTCAAAGAGGCCGGCGCAGGCGGGCGTCAAAGACGGCTATCCTTTTAAAAGTGGCTATTTTACCGCAATTATCTCGTCCAGCGTGAAAACGGTTGCAGATAAACACAGACATGCTGCATATTATAACAAGCACTGGTGACGGGCTTTTTGGATTTGTAAACATCACTGACCTTGAACCACCTTGAACCTCCCAAAAAGGGTGTTGGTAAATTTTTTCACAGTTTTTGGCTGCGGCACACATTTTAAGAGTGAATTGCGACGAAATGCCTGAAAATAGACCAAGACTACCTGCGTATGAAATTTTCAGCATTAAACGCAGATTTTAGAAGTCTATACGTGCCGACCCCGTAAGTTCACGGAGACATGCGCACGCAAACGTCAAAAAGGGGCACCCCTCTAAAAAGTGGTTTTTTACTGATATTGGCGTGTCTAGCGTGAAAACAGTTGCAGATAGACATAGATATGCTATGTATCACGAGAAACATGGTGACGAGCTTTTTAGCGGTATTAACATCGATAACCTTGAATGACCTTAAACCCCCAAAATAGGGAGTTTTAGTGTTTTTTGGGGATTTTCGGCTGCGGTGCAAACTTGACTTTACGCCGGTGGAAAAAATAAGCAGTTGAAAATAAGAAATGGGAACGATAGAAGTGCATTTTGGGCATCACTGATAGACGGTCATAATTCACAACAGCGGCTACGTGTATGTACACGTAGGGGCCTATTATAAAAGTAACCATGTATTTGTAAATATACCTACTGGGCTATATAGCGATTTAGTCAGACTACCTATCCTACCTAATATATTTCAAGTCGATTATGCAAATAAAAACGTTAGTCACTGAAGGATAAAGCAAATTCCAGCTGACATTGTACGGCGAGTGCGCCATACAAATGTACTTGCTTACTTAAAAACGTGATATACAAGTATACACATTGGCTATAGTCGGTCTGGTCCATCGCATGGCGGTTGGTCGCTATGGAGGACCGTCAACGCGCAGGCTGCCGCGGGCGTCACGGAGAAATTGCCTGCGAGACGTGGACACGAGACAGCTATACGCACAAGCAATCGACCGAACCACCGACCTCCAATATAATACCAGTACCAGCAAGCCAGCCGGGCAGACCAGTAGGGCACCGTACTCGAAATGTGGGTTTCGCACTTTCATGGAGTGTCATGAAACGTGTGTTTCGTACCACTCGTGCCTAAAGACGCGTACAGTAACGTAACTGAACTGAACCGATCTGAACTGGACTGGCACGGTTTAGTTTTTGACGAACTGACCAATGGGCAAGCAAGGCGAGCTCGTTGGTCATTGGTTGACGCGTACGTAAGCATAGTCACGTAGGCCACCGACGCTGTTGAACGGTGCCTACTGTAATGCATTACTGCTTGTGCTTGCACATTGCTCAGTTCGTCAACAACTAAACCATGTCAGTTTAGTTCAGTTTAGTTACGTCGCTCTGTATGCGGTCTGACGGTCGCTGCATGTGGACATTTTAGTCCGGGCTACGTCACTCGTCGTCGATAACCCACATTTCCAGACATTCAGGGATCGGACGAAACCGACATTACGGCAGAGAGTCACCAGTATAGGCAGGGCACTTCGCGGTTGGCTTGTTCCACGTCTTCATTTGTCATCTGTTCGCTGGACCGACTTCGATGCCGGTGACGCGAAATACACCGGCGCTGAATCGCCGCACGGGTGGAGAGTAACCGAATTTACCGTATGCGATCGTCGGTCCGTGCGTGTGGCTGTAATCTATTGTCTAACTGTCGTTCTGTCTGTCCGAAACTACATCGCTCCTGACGTAATGTAATGTATTGCCTCATCCAAGCCAGCGATTATATTCTCTATTCTGTATTGTCTGTGACAGCTCATTGAACGATCTGGGAATACCAATTTGTCATCGTCATCATCGTCATCATCGACATCATCACTTATTTGCTCAAAAACAACATAACAGCAGAACAGACAAAAGGGCTTAGTAAGCCGGGCTATAAGACAACAACAAAGTTGCACTGATAATAGGCATAAATACAAAACTGAGCGTAACTTGACAGAACAGCAAACACTTAATACAACAAAACTCTAGAAACCCCAAACTGTTAATGTGCTGTATAAAACTACGAGTGACGAGAAATCTCTATCGACAGGCAGACTTTTCCAAATATTTACGATACGTTCATTAAAAAAAGAACGAAGAGTGCGGCTAGAATATTGCTTGCATATTTTATGAGAGTGCACACGAGTAATGTGTCTGGTCCTCGTTAATAATGAATTTGAATCAATGGTATTAGCGCAGCCGAAAAAGATTATGTAGCTTCATTAAAGCATGTTCGCACACGTCGCAGCTCTATATAATACGGTGGGTATACCGAAATGACTGAGTCTTTTACCCTTTGTATGATTAACAAATCCAAGGATACGATTTGTACAAGAAATCTGAGCTAATGCTTACGAGACGCGCGAAATCCTATAGCAGTTCGTGTTCGCAAATTGTCTTCGTCTATCTCCAGCCATTTTGTCGCAATTCATTCCTGAAGTGTGTGCAAAAGCCGAAGATCACAAAAACAATAGAAGCCCTTATTTTGGGAGTTCAAGGTCTTTCACAGTCATCGATGTTAATACGACTGAAAATCTTGTTACAAGTGCTTGTTGTGAAAGCAGCATGCTTATGCCTATGTGCAACCGTTTTCACGCTATACTGGCCAACAGCGGTAAAATGATGACTTTTAAGGGGTACCGCTCTCTGATGCCGTCGTGTGCAGGTTTTTTTGAACATAGAAGGTCGAGGCTTGAACATTGAAATCTACGTTTAATGCTGAAAATACAGTACACAGCTTGTCCTTGTCTATCTATAGCGATTTTGGCGCAATTCGCTCTTAAAATCTGTATCGCAGCCTAAAATCGCCAAAAATCCATAAAACCCTCTATTTCTGTGTTTAAGATTATCTAAGGTTATTGCTCCTGGTGCCAATCGCAAGCCCGTGTACGACAGTACGACTTCCTATTAGCAATTAATAATAACCTAAGCTTTATCTCGCACCGTTTCTGAGATACAGCGACTTATTGGCCCAAATCGTAAATTTTCCCTATCCCTCTAATTTAGCGCCCTCGCTCAGGGTGACCTCTTTTGAATTTATGGAAAAACTTTACGGATCCTGAAACTAGAGACTTTAGGGCAGCCGACGGTAAAAATGTGGTTATATATTTATTTCAATTCACACAGTACAGTGTAAGTCAGAATAATACATATACAAAGAGAAACTAAAGCTAGGTAAAGCTAAAAACACGAAAAAAACATTCCAGACACACTTGCAA
>Ga0056128_1011089_pt1 | contig 11175 bp, 4 predicted proteins | sample WorMetLIZISLAND2_FD_71113 | JGI IMG/M metagenome (GOLD analysis project Ga0056128, IMG submission 71113) | Marine gutless worms symbiont microbial communities from Max Planck institute for Marine Microbiology, Germany - Olavius geniculatus... ... | reverse complement strand
TATCAGTTGTGTTGACTTCCGTATCACCAATGGTGAGTGTCCGGTCTGGCGACTGTAGCTTGTTGATGGCCGCACGGGACCCGATCCAGATCGCCTCGGTTTTGTCGGCGTTTAGTTGGAACCGTCGAGATGCACACCATTGCTTAACGTCCAGCACAGTCACACAGCTGCTGACGTAGGTGAGCAGCATGTTTCGGCTTGGCTGTAGCGAGCAAATGCTAGTGTATCTAATACCCCGTTTACACGACTGAGCAAACATCGAGCAGGCCTGATGGAACCCCACCCTCTGGCTCAAATGTAGGCTTAAGCTTAGCCCAGTTGATCACGTGTTATATAGGCCTTCCAATTACAACCCGCCCGCCCTCTTAATTAGCATGCTAATTACCATAGCTTGTCGAGCTAGCTCGATGTTTGCTCGATCGTGTAAACGGAGTATAAGTTTTCCACGGAAGTGACGGAACACGTGCCGGCAGCGAAAACCCATGTTGTCACGGTCTGAGACGCATGCTGGTTCCCGACACGAGATGGTCCACGCGGGGGGATCAAAAGTCGTCATAGCGTCGTCGTCGCGACACGCAATGATGACGTCATTACGCGACACGGTCACGTGACCCGAGCCTGGTTCCCGGTCTCATTCAGTGATGATATTCCGCTCCGACTGCGATGCCGTTGATGACTGGGTGAGGGGGACAGAGAGAGAGAGATCGGTTTGATTGGTTGATTAAACGACGATCATGTATTATAGCAGGCCGTTATGCTGCTGTCAGTAGCGTAGCCAAAAATGTGAATTGGAGGGGTGGGGGCTCGGGCTCCCTTTTCTTCCCATCCCTTTCCTTCCTTTTCCTTCTTCCTCAGCTCACATTTTGCCTCCCCACCCTTCCTTTTCTTTCCTTTCCTTTTTCTCTCTTTTTTCTTTCCCCCCCTTTTTCTCCTTTGCCTCCCCTTATAAGTATAGGACCCCTGAATTACGGCTGTGGGGTATATGGAACGCTGTGAGAGCGTTGGGCCGCCGCCCCAGCCGAAATCGAACTTAGTACATTATAGCCCAAAATATGGCATCTGGTGGCAACAAGTTTAATTATTTTCTGAGACCCTAATGTCTATTTTTAATATCTATTTTGCCTTCTTGTCTACGCCACCGGCTGCTGGCGTTATCAGTCGTCGCAAACTGCATGCTTCTATTAGCGCTGTAACAAAATGTGCACCGCAGCAGCCTAATTGCTGAATGATGTGCAATTACTGTTGCGCCGTTCTTGTTATCACATTGCACCGCACAGTGGTTAAAGCTAGGCGTCACCTAGTTCACCTGTCAACAGAATTGCGTAATAACATATTTTCTCTGTGTAATATATTTGCTGTTTCACTCTTGCGACATTATTCAGTCTAATTAGCGTATACACAGGGGCGTAGTTAGTTAAAGGGAAGACCAGCGTTCTTGAAATAGTGCTATCTGTCACCTCCCCTTTGAATGTGTTGTTTTTCAATATTTTGTGTATATGCGTTTGTCGCAGTGGTTAAAATATTATTCAATTACTGATGGAATTGCTTTGCAACTTTTTAACGTGCATCCTGTAGCCGCGGGAAGTTGATAGCCGTCCGAAAATTTTTTTTTTGCTATCTGTTTTTCGTGTTTTTACATGTAGCGTAACCAACCGGTAGCGAAATTAGCACGGTAGGTGGACAAAATAAATCAACTCGTACGTGTACATAGAACAATTATTATAGTACTTCGGTGTAGGCTTGCTGGCCCGGCCGCGAGTCAGTCGCGAGAGTATATAATGTATTTGTAGATGAATTAATGTTATCTATAGCCAAGTAGTCGCTATACATGGCTGTAAATCTTGCCAAGAGTTGCTGTCTGTCGTCTGGCTCGCTATACAGTAACTTCTGATGGTAACATCTGGCCCGCTAGCTGCGGCTACAGTCACGTTTATTTGTACGCGCGACAGCAGGGACTGCTATAGTGCGTCTTAGCCATCGCATTTCTGTCTGTCCGTCTGTCCGTCCGTCACACGGATGGATCAGTCAAAAGCGGTGCAAACTAGGATCACCAAATCTTTATTTTCGGCTGCCTGGAAGGTTCTAGTTTCAAGATCCGTAAAGCTTTTCCATGAATTCGAAAGGGGTCATTCCAAACGAGGGCGCTAAATAAGAGGGGGTAGGAAAAATTTGCAATTTTAGCCAATAAGTCACTGTATCTTAGAAACAGTGCGAGGTAGGGCCTAGATTACTAATAATCACTAATAAGAAGTCGTACACGGGCTTTTGATTGGCGCCAACAGCAATGACCTTGAATGACTTTGATCACTAAAATAGGGGTTTTGTGGATTTTTTGGCGATTTTGGGCTGAGCAAATTGCGCCGAAATCACTATAGAGATAGACCAAGACAACCTGCGTATGAAATTTTCAGCATTAAACGTAGATTTCAACGGTTCGAACAAGTCTCGACCCTTTATGTTCAAGGAGGCCTGTGCACAAGGGCATCAAAAAGGGGTGCCTCTTCAAAATGCGCGCTTTTGGCCTGTCGGTGTCAAACGCTGATGCGGGATACTGGTTACGTCCTCCAGCGAATGTTCATGCAAAACTATGAATACTAGTCTTCATTATCATCGTGTCGAATGTCCATTGGTACGATCGGTGAGTTCAGATTGGTTCGCACTGGGCCTTCATACATGCACCGCTCTCGCGCGTTCCCTTTGTGTTAGCTGGGCTTTCTGGTTACATACAGTCTACGTGCGTGTTGTACATTATATAATAATAATAATAATAACAATAATAATAATAATGAACGAATTTGTATAGCGTCAGTATATCGATTGACTTCAGAGGCGCTGGATAATTACGGTTTCGTCACGTATTAGTGAATGTCTGAAAATTAAATCTCGGTCGAGTACTGTCATTAACAGTATCCAACATAATTTTTGGACTTTTCGAAAGGCCGACACATGCCGCTTGGAGCGAAGCGAATTTTCAACTGTCGCAGAACCCTGTTGGGGGACTTCTGACACCAAAACCCCATCCAAACCCTTTTGACAGTGCCTCCCCCAGTGCGTAGATGGTGGTTACGCCAATGGCATTGACATCGCGCGTGGAAACATTGTAACGGTGACATGCATTGCATGCATTCGTTGTATGGCTACATGCTACTAGTATAGGCCTAGTATCTGTATTCGCGCAATGAAAAGCGATTTATGAATAGTCCGGCAGTCGCCGGCTATATAACTGCAATGCATGCACGGGTTATTGTCCCACGGGTGATTCGACAGCCCTCCATTACGGTCCCGGCAGAGGTGTGCGCAGCGGAATTTGTCGATCCGTTACGAGGTCCCGGCTAAGCTTAAGTGCCTGCGCCTTATTCATGGGCATACTTGTATATTCGAAATTCTAGCTGTTATTTCCAATTCCTTGGATCGTTCCTAATCTTTCCCATCCACACGTGCACGACTGTGATTTGGAGTATAGGGTCGCAGATGTAATATTTTATTTGCTCGGCTGCGCACACGAGCTGATCCGCAGATCCATGTAGTCGTTGAGGATCGCAGTCCGCGGATAGATGAGTCCGTGACGACGTCACCAGCATGACTGTAGACTACAGACTGTGCCGCGATGGTTCACGAAGTCGTAACGCTGTAAATGTGTTACATGCTGAACATGCTGTTTGCTCCAGTGACCGATGATCTGTTCTGATATAATAGGCATATACGCCGGTGGCGAGCCAGAAATGTGAATCGAGGGTGGCTCCTATTCTTTTCCCTCTCTCCCTTTTTCCTCCTCTCCTTTTGCCTTTCCTCCCTTTTTCTCACCTCTCTCTTCTTAGAAGTAGAGATCTGTGAGCTACCAGCGGGGTCTGGGGCGGAGCCGCAGCCGAAATCCATAGATGCATTGTAGCTTTAAAATATGAGATCTGGTGTCAACAATTGTAATTATATTTTCCTGACTTTTTAGTAGACCTATCTATTTTTAACATGCACCTGGCAATTGGAGGGCCTCGGGCTTCCTAGGCCCCCGCTGTCTACGCTACTGCTATATACAGGCCGCCCGTATATATACGCGCTGCTCGTTACGTGGCACTGTGGCACCCGCAAGTGTTATTATCACCCCCACGGGAGGGACGCTGAAAATGCGTCCAGAGAAACCCGTATAAATATAAAATGCGGGCCCTGCAGCAGCAGTAGCAGCGATAGTTATTTTTGCTGTATATGTGGATGGACTCGCCTCGCAAGCCCCACGCGTACGATCATTCAGTCCCCGGGTGCGTGTGGACAAATATAAAGAAGTTTAGCAACAGTCGGCGACGGAAATAAAGCCCCCATCGTCAACGTCGATGCACTCGCCGCCCACTCTCCATTGCAGCACAATGTTCGCTCTGCTCGGAACTTCGATCCCACGCTAAAAACTGATGTTTAGCCAGCCGTTGCCCAGTGGCGTAGCCAAGGGGGGCCCAGGGGCCCCAGCCCTCCCCCAGTCCTCCAGACAAAACATGAGCATACGTTTAAACTGCACAGAATTTGCCAATTTGTTCAGTTTATTTTCATGAAGATTATTAAAATCTAGCCACCAAATCTCATTTTTTAAAGCTAATATGCACCAAGTTCGATTGCGGCTGGGGCTCCGCCCCAGATCCCGCTGGCGGAGCTCACAGCACTCCCAGAAAACTCCTAGCTGGATTTTAGGGGGTTCTACTTCTAAGGAAAGGGAAGGGAGGAGAAAAGGAGAGGACTGGGGAAGGGAGGGGTGAAGTAAAAAGGGGAGGGAAAAGGAGGGAAGAAAAAAGGCGGGAAGGGAGGGCGGAAGGAAGGAAGACGAGGCCCCCCAATTGAGATTTCTGGCTACGTCACTGCCGTTGCCAAGGGGAGAGACGGGAGTATGGGGAGGCAGTTGCCCTCGAAATTTTTGGCTGTCGTAAAATTGTCGGACATTCTTTTCTTGTTGAAAAATTTGCGTTCAAAGCGCAAAATTTTGGACTGAAACCCTCCATTTTAGGGAAATTTAGAGGCACAATTGAAATTATGAACACCCGTATCGATAAACTTCTTTGTCAAAAATCTGTAGCTTCCTTTCTCGCCTAAACTTTGCCTGATGATGATGATGACTGAGTACAGTCGTATGTACTGTATGTACTCGACATGTGCGAACGCCATTAAACGTGCAGTGACAGGGACATATGCTGAAGACGGCAGATAGAAGAAAAACAACTACTGCAGTCTGCAAATGTCCAGCTGATCGACCCACCATGGATGTCGCTCGGCCTCTGTCTGGGTTGGGCCAAAGGTCAAAGCTCAGAGGTCATAGAACTTTAAGCGGGTTGGGAATTTACTGCAGGCGTAAGCTTATACTGTTTGTAGTTTGGTTCCCATGGCTCAGCGCACTGGTGCATTGAGAAGATACGAATGAAAGTTGTTCATGCAATGACGCTGCTGTTTTTCTTATATCTGTCCGAGTGCAGGATGTAGGATATAGTTTTCCCCCTTGACAAAAGCTTCGTCGGACAGAGTCTCTTCTTATTACATTACATTACGATTTTTTAACGTGGCCTAAGTAAAACACCTCAAGGTCCACAAATAAAACCGCAAGTCACGACAAACTATGTATGACTGTCTGGAAAATACGACATTGTGTCCCCTGCGACAATGTCTGGTGGCCTGCCGAACGTCCAAGACACGCGGAAAACGCGGCTGCCAAAGTAGCGGCGCCACACACAATCCACATCTGAACGGCATCACAGGCAAACGTCGCAGGTCATCCAGCAAACAGCGGCAAGACGATGTCAAGTTGTCGATCAGCTGATCGATGGGCGGCGGCTGTATGTTGGTGTTGACCTCCGCAACAGCCGCGGGGCCTGGACCTTTCACGCCCAAGCCTCGCAGACCACACCTGGCGACGAATGACATCAGTGAAGCTGTACTCGACTTGCAACCATAGCTCCAGCAGCTGACCACGACTGTAGACTTGGTCACGCATCGCTGAACATGTAGAACACACGGAACATGGCCGCGCTAGGCTTGAGCACGAAGTAGGTTTTCCAGGCGAAATATTCCTCGAGGGCTCGGCAAACTGGAAAACAACGTGAATCTTCGTACTCCAGAAACCACAGGCTAGAACGCAGTCATACTTTCAGCAAGCAGAAACGCGTACGGCCGCAGTATTCATACAAATTCGTCGGACACGCGGAAAACGCGGCTACCACGTATCGGCGCCACACACTGCACTCACGTGACATAGACTTTCCAGATTGTAATCAGTGTGTCAGTGTGAGTTGGTGCAGGGCGCGTTCATTTGCGTCGGGTGATAGCTAACACTTTGTGATCCCATATGGCAATGACGCTCCGTGTATAGTTCTGAAATGGGTTTCCTATTATTTAACCCTTAAAGTGAGAAGCCAGTAGGAGTTTTTAACGATCATTTAGGCCGCGAAAAAGTCGTTGGTTGACCCGTCAATTTTGTCGCGTTTCAGCAATTCATCCATTGTAGGCCTATTAGTAGGCTACTCCAGTCTCACCGAGCTGCGACTTACGGCGACCCCGGGGACTTCAAGTCGCCCAATCGTTGTCTTGCTGTCACACCGAAACACAGATCGCAACGGATCGCAACGGTTTTTTACTATACGGTCGCTGTATATGTCGCTGAGGAATTTTAAACAGTTCAAAATTCATCAGCGACTTACCGCGACCGTATAGCGACCAGTGCGACAGACCTCGACCACACTGCGATCCTACTGGGACTTTACTGCGATCTGCCGCGATTTGGCCCAAAAACTGGTCGCAATTCGGTCGCAGCCTCGGTGTGACTGGGGTATGAGTGCTGCTGCACTCTGCAATGACAGAAAAACTGCTGAAATGTCTTCGGCAGCTGTCTGTCCATATGTCTAATGCAAACAGTGGCAGTAGAACAGGTAAATAACTTGCGCCGACACCGACTGTAGCCTAGCACCTGTGTCCATACACTGACCGTCCGCGCTTGCAGCAAAGAACAAGAAGAAGATCGACAGAATGCAGCTCTCAAGGCTGAAAGTCGCAAATTCCTTTTGCGCATTCCTTTCAGCAAAACAGCAACAATAGTTAATCACCATTGTCTCTCTGCAGCACTGCAGCTCTGCTGAAGAGAAGGGACAAGACTTGCACCTGTACGCGCTAAGCACAGCTGCTGAAACACACGGATTAAGCGGCATTGTCTTTTCTCTTCTCTGTTATGATAACGCTTTAATGATTGCATTTCGACGGAAGTTTTTCGCTACGATATTCGCTTATTATCCTCTGCCTGCTGCAGAGTTCTTTGACTGTTTGTTTTTAAAATATTTTTTTACAACATTGACTGCCACTGCCGGCTAGGCTTATTCCAGGCTGGCCAAGGTTCCCAAGTGGATCTTTTCGGTTTTTTTTGTATATTTTAGGTTTTGAATAAAACATCTTTATTACGTGCTGCAGCCACAAGCTGAATTATTTGGCAAGTGGGTAAAAGAGCAATTGGATTTTCCAAGGTGACAAGTGTCACTGCTCTTGAATTATTCCCTATTAGTAAGACATGTCCAGAAGTTAAAAGTAGGAACTACAGCTATATACTGAAGAGCTAATCTATGATGTGGAAAGTGATGGCATGCGGACAGACTGTTTTAACTTTTATCTCACGCCTGCTTGTCATGTCGCGACTTGTATTTATTTTCTTTGCTTCTTTTTTAATTTTCGCCGGCTGTTGTCCACACGACGACTGCAGACTGCAGAGTAAAACGTCTCGTGGCTGGACTGCGGAATTATTCAGCATCTCGAGCCGAGCGAGCGTGAACGGAGGGGTGACTCACGGCGGCGTCATTTCTAGGACCGGCGGCTAGGCCTGTCTGTTAGAAATAATAACGATATAATGCACTCCGGCTTGAAGACGGACGTTGGGACAAAGCTGTGACAGTGAGACTGGGTGCTGACACCTAGCGAACGAGCGAGAGACATTCCGGCTCATCAACGTTGAATGAATGCGTCACTTGTCACAGCGTCGGCAGCAAACAGCGACAGAGTCACCGTCGTCTCATCTCACGCCTCTCCGCATCCATTATTACTCAGTACTCAGTGCGCTGCAGCTGACAGCATGGAGTGATAACAGAGTTCGCTGATGACGAATTGTTTAAGGGTTATTATGTTTGTCTATAGCTGTTTACGGGAAACTCGTCTTGGAGCTACGGAGCGTCACCTGCGATATGGGATCTTATCACCCATCTAAGTAGCAAACACTCGATAGCGACGTGACCGTGAGTGGAACCCGCGAACTGTCGTCTCAAGGTTGCTAGTGACCACTAACAGAAAGTCGTATCAGCTCTTTCAGACGACACAAAAATCATCGATTTTGGATGACTTTGAAGGGTCATTATGCACGCACCCAAGCTGTTATGCCAATCGTGCGTCTTTCGGAGCTTGCCGCTAAAATTTGATGATGATATACTATCAGAGGCAGAAATATAGCCCGCGGAGTCTACTTTATCCGCGACCGGAAGTCCGACGCTAGCCTTCGGATATAGGATGTACGGTCGGTCAACCCTAGCGGCATCTGGGCTTCTTGTTACTTCTCGTTCTACTAGCACATCGAGCGCGTTCGAGCTTATTACAGTTAACGCGCTATACACATTACTTACTTACTTACTTAATTAGAAATCATCCGCAGAAATGTGTCACGGAGCATGCAGGCTCTACTCCTCGCCCCGTCGTGTGGTTGTTTTTAGTTCTGTTACTGAGGTGGACAGGAAGCGACGTCATTGTAATGACAGAGTGGTCGTGGTCGCTGACGCTCGTACAAATTAATTGCCCGGAATGAGAGCGTCTGCAGCAGCAGCAGCAGCAGCGCGCCGCGACGTGAATGCTAAAACTGTTTACAGCGTCTCCAGTATAGGACATTTCCCCGGACTTCCCCCCCCCGTTTTGCGATACTCGGACATTCCGACTTCCCTGTTATACTGAGCGTCAGATATTGTCATAATAGTTATAATGTCGTTATTGTGAAAGATTGCAGCAGACGTCAAATACCGATGACAAGGAATCTTGTATTATCCTCAAAGACCGAAAGTCGGACGCTGGAAATCGGATATAGGCGGTACGGTCGGTCAACCCTAGCGGCATCTGGGCTTCTTGTTAGTTCTCATTCTACTTGCACATCGAGTTTTAATGGGTCTACTATAAAGCTAAACTAAGCTACAAGATGACTGTGTTTCATGCGCATGTTATAATCTCCATTTCCGCTTTCGGTTTGGGGGTCAGCCTCCTCTCCCCCCCAAAAAAAGCCCGATAATTACTCGACCCCCGATACCGCGATTATTTTCGCGCTGTTTCGCACGGTTTGTCCATCGCACGGTGAGCCTCGCTCGACTCCAATCACGCCGAGTGTCGCCATATCGCTATCTGTTTTGATTCTGATTCTGTGCTGTTAATTCTATGGCTGTATGGCTGTTACTGGCCTGGGGAAATGTTCTAGGCACTCGAATAACCGGGAGGAAACGTCCGGGGGGGAATGTCTGTCTCGCAGCGTCTTTCCCCCGTAGACCTGGTCCGTCGCCCCGTCTGTGTCCGGGCGGCGACGGCGTGCTGGTTGTTTTGCGACAACAGACGTCTGTCTGTCCGTCCGACTGTCTGTCCACTCTGTCGTCTGTCGTCGTCATGCGGTAATTTATTAATGAACGTGGGTCGGCAGGCAACCGGCGCAGAACGTGAGGCGCCTGTAGACGAGTGTTGCGTTGACGCGTTTCGCCGGTCGCTAAACTTCTTTATTCGCCCGCTAAGGACCAACGGCGTCACCGCGGCCCAGCATTCTCTGGACGGATTATACAGACCGCCGAGTCATAGCTGTAATTACGTTTTATCACCCAGCCGTACAGCGTGCGGCATTTATTAGTTATATACCGGACGTGCCGACTGTCGCTAGTTTGAGTGAACGCGGTAGAGCTGGAAGATAGCGATCCGCGCCCAAACGTCATGGGAAAACGACAGAACGTCTATACACATCCATGCAAGAGTGATACGAGAAAGGTGTAGTGGTGAATGGTGGTAGCATTCTGCAAGAGAGAAAAAGTAAACCTTACTGTAACTAGATTTAGCCCATATTGCTAATGTTAATTCTGCCAGCAACATTATTAGTTAAAATTAGTTAAGTAGCATTTATGTTAGTACTGTCATTCGTAGTGAATAAAGATGTATATTTGTGACACTTGATGCTGAAAGCAAACATATCGGGAATCGTATAAGAGACGTTCTTTAAATCGTAAAAATTATCTCAGCGGAATACCGCGGCGCAAATGACCCCACGGGTGGCCATAATCAAGCGGCCGACGTCAGGGAGGTCTGTGCAGGGTTAACGTATTCAAATCGAAACCGCTACCGCCGCGGTATCTCGTCTTATTTGAATTTACGTAAAGTCCCAGCATTTCACGGAGGCAATTAATGCAGGCTTGCGTGGCGCGTGTGGTAAGATCTTTAAGTACCGGTTTAGAGTTCTATACGGCGACTTTGCAGTTTCGTGCCCGAAAAAAACGCCAGGACCATTTACTGATGACGTTATTCCGATGACTTTTTTCTCTGCAGCTGACCAAACTTTTAAGTTATCGCGAGCAAAGTTAATTGCGGTGCACTGGGTGCCGGAAAATCTGCAGCTGTTTTGATGTTGGACTTGCTTGCGTTTTTTTCTCGTTCCAGTTTTTTCTAGTTTCAGTTTTCGTTATTACATTTCCGATCTCAGCCAAGTTCCAGCTCTTGCATAGCCATCTGTTTCTGGATTTGTATTAATTGTTTTACAAGCCAGTTTCTTAAAATTTTATTTGTTGAATTTCTTTTTCATTTTAATTTGTTTTTTAAAATTTAGTTATTTTTGGTTTATCTGCCCCCATATTAAACTGGCAGCTTGCCTGTCAATTTTTCCAGGGCAAGTCGTGCATCGTATCGTGTCGTTGTGGTCGGTCGGTACTGGTTATCGCACTGTTGGAGTGGATAAGCGAGTAAGCAGTATAGAGCTTATATCATATAGAGCTGCACGGTAATGGGTACAATGGTAATACCGTGGTAACGGGGATTAACGCCGCGGTATTAAATCAGTGCACAACAAACACCTGTGATTGTGATGGAAATTTGGCATTTCATTCGACTTGTGACTGGGATGGAAAATGGGGGCTGTATAGGGCAGCGGGGATGAGGCGGGTATGGGGATCG
>Ga0056128_1011081_pt1 | contig 11180 bp, 5 predicted proteins | sample WorMetLIZISLAND2_FD_71113 | JGI IMG/M metagenome (GOLD analysis project Ga0056128, IMG submission 71113) | Marine gutless worms symbiont microbial communities from Max Planck institute for Marine Microbiology, Germany - Olavius geniculatus... ... | reverse complement strand
GATTTCACTTGCCCCAACAGGCCCCTGTCTTGGCCCACCCTTCGTAAAACCTCCTCGTTCGTCACATGCTCCACGTAAGAGATGCGCATAGCACGTCTGTAACATTGCATCTCAAACGCCTCTACATTCTCACATAATTCTTTGTTCAGTGTCCATGCCTCCGAGCCGTAAGTGACGATAGGCCAGACCAGTGCTTTGATGAGTCGAGCTTTTAGTTTATTGCTCACTGTACGCGACTTCCAGATAGGGACAAGCTCGCCCAGTCTCTGCCTCGCGATTGCTAGTCGCGACTTGACTTCCTCATCACACGACGCCTCGGAGTTGAACATAGCTCCCAGATATTTGAACGACTTGGTTTCACTCAGGGTGCATCCAGCTACCGTTACAGTTATTGGTTTCAGATCATCGCAAACTTTCATTACTTCAGTCTTTTTGCCATTTATCTTCATGCCCTTCATACTAGCCTACAAAAATACTACAAAAAGCCCAGCTGTCGCTAGGACAGTTGACCGTACTGTTTGTCAGTCACCTTCAAGATCATCCAAGATCTTTCATCCAATCTGACAGGGCGTATGCCACTTCCTATTAGTGATTAATAGTAAGTTAGTAACCTAGACCGTATCTCTCACCGTTTCTGAGATATGGCCAGTTTTCCGTTGAAAAAGCACATTTTTCCTACCACCTTCATTTAACCCCTAATTTGAAAATGTTCGTCTTGGAGTAAATGGCTGAAATTTTGCATGCCCGAGTTGGCTAATCATTCGTGTAAAAAGTTTTCCCCTACGCCATTCCCGTTAGCCACGGTACATCCGTGACAGACGGACGGACGGACGGACGGACAGACGGACGACTGACGGGCGACAATCACAAAAATAGCTCGATTAAGTATGATTGGCTAAAAACGGGAAAAATCTAAAAAAATACAATCAAAGCAGTAAACTAGAGCTGTCTAATTAACGCGTTAACTAAACGTGTTAACGTGTTAAAAGAATTAACGCGCATTAAAAAATTAAATCGGGTTTAAAAATTAATGCACATACGTAAATTTATTAAATTCTGTGAAGCGGGAATTCCAATAAACCTATTTCATTAAACTGCAGTTATTTGATGACAGAATAACATTTGAGTAATTTAAAATTGTTTGGTTGCCGTTTGATCACTTCTGTCACGGTTCTGTGACACAGCCACGAGTTTGTCGGTCGTCATTCCAGTCACCCTCTCGATGTAGTCCACTACAATATCAACAATATACATGTACTCGTAATCATGCGTTATTAACGCGTTGCGTTAAACGCAATGCGTTAACGCGTTAAAAAATTAACGCTTCGACAGCAGCTCTACAGTAATCAAATTAAGAAATGCAAACAAACACGTCATGACATCTATAACGCTCACAATTTAAGTTCTACTTATTTCCACATTCCGACCCATAGCAGAAACTTGGCACTGACTGTAAAACAGTGCAGCAGTTGGGTAAAGTGGTTAACGCGTAGATCTACGCTGGGCCGTGCTACTACTCGAATGGGTGACAGTCTCAGAACGGGTACACCGTTTTGGTATATAATGACCACCCAGATTAACTCAGCCTTCTATCCCTCGTGGATAGACAAATAGAGCTTGGCTGGAATTAAGGCGATATGCTGATTCGGTATGCTGAACTCAAATATGTAAATCAAATGTCGTGACTACCTGCCGTTTGTAAGATATTTACACCAGAGCTTTCAAGTCTTCATCCTGTGAGCAAACCGTATGGTTTCAACATTGAAAGTTGCAGACCAAGATCTGTCAACTGTTCACCTGCAGTTTGCGGTTGTGCAGTCGACTAGCACTTCGATCAGTCGGGGTCAGTTCAGCAACCTGACCTACTAACAACGTGTCGCTATTGGCCAGATGTAGGTCCGTTGAACTGAGGTCTTCGCCGACCATCGTCTTCACCAAATAACCAGTCTGTGGCAAACACAAAAACCACAAAACATACCATGAAGTAGCGAGATCCACACATTCCCATGCACATTTTCAATCAACAGATCAAGGACTCAATCAAACTAGAAAGCAGTCATAGCCCGCAGGTACCTCCGCCAAGGCAATGTTATTCGCCAGGTGACGTCAACATCTTCGCTTTGCCAGCGGTTCCCTTATGCCCCCTATAACGCAATGGTAACGAAAATTTCAAATTGATCCAGAATCCAGAATTCCTGCCGGATCACCCCCAAAACTGAACCACTGGTAGTTTATGCCATGCCCGACATACCCTCAAAATTTCAGAAAGATCCGTCCATAACTTTTTGAGTTATCTTGCTAACACACAGACAAACAAACAAAAACCGGCAAAACATTACCTCCTTAGCGGAGGTAAACAAACGTGTCGCCAACGAATCAAAGGCGCACAAATTTCTTTCACGCTGCCAACTGTCCTAAGTGTGACAAAGAGTAGAACGTCTACACGGGCATGTGCACCTGCAGTTTTGCTGTTGCTTAAGATTCAAGATTTCGATCCTGTTTCCATCACTGACCTTGAGGTCCCAGACTTGCGGCGGACCGTGGACGGAGCCAGTGATGACGTAGCGGCCGTTGGTCGTCATCTGGATGCTGTCTACTGGAAGATCCTCCGCGCTGCCGCCGGCTGCTGACAGTAAGTTCGGCGTCGTGGGCGTGGTGATCGGAGTGGACCTAGTCGCGAAGTATGACACATGCTGCAGCTGCTGCTGTTGTTGTTGTGGTTGTTGCAGTAGCTGCTGCGGCGGCGACTGCTGCGGTCGCTGTTGCTGCTGTTGTTGACCAGTGATCATCATACTCTGCATTTGATAGCTGGAAACACCACCTATACGTGCACCATCATCCATATAAATATTTATAACCTGGATTTCGCACAGCAAGCAATTAGTAAGGCAAACGACTGCCATACTGACTCTCCATTATTTTTGATTGATAGTAAAATATTGGTGGGCATTAAAAGCTACACAGTGGGTAGAATATTAAAATCTATGAGTGACTGGCCTGCACTGAGACTGGTGGCGCTTGACAGGCCGGCATCAGACGGTGTCGCAGGACGGCGCGGTGCTGCCGCTGCTGTCATCTGCTGCTGTCTAGCTGCCAGCTGCTGCTGCTGCTGCAACAGCTGGCGCTGCTGTTGCAGTAAGACCTGCTGTTGACGATGAATGAACCGTGCGTCCAGCGTCGACTCCGCGCTCAACTCACTCGTCTGTGCAGAAAACACGTCACAGTACTGTCATATCACAGTGTCAATGTCAGAGATGAGACGATAAATAAGAGTTCAAACATAAATAATGACATGCCGGGATGAATGACTCCAAAGGAGCATAAATAACTACCCTAATCAGTAATGTGTCTATACTCAGTCTATAGTTTACATGCGCTCAGGCATGTTCAGCATTTTCAGTACAGAGGCCCTACAAAAAGTGGCAAACGCACGCCAGAGACTGTGAGACATTTTCTGGTTTGTGAGAATCTCTTCATGGGGCGTTGCAACATTTGAAAGTTCACTTGGTGCAGCACGACATTAATGGCTTATATAATGCCTCAAAATCAGAAAAGATAAAGGTAAAAGTGCCGTACCCAAACTGGGGCGTAGGCGGGTGCTCATCTCCCTTTCTGTGGCCGTTGAGCCCGTAGGTGGATAAACCACTGAGTCCGTGACGCATGGCCAGTGCGACGCCTGACCTACGGTTACCTTCCCAGCCGCGGGGCATCACCACCCTTTGACCGGCTACTACTCGGTGACAGAAGCACATGTGTGTGAACAACTTGCCTAAGGTCGTTACCCGGCAGTGTCCCGGTGCGGAGTCAAACCTGCGCCCCTGAGTGACCTCAGGATTACAAGTCCGGCACGTTACCGTTCTAACGAGCCACACACTAATTCAGAAAGCCGCATCTAAAATCAAGTTAACAGCAGCAAAAAAAGCGAAAAGCTTCAGCGCTAAATATGTAATAATTTTTGGCATTGTAATGTCGGAAAATTTATGTCAGCTTTTGCGAGGGTCCCACTTTTTACCGAACAAGGCCTAATCTGGTATCCGGCTCTGACGTCTACAAACTGTCTCTTTACAATTTACCTTTACATGTCAACAGTGAAAGTCTTGCAAACAGCTGAAGACTGAACGACATACTTGTATCGTATCACGGGTCGTGTCGGTAGCTGTTCGTGAGTAGACTGTGGAGTGGACTGCAGCGGCGCCAGTGGCTGGTGCTGCTGGGGCGTGGTCCGTCATGTCAACTGTCTGCAGGTTTACTGTCTGCGTACCGACGTTCATCGTTGTACCAGTTCCAGCACCGCCGCCAACGCTCAGTCCTCCACTCTGAGACTTGCTCACTTCCTGCAGGGACGACCGAGCTGCCAGTGCTGACGACGCCGTCCAGCCAGCAACGCCGAAGTCGACGTCCGCCTGAACACCTCGATTCACCGTCGTCGTCGTGGACATGGGTGAGAAGTACTGGGCCAGGTCGACGTCAGTGGTCTGAACCTGCGTGGGCGTGTCGTCACCGGCCGCTGACTGTTCGTTCAAGGCGGCGCTCGCCGGCAGCAGCAGAGGTGTCTCTTGGTTGCCCTGAGCAGCCGCCGCCCCGCCTCCAGCGGACGGTGGTCCGACGCCCGCGCCGATGACACCCGGCTTGAACTTGTACAGCGCCCAGGCGAGCGAGACCAGAGCGGCGAGCACGGCAAGCATGGAGCCGGCGATGACGGCGGCGCGTGTGGAGGTGTCTGCGGCAGCGCCAGATGCTCCGATGAGGAACCCCACACTAGGTCCACTACCACTAGCGCCAGCGCCACTGACGACGATGCCGCTCTTCGCATCTGGAGGTACTAGTGACCCGCTGTAAGTACGTCACAAACATCATCATCATCATCGTCATCATAGTGATTTATAGTGCGCTATTTGCAATAACGACAGCGGTGCATCCGAGCATTACAACGTACGTGCTTGTTAGCCTTCTTTGGATAAAATCTACGAGTTAAAAGCAACATAGTGATGGTCATTACCATCAATCAGTTAATCTATCTTGATCACTGAGGCACAAATACAGACAGACGATGAAGTAAAAGAACATAAAAATCTAAAAACTACACGAAATTGCATAAAGTATTATGTAAAAAGTTAGAATGACTTACAAATACAGCAAATCAGCCAAGTAACGCCAAAAAATTCTTTTCAGTTCAGGAATATTAGTATGCCTAAGATATATAGAATACATTGATGACAGTAAAAATTGGGGTGTTCACGCTAAGTTAATATACAAATACCAAATTCTCTATCCGGATCGAATAACGATAGTTTTTGGATCTCAGTGAAATATGAAGTAACAAACGAACAGTTATGAACTAAGTTCTATTACTTCTGTCTTGCTCAAAAGTATGTCTTCTACTAGTTTTTGAGGACATCGCGAAAAATCAGAGACCCCGCGGTTAGCACTTGTGACTAATAACAGCAGACAAGTCATAACATGAAAAGATAGAAAGCACATGCTCTGTCACCCGGGAGGAGGAAGAACGAAGTTGTGTGAAGCTACGACTACATCTCCACTGGTGGCAGCGCTCGGATGACCCGCAATGTCCATGTCAATCACGCGATACCCGTTGATATAAACGCCTACACAGACATCACAGTAACATTATTTCCTCAGGGAAGGGGCATGAAGGCAAATATCCCATTATTTACATGATGAAGCTGCCCGAAGCTCGTCGAGCGCACGATGAGCGCACGAAACGAGCGCTCCTCGAGCCACGTTCATAATGTTTGCAATATTACACGTACATCATTTAAACGACAAGATCGCCAGCACATCAAGCCAGCTCAACGAGCGTTCGTCGAGCCAGTTTCATCATGCAAACGAAGTATTAGTTATCGACTATCTTTGCTTCAAACATACTCAAACGCCACGAATCAAAGAACGACACTAAGACTGACGTTAATGTTAATATTATAACACAGATTAAGACAGTGAGTAAAATGTTCACAAATAACGCCGATGAGACGACAAAAACCAAAAATGTAAGTTGTATAACAAGCTGATAAAAACGATTTATTAAAAAATAGTGAAACACGGGTGGTAATCAGCATTTAGCATCAAAACCATAAAAACAGTAAAATGATTTTTAAAAATCTGGCGTACTCGCTGAAATTAATCTAGTTGTGTAGTTGACAAATTCAGTCATAACAGTCGAAAATATGAAACCGACATACCAGCAATTATGCCATGGAAGTAGTTAACGATGTTCTTATTGGCGTCGAGATCACCACCGACCTTCACAAGCTGCATAGACTCAAACAGGTCTCCTGACGTTCCTGTAAAGTAAACCGCACACCAACAAGTAATACGACACAGAACCCTCTCAACGTTATCATCAGCATCATCATCTTTATTTGAAATCAGACCACAAGGGTCCATTAAACAATACACAGTAAACATAGAAACAGACACAGAAAGAAAAGAAACACAATACAACAGAACTAGAAGCTACAGGTAAACACACAAACACACGTAAACACACAAAGAAGGTCAAACTACACCAGTTATTCATAGGGTTAAGGCGGGGCGCGTTCACGTGTTTCAGTTGGCAAGAAACACTGTGTGATCCCATGGCAGCCACAGGTGACGATCCATAGCTCTGAGATAGGTTTTCCTACGAAAAGTGGTAGACACCTTTAAGCTTTTAAAAGTTTCGTGCTAATAGTTAGATTATGTCAGTCTGCGTGGATCTTTCGTTAGTCAATATCATGTTTGAGTGTTTACATAAAATTATAGTCTATTACTGACAATTTATTGCTACTCATCAGCGTCGTTAGTTTGTTTGATTTTTGCTGTTGTTTTGTTTTGTTGTGAGAACCAATACAAGAACTGCCTAAAAGAGACTCGTCCTCCAAATGACCTATCATGGATCAAGTGGAGCGTAAACATCTACTCACTCATTTTATAGCAAACTAGAAAGCAGTCATAGCCCGCAGGTACCTCCGCCAAGGCAAAGGTATTCGCCAGGTGACGTCACCATCTTCGGTTTTGCAGCGGTTCCCTTATGCCCCCTTTAACGCAATGGTAACGAAAATTTCAAAGTGATCCAGAATCCAGGATTCCTGTCGGATCACCCCAAAAATTGAATCACTGGTAGCTTGTGCCATGCCCGACATACCCTCGAAATTTTAGAAAGATCCGTACATAACTTTTTGAGTTATCTTGCTAACACACAGACAAACAGACAAGCGAACAAACAAACAAACAAAAACATTACCTCATTGGCGGAGGTAACTACTCGTATAAGCTACAATGATAAACTGATAATCGAACGAAGTCCGAAAGTATATGCTTTCAATGCTGTAGCTTAAATGCCTTACAGACGAGTAGCGTGCAGTATAACCTAAATGTGAGGAGTCCGTGTGTTGAAGTGTTAGGTCGTCAACTCGTAGCGTTGCAGTAGATCCTGTCCGTGTAAAGTGAACGCGATGATATTGGCCGTCATTGAATGTTCGTGTACGCTCGACAACGCGTCCAAATTGACTGCCACCGCCAACACTGTACGAGAAGACCAGATGTCCGTCCACCTTCCAGCAACATCATTTATATATAACAAACATGCATGTACTGTCATTGTCAGTAGACCAGTAAGCAAGCAAGTAAGTTCTAGTACACGTATTTCAGTAGTGGGAGTAGTTAGTTTCAACGTCTCTGCATGTTAAGACTTTAGGGCACTATACCGTCTAATTACCGGTAATATTATTTATTATTAGGCCCTATATTATTACACTACGTGTAAATGTGTACCGGCGGTAGGCGTGGTGTAGTGGTAACGCGTCTGATCCGATCAGCGAAGTTACTGTACGCCGGGCCCGGTCAATACTGCGATGGGTGACTGCCTGTGGGCAGGTAAACCATCTCGGGTAGTAACCAACCGCCTAGGTCAACTCAGCCTTCCATCCCTCCGGGGTAGGTAAATCGAGTACCGGCCTATCTAGCTGGGGTTAAGGCGGGGCGCGTTTACCTCTGTCGGGTGGCAGGTAACACTGTGTAATCCCATATGACAAGCGACGCTCCGTAGCTCAGAGATGGGTTCGCTCATTACGAGCTATATGCGACCTTTAACCTTTTTAACCTTTACTCAGTAATACACAATATGAGATACAAAAATAAGTAGCTTAACTTTGATAAATAACACAATGATGCTAAAAGGAGACATGACAAGGCAATGTAATGTAATGACGAAACGTCACAGACTAAAAGACAAACACAAACAACGGCAACAAATTTCCCGCTACTTAAACAGACAGTAGGTGCTGAATGAAAAGTGCAGTAACGTCTGTCAGTCTGCACGATGATACTTATACTTCTGTTTTACTTGGAAATGTAAATTTATGCAAATAGACATCAACATGGAGTCAATTACCAGCTGAGCCTCCATGAAGTGGTCAGACGTCGGGTCACCATCAATTCGCAGCAACGTGCCACTATCACGCCACGTCATGAAACCGAATGCTACCTCGTCCTTGTTGGTCGTCTGTGGAGGGTCAATCTCAAACACTGTAATGCCCAGCCCGTTGTTGCTGCCATACCAGTAGCCTTCAGGCTCTGTGGCGGTAACAGCAGACAGTGAATAAACTATGTAACTTACGGCTCACATCCCGTTCAAGAAATTTGAGCTAATGCTCACAAGATGCGCGAAAGCCTATAGCAGTTGCGGTTCAGTAGTTTAGCTGAAAATTGGGGTGTTCACGCTAAGTTAATGTACAAATACCAAATTCTCTATCTGGATCGCATATCGCTAGTTTCGTGGCGCCACCTTGTGAAAAGACTTGTGTCGCAGCCCAAAATCGCCAAAAAAATCCATAAAACCCCCTATTTTGGCGTTCAAGGTCATTCAAGGTAATTGAATTCGGCGCCAATCGAGAGCCAGTGTACGACTTCCTATTAATGATTAATAGTAACCTAGGCCCTATCTCGCACCGTTACTGAGATACAGCGACTTATTGGCCAAAATCGCAAATCACCCCCTCTTATTTAGCGCCCTCGTTTGAGGTGACCCCCTTCGAATTTATGGAAAAGCTTTACGGTTCCTGAAACTAGAGTCTTTTAGGCAGCCGATGGTAAAGATTTGCAATTAGCTCTATCTCTTTGTAATTACATCATACACACCTTGCGTGCATGTTCTGCCTGCGAATGACGTCAGGTTACAATCACAGAAGAAAGAGTGAACCGCTTCATGACAGACGCCGTGATGCTGACATAGTCCAGGCGAGCAGAATACCGTCGCATCTATCAACACAGTCACATAGGGCCAACCAACATACGTTACAAGATTCGTTATCATCTTACTGTTACGTACAACACAAGCTACAGATATCTAAATCATTTTATACGAACAATGTCGTTAGTTTTGGATATTTGATAAACACATCTGCTGAGAAATTTAAGAACAAGAGAAAAACAGTAAAGTCAGTGCAATATGCAGACTGTGCAAATCCAATCATCACCCCAGTTACAATCAGAAGCCATCATATATTCGTTTAATGTAAAGTTGACAAACGCAACTTTTAACAACGCAAGCACAAGATACATAATAAATCTAAATCTAAAAAAACATGCCGGCAGCAGTCATGAGATAAAACAATGCTAGGCCTACATTACTGATGACAGCTAAAGTTACTCAGCTTTCATTGGTAGTCTGTGGAGGTTCCAAAACAACATAAACACGCCGATCTGCTGCCGGTGAAAGTCGTACAAAATACACCAATAAGCAGATCATACTGGTGCAGCCGGTAGTGACGGAGGTCGTGACAACCGTAGCGTCCTTTAGCGTGTTGTAAAGTCTGCCGTTGACGACGAACGTTGCCAGGCAACCGCTGAAGCCTCGGCGGGAACGGATCGTTGCAGGCAGCTGATGGTAGATGGATGGAGGAACGCCGCCGACGTACAGACCTCCTACCAGGTCCAGAGTGTTGCGCCCACCGCCGAATAGCACCAGTCTATCGCGATGTTTGCCGTCGACGATGATCACGAGTGCCGAGGAGCTATCAGTAGCCCGGATGTAGCGACGAGCACTAGCATGCACCTGTTCCGTAGATGTTAACAACACTAACTTAAAAATGATAAGGAGAACGTAAAAAACATGCTTTTTACAGTTTTATAAAGCAAACATAAGAAACATGCATGGAAACTGCGAGTCTACGACAATGTGCAGTAAATCAGATAATTCACATTCAGAGTCACTGTGTCTATGTCAGAATCAGAATCAAAACATTCACGTAGCCTAGTAGAGAGTGAAGACTGGGAAGTAGCCTACTGAATAATACGCACTGAAAAAAATCTCGACGCAAATTGCTAATAAGAACTACTGCAGCATATTTCCAACTTCGTATTTCATATTTTTGAAAACAAAAAAAACACATGACAAAAAAAACATAAACATGTTGTTAAACATTTTTATTTCATGACCTACTACGTCTCCTATCTCTCAACAACAGTGCCTGCTGTGCAGTTAAGCGTAACGGTTGAAACGCATCTCGAGTCAGTTTCTGACACTCACGTCCCATCACGCAGAACATACCGTCATCACATTCATATAATAACTACGTTTCAACATGATCTAGACTGTATTGTCTCGTTACACTCGCGCAATACACTCTCGGCGGTGATAAAACGTATTCTGAACATCTGCGACCTGTTCCTCTGCGACCAGGTCGACGCTGTGCCAGCGATCATCCGCCAGTGACCCGGCACAGGACACGACGGTCACCGGTCCTCCACCGTCATCAGCACTGACGCGCAGCTGACCGCCGTCGACCAGCTCGACGCCAAGGAAGTCGCCGTCGATGCCGGCACTGTACGCCAGCAGTCCGTCCGGCCGCACGGCGCGTAGCATGAGTGACAGCGGCCGACCGTCAGTGCCTGGCACTCTCAGTGTAGTCACCACGGCGTACGACTCAGCAGCCGTCGAGCCACGGAACGTCACCGGGTGCACCGGGGGCTGCCGCGTCTCCTCGTTCAAAGTCACCTGCACGCCACAGACGCGCTACGTGTGAGCATTCAAAAGCTGACACGCACTACAAGTAGACCCACAAAACATTCTATTTTTCAACGTCTAGCCATGTCTAGTGGCCCGCCTCACTCCTTACCTCAGCGCCTCAGATTCAGTGAGTTTCTCGCTGACATTGTGCGCTTTATAAATTAAATTTACT
>Ga0056128_1011079_pt1 | contig 11180 bp, 8 predicted proteins | sample WorMetLIZISLAND2_FD_71113 | JGI IMG/M metagenome (GOLD analysis project Ga0056128, IMG submission 71113) | Marine gutless worms symbiont microbial communities from Max Planck institute for Marine Microbiology, Germany - Olavius geniculatus... ... | reverse complement strand
GCACCACGTAACCCTCGCGTCGCACTGGTGCCGTGTGGTCATCAAAGATTCTGTATAGATTGCGCTAACCGTGTCCATGACCAAAGACGCGGATGTCCAATCTGTCGAGCGGACATCACGATCGTCTTAACTTTGTACTGACATTCAGCGAACTGTACTGAAATGAACTGTAGAACTGTAGACGAGTTTTGACGATAACTATTTTTGCTTTTTTGAACATTAATTTGAATTTCGTTAACTGAATTTCATTGAATTTCATTTACTGACATTCAGCGTACTGTACTAAACTGACCTGTAGTGTAAACATTACTTTTAGCATACGTCTCGCCCGCATATTCATTTTCCCGTATATTCATGTCTCGTATTTTCATGTATCGCATTTTCATTTCCTGCATTTTCATGTCTTACTTTTTCCATTTTCACCCCTTATTTTTGGTGCCGCATTTTCATGTCTCGTATTTTCATTTCTCGCATTTTCAGCGTCCCCCATTCTGTCAGCATCCAAGCTAAATGAATGCATTGGGACTTACTTGGCCTGTCTAAAAATGTCGCGTCGGATTTCTCCGAAGTGTGTCCAGTCATCTCATTTGCAAATCAATTAATTGTGGTATGCGTGCAGCTGGTGCGTGTGCATAATTATGTCTGAGCCAGACATTTTTGTCCTTTTTTTCTAGGAAAATATTGCTCACGGTTCGTTAATCTGGGCGCTTGTTAATCTCACTTCCCCGAAAACGTTTAATCGAAACGTTATCGTTATCTCATTGGCCGGCAATGTTAACAGCGTCCACTCTTTTTTTTATTTGCATGTTTAAACACTATGCAGAAGCGGCGATAGACTACGATGGTTCATGTAACCTGTGTTTACTTTTAGGGTAGTCTATAAGCTTCTAAAATAAATGCAGTAGGCCTAACAGAGGTAATCACGAAACCCCAACTTGGGCATTTCCAATTTGATCTTCGTCGTTGCATTCTACTTTAGTCTAACAAACAGCGGAAGAACGCACTCGATTTTCATGTCATATTTCGATCAACTGTACGACAATAAAAGTGGGGACGATAGAAGTGGGGGCCTTTCGGTGTTCTCGCCAAGCTTTCCTACAAGAAAAGTGCCTGCAACACGTTTTGGCCATATCGTAAATTGCTCGCAGAAAACTCGCAATACAAAATTATTAATGCATAACAAACTAAAGGCGCGTGCAAAACGACATAACTGAACTAAACTGAACTGACATGGTTTAGTTTTTGACGAACTGACCAATGGCGAGATAAACTTTCCAGATCTTTCTTCCAAAAAATGTGTAATCCGGCTTCATGTCTACGCCTACATCACCTTTTTACACCCTTTCCCAACACTTTTGTAACTCACAGGCTACATTCCACCACACTTTTCTCTCGCCCAATCTCACTAACAAAAAGTTTCAATCATTTGTAAATTTCGCCCTCAATAAATACCAATCACCTACATAATTTCCCTTATAATAGTAGTTGTAACTTTGTTTTCTTTTATTATGGACTATTATTATTGCCATTTGCACTAAGGCTGCTATGTACTTTTCTCTAGTATCCCACTTATGGACTGTGTTATTTTGCATTGCATTTATAGACTGTTTTATTGTTATTTTGTTTATTGTTTGCACTGCACCGTTATTCAGCTATTCGGCCATCTTTATAGCCGCAAGTGTGCAAATAAACTCATTGTCAATGGGCAAGCAGTAATGCATTACTGTAGGCACAGTCTAATGGCGTTAGAGACCACCTGACTACGCGAACGTACGCGTAGACCAATGACCAATGGGCTCGCCCTGCTTGCCCATAATGCAGTTTGTCAAAAATTAAACTGCGTCAGTTCAGTTCAGTTACGTCGCTCTGTAGGCTATAGGCCTAATATACGCGCCTTAAAAAGATGATAGCTAACATACACTTGCTTAATAGTATAGACTTAATGGCTTAGATTTTTTTTAGATATCGTATACTGCTTAACTGCTGCCTTTTGCTGAAATCATTCTGTTTTTAACCTCACGATAGTATCTTCTAATCTCGAGTAATAAAGTAAGTAAGTATGTTAGTAAATAAATGGTTAGTAGGCCTACTTACGTCGTATGTCGGTATTCTTATTTATATGCTGCGTTAGGCTTAATGATTGTAGATAAGCCAAAGAAAATGCAAAATATCACAGACGTGTAGCTACATAGTTTTCATTGATAAATTTCTCAGCTTGCACAAAACAGTAGTAAACTGGAAGTACTATACCTAGAAATCGAATAGAAACCGCCACCGTTCAGGTTCTGCACCAGTAGCTATGCTGTAGGCATACTGTGTAGGCCTAGGTCTTACTCCTGTTGTTTCAGCAGTTACACTGTTACAGTGCAGCTAGTAAACCGATCGATCTCGACTTCTTTCTTACGTATAAAGCTGTTGACTGACAAAGTCTAAAAGCGACTTTGAACGAGCGACCTTTGGAAGTGTTGCTTTGTGCGTGTGTGTTTATGAATATTCATGCTATAAGCAGAGCTAATGTGGCCCGGTTAACTCACTGTCGCAATATGCGTAAACTGATGCATGGCTTCCATCCAATGCTTAGTTAACAAGAGCGAGAGAGACATCTGCGACATGCATCGCTGATTGAAATTTTATCCGACTATCCAATCCTGCATGCAGACATTAGTGTTAACCCTTACAGCACCCAGGGTTGTTAGCAATACTGGTAAAAAAAGTATTGAAATACTGATTGCAATACTTTATTTCCAAGTCAGTATTGAAATACAATTGCAATACTTTCTGCAATACTGGTACTCCACTCTCTTCTCCCCTAAATAAATTATATTTTTTGCCGCTGTGTACAACTTTTTCTAAATTTTGGTTGACTACAGACTACAGTCTACGTGATAATGTGGTCAAACCAGAAATTTAAAAAAAAACAAACAAATGAATCTTGTTGATGTGTTATATTTTGTTTAGTATGTTTCACGCGATCAAATAAAAAATAACAAACTTTGCGTAATTAAACAGCGTTTGCACGATTAAGAGTGTTTTCAGTCTTAAAATGCATTACTGTTGCAATATTTCAGCCCTAAAAGTATTACAATACCACGTGCAATAGGCTATTAACATGCAACCAGTATTGCAATACTTGTTGCAATACTTGAAAGTATTGAAATATTTATTGCAGTAATTGCAATACTTGTTAATTAACAACCCTGACAGCACCTACTGATAGTTTGTATTTTAGGCGTATATCTCTCTAAACAGCAGTTGTTTAGTCATCTGATGGTTCACCGACGAAAGAAAGCGTTCCACCACCATTTTACTAAAATTTGTTTTTAAAAGCTGGCTGCGATGTTATGGTTGTGTACTCAAAACATTTTCGATGTAAACTCTATAGGCTAAATTTGTTCTCCGTTTCTTTTGTTGTATAAATTGATTGTATTATACAGCGTAGTATAGGGTTAAGAAGGTAGAGTTTACAACGACGTCGCGGGGGATGAGAATGAGGCGACGATATTGACACTTAATCCTCTTTTTGATTAAACAACGCATCTAGGCCTACACGTCTGCTAACTAACTCGTTGTCTCCGGTGCCTATTGATTACTCTGCACACATCCCGCATGCGTTGGAGAATTTATGGCACATTCTGATCCATCGATTGACTGACTCGACGCAAGATATCGGTAATCGATCTGCCTGCATCGACAATGCGAAGTCTTCTTACGGTTATGTAATAGCACCAAATAACAGTGGTAAAGATGAGAGGGTATAATAGATGGTTCTAGCTCTTTACGATGATCTGCTACTGCACTATTATGCCAGTTTATTACCTATACTAGTGTCATATTTAGCATCTGTTATAAAACATAGGTGCCGGAACCATAAGACACAGCACGAGGCACGTGCATGCCTTTACGGAAATGACCGGCTACTGAAGTTTCAAAAGATTCTTTAAGGTGCGTTCTCACTGCGCGCGTCGCGCGTGGAAATCTCAATTGACTGTTCAATCAAACTCTTATCCAAGCGTTACCTCACTCTAGAAAAGCGTATATATTTGAGATCGTCCACGCGCGTTAACGCGCGTGGGGCGCATCAACGCGCGCAGTGAGAACGCACCTTAAGGCTAACGTAAACGAAAAAAGATCAGTCAATAGTGTAGTTTCGCAGATTACGTTTAAACTAAATTAATCACCGGTGAAACCAACCAAAAGAGTCAGAGATAGAGCAGAAAATAGAGTCAGCTATCTTGGTCATTTAAGCCTACCAGCGATGGAGGCTGTGCAGCCGAAAACGATAGCGCCCAAGATACACCATTGTAGTATCTCACTAAGAAACAAAATATGTTCAGCACTGGATAAGTATAATAAATTTAATTGCAATATTGCTACCAGTCAATTTTTATTACGTCAATAGCAGCATAAATGCAAATCGTACGATAAACCCCTCCCCACACACACACAAGCGCGATGAAATAAAATGACAAAACACTCAGCGTGTTCGGAGTCGAGGAGGGTAACGCCGACCTCAAACAGAAAGCAGGTACAAGACATCAGTGCTAAGTTTCGATGTGAGGTAGCTAGAAATGGCAGAGTCAAAAAATCGGAATTTAAAACCCTCCCCCCCAAAAAAAACTGGGGTAGGGGTGGGGATAGGGTGTTACCCAAACTGCAGAGGGGGGATCGACAACAGAATATCGTGTGAAAAATTCATGAAGATCGGTCCAGTCAAACTTTAGTTGCATGCCGGCGAAGTTCTAAGACTGCAATGGCCGGGCAAATTGGACTTTTCGCCATTTTGAACCGCACGCCAAATTTGGCCGAAACTAGATACAACGCTGAAACTCCGCAGTTTTTTTTAACTGAGCCACTGTGTATAAAAATTTGAAAAATCGATCCGACGGCATTGTAACTGAAGTCGCTAAGTGACATTTCGTGCCAACTCGGCCACCCTGACGAGTGGTTGAGGTCCCAGAAATGCATGGCGTAGAAGCACATTTTCTAGACATACCACATCAAAACAAATCGTCAGAAACATAATTGTTTGTTGAAATTTTTTTAGCTATTAAGTTCACATGACTGGACTTAGGTTATTCTCTTGACAAACCGGTCAAAAATAGGGTTTTGGCTCTAGCCCCTAAACGGTGACCCCTAGGAAAGTGTCGGAAACAAACTTTTTTGAATAGCCCGTGAGACATTGGCCGATTCTAATAATTTTTGCACGCAACATCAAGAAAAAACTTGACGTAAAAACTATAATTTTGGCCACTCTACTCTAATAAGTCTACTGTCACTACACTACTTTTTGAAATGCAGAAGTCGTAGTTTGGCCGTTTATTAAGGTAAAATGAGCAAAGCTCTAGTCATGTTTTCTGCTTAATGTTGCATGCCAAAAATTATTGAAATCCGCCAATATTTACTGAGTCATCCAAAAAATAAAAGTGGCTTTTTGAGACACAGTGTTTATCTGTTTATGTCGCTGAGGGCGTATGTGTGTTTCCCTCATCGACAATGAAAGCTGATTCATTTCTGAGCCTTCAGTAGCATCAGATAGCGAGAGAAAAGTGTATTGTGTCGCTGACACGCAGTGCATTCTATTCTTACAGTAGCTAGTCGACGTGTTTGCTTCCATCTCGCGAGCCTGCTATTGCATTGTTATAAGGTGCGTCTGCCCGGATCGATCAGATAGCCGATGACGGAATATTGCTTGTTCGATGAATCGTGCAGACGCACCACGAAAGCATAGTGTCATTATCGTTTTCATTTAGTATTTACTTCTAGTGTTAATGGAAGGCTGTGTATGACTTAGTTTCAAAATAGTTTCCTGTCTTACGATACTGTCAAAATTGGATGACATTGTGACAAAGATATCACAAAAATAAAAAGGTCACGTTCTGTTTTCTGACACCGGGAATTTCCATACCCACGGGAGCCTTGTCGATTCCCGGTCAAGTCGTTATCAAATGGTTACTAGGCCTACATGGATAGGTGACTGACTGCAGACAAGTAAAGCATTTTGGTATATGACCAGCACCAGGGTCAACTCAGCCTTCTATCCCTCCGGGATAGGTAAATCGAGTACCGGCCTCTGGCTGGGGTTGAAGTGGGGCGCGTTCATCAGTTTCGAGTGGCAGGTGACACTGTGTGATCTCATATGGCAGGTGACGCTTTGTAGATTTGAGGTAGGTTTTACATGAAACACTACACTCTTTGAACCTTTAAAAACCTTTAGCTGCCTGTTGCTAATAGGTCCGGTAGACGCCCACGTTGACGAATGCCGACACAGTCGCCGATAGTACGTAGCTACAGTGGCTTCTCTCCCTATAAATGGTAAGGGGGAAAGTTTTGTTAATGGTGTAGATAAAAATTTCTCCCCGATTTTTTACTCGGCAATTTACATTCTTAACCAACTTTTCCTCTATTTTTACTTCCTTCCATTTGTAAGCTACGCCTTATATCACCACTTTTTAACGAAATTTCCCCCTAGAGAGGAAAAAAGCCTAAAGCAAGGGTACTCAAGTTCAAAAGTGGGGGAACTTAAGCCCGAAAGTGGGGGGAAGCTGCGCCCTATTTCGATTCCAGATTTGTAGGGATAGAAACCACTGCAGTCGCCGATACTACGTAGCTATTGATGAACGACGCCGGCCGAACACGTCGATACTGTTACTGTAACAGTACTGATGCTGCTACTGCTGCTGCTGGCCCGACGGACGAACACATTAGACGGGTGATGTAAGCCTAGCAGTGAAACACTCCGTATGCGAGGGTGTGTGTGTGCGTGCTACTGGTCAGCGGTCAGTGGTCACTACTGGCAGGCAGTGTCCGATGTCATCCAATACACTGGACATGTCCAGAAGCTGACCAGCAGCCAACAGTTCAGCGTTGGTAGCTTATAGGCTGCTGCCACTGTAGTCACCGTTGTTGTTGCTGTGTTGTTGTTGCTGACTGCAATGACGTCGGTGGTTGTCTTGATAGCCGTGGACCCTAGCGACCAAGCCGAAGCCGCGTTCAACTGTGAGTGACACGTGATGCTTAGAATACTGTAGATTTGAATGTCATTCTGCTTACAAGTGTGCACCGGAATTAGATTTCATGCTATTCTCAATCGTTCTCATATTTTGCTTTTATATCTCACTCACAATCAGCTATTATTGAATTGTTGGGTTGAAGCTGCTTAGGCCTAAATGATCCGTTTACAGTTAAACAAGGGTAACCGGATAGGCATGTATAGTAACACCGTCTGTATATAGAGTGACATATGTAAGTGATAACCGAACTTATTCCAGACTGGCACTCGTACTGTCAATAGACGTCTACCATACTGTCTACAGTGAGATAACGTGTCGATAATACCCCGTTTACACGATCAAGCAATCATCAAGCAAACATCGAGCAAGCATCGGGCAGATATCGAGCAGACATCGAGCAAACGTGGAGCAATTAGAGCACACGTCGTGCACGTGTATTTTGAATGCATTTGCTGGATGTTTGATCGATGATTGCTTGATGTTTGCTCGATCCTGTAAACGGGGTATAACTCCACCGGTGCAGTCAAGCGTGACCAAACGAACGACCGTCTATGCCACACGACCGATTGTCGGCCATGCGTGGAATAAGTTTGGAATAAGTCTGAAATGTAGGCCTACAGTGCTTTTTTGACACTCATTTTTCTCACTCCGATAACCGAGAAATACACTTATACTACTTTTTAAAAACATATTGCTAAAGATACATGTAAACAGTACGGGTAGTGGTTAGCGACAGTATAGCTCGTGGTGTGGAGTCGAACACAAACAGACGGAAGGACGGCAAGAGCAACGTAACTAAACTGAACTGAACTGACGTGGCTTAGTTTTTGACGAACTGACCAATGGGCAAGCAGTAATGCATTACACTATAGGCACCGTTTAACGGCGTCGGTGGCTTACGTAACTACGCTCACGTACGCGTCAACCAATGACCAATGGGCTCGCCTTGCTTGTGCATTGGTCAAGTCGTCAAAAACTAAACCATATCAGTTCAGTTACGTCGCTTTGTACGCTTCTTTGATGTTCATGTAATGTCAATGTCTAGGGTACTTGGAGAACGTTCATCGCGCCGGTAACACGCTGGTTGTGCTTCACTGCGTCGATCTGACACAGCACGGTCAGTCAGTCTTTCAAACTTCCTCTTACCAGTCTTGTCATATCTGAAAACAGTGATCTAGTAGAGTCATCTTAGTTCGACTCTGATGTCGTCGAGACAGAACCTTCGTAAAATTCTCTATTCACAGTTTGAACGTGTGGCGAGAAACAGCAACACAATAGAACGTTAGAAATTCGTCAACAGTTGATTGTTCGTTGATGCTACCTTTAGCCTGTCCGAAAAAAAAATTGTCGGCAATTTTTATTCTAAAAATACAAAATGTGCGGCTGAAATCTTTGACTTTTTTTAGGAATTTAGAAACAAAATTTAAATTCTGAGCACCGATAATCCCCTTTGGCAGAATGTTTTTTGCGTTCCTGTTAGGAGCTGGTGCGATGCGGACGGACGTACGGACAGACGGACAGCAAAACCCGTATTGCGGCCTTTAGGACGGCCGCATAATAATTTTGACAGCTGACACAGACTACTCGACAGTCAGTGGGGCTGGGAATTGAATCTAATCTCGTGCCGCTGACTGGTTTGACACGACGTTGCGCTGGAGGCGTTTTACCGCTAAGCCAATGGGATAGATTTGCTTCACCTTCGTAGCGACATTGCTAAAATTTATAATGCAAACGCACGGCCGAGAAGCAGAGTTACTAGCCTATACTTTAGTGTCTGTAAGCAGTAGCGAAGCTTATGGGATGTTTACACAATCCAGCAAACGTCCAGCAAACTTCCAGCAAATGTATTCAAAATACACGTGCTAATGCCGGACGTTTGCTGGACGTTTGCTGGATCATGTAAACACCCTATTAGCCAGGGTAGGGTGATCGCCCTCAACTCCAGTTCTGCAGAATATTAGTTAGACTTTTTTAAAAGCAATGTGCGCTCAAAATGTTAACAGTCTGCAAATTTCCTATATTTGTGTATTTTTACAATATAACTTTCCGTCAGGCTAAAATTTAGGGAGATGCGATACTAAAGTTTAACCCTATATCAACCGCTGCGACTCCAATTTCTGGCTGCGTCTACATGTATGCTTGAGAAACAGATTGGCTATAGTGGGTTCCGAGCGTACGTTGATGTACGGCGAAACTTATTAGATTGTCTATGATTGTATAGGCGGGAGACGTTGGTCGGTAGCCACACGACGCGAACAATGATTAAGACTTTAGGTCCAGTTGCTACGATTTGTCGTAGACTTGCCGTACGACAACAAATCCACGAAAAATCGAATAATGGAGTGTTGGCTTTACAGCACACGACACGCGAAGCGGTATAGACTGCACGTTAATTCATGGTTTCCCGCGTAATAAGCCAATATTCGCCATGGTGGACGTCGACCCAGGCTCCGATAACAGGCCGTCGCTTTGTATTCTCGGCTAACGTTTCAATGCGACATTATCGATATCTGATCCTGTCGGGCTTTAGGCGTGATCGCAAGCATGATTCACATAATTCACACGAGCACCACGCATCCCGTTGCATCCAGTTACCTAGCAACAGTGACGTCATACGAGGGGGAATTAGCAGTCCCAGAAACAAAGTCGGGATGTCTGGAACTCAGCCGCGTGACCGCGAGATACAAAATTTTGCTTAAATTTCTGCCTCTTTGGGCTTGGTTCCGAAATGTACGAAAATAATGTACGAAAATGTACGAAAAAAGCAATAAAATTATTAGATTGCGTTGAAAGTTATATTTGTAATCTTTTCAGCTATACACAAGTTACTTCAAAATAAAGTTACAAACATTATACGCAGAGAGACAGGAAACAAGCATGTGGCTTAAACCAACACTAAGGTCAACTCAGCCTTTCATCCCTCTGGGTATTGAGTACCAGGCTGTCTGACTGGCGGTGAGGCGGGCGCGTTGATCTATGTCGGGAAGCACTGAGATTTCATACGGCAGGTGATGTTCTGTATCTTTGGTATGTGTTTTTCACACACAAAAATCTGAAAGGCGTGTACATCAACGTAAATAAACTGAGCTAAACTAACATGGTTTAGTTTCTGACGAAGTGACCAATGGGCGAGCATGGCGATTCCGTTAATTATTGGTTGACATATACATGCGCCAAGTCACACAGTCACCGACGCCGTTAGACGCTGCTTACAGTTGCATTACTGTTTGTCCGTTGATCAGTTCGTCAGAAACTAAACCATGTCAGTTCAGTTCAGTTACGTCGCTGCGTACGCGCTGTAAAAATCAACACGCCAAGTAGCAAGCTTTCATTTCATAGTGAAATAAACTCGGCGACGTTTTTGGTTATAATATTGTGCCTGCTGTTACATGATTGCAGACGATGATGTTGATGTTGTGCACACGGACACGTCCAGACAGTGGGAACGACGACGAAGTCGAATAAAAGCTCTCGACGACAAGTTCCGCTGGAAACTCAACGAACTCGGCGTATGTCATCTATATTATCACATTATACTACTTTACCTATGACTATGTTCTAAAGGATTATTTCGATTTTGACGAAAAAAACAGACGAAATGACGAAAACTGGTAATCGTGATAGAAAATATTGATTTTTTTGACGAATTTCGACGAAATGTGCCACATTTTTGCTTTCTGACAAACGAAAAATGGCATTTTTTGGCGGCAAAAATTTTTGAAGCCTATTTATCATAAGAAGCACTCAATTTCGGATGGCAAAAAATGGCACACTTTAAGATGTTAAATTTGGGATTTGTGACAAAGTTTTTGACAAAGTTTGGATTTTTGACAAACGCAAAGATAAGAGAAAACCAAAAGCTTCGAAACTGTTTTGGCAAGATTTTACAGAATTAGCTAACAACATTGAAGTCAAAATCATTGTTTGAAGTCAAAAGTAAATTTTTAAAGTAAACAAGTAATTAAAATGAGTATCTGAATTTGAAAATGGCACAGCTGATAAAGTATTTTAACCTAAAATGGAGGTTGAACACGTTGCAAAAAAGTTTCGCAACTACGATATCTTGGTGTATTTATTGTGCGTTCTGTCAAATTCAAGTGTTCGCTGGATCATGCCAAAAGAAATTTCTATCGTTCATCTAACTCGATATTTGGCAAGGTTGGTAGAGCC
>Ga0056128_1011078_pt1 | contig 11180 bp, 8 predicted proteins | sample WorMetLIZISLAND2_FD_71113 | JGI IMG/M metagenome (GOLD analysis project Ga0056128, IMG submission 71113) | Marine gutless worms symbiont microbial communities from Max Planck institute for Marine Microbiology, Germany - Olavius geniculatus... ... | reverse complement strand
TCAAATTGGCAAGACACTGCACAAACAGAGACGTTAGACTTTATTTCTTCTCCGAACGCGTTATCTCCAGTTGGAACCGCCTAGATCAGTCTGTTGTCGATGCCGAAAGTGTTGATACCTGCAAAAGAAGACTGCATACTCAGATTCGCAACTACCAGATGGACCTGTTTACGGATTGACTCCGCTCGGTCCTAGGCCGGATCAGGACTCTCCTGGTACGGCCATACCAGGTAAATTAACTAAGCCCAAACATATAAACTTAACAAATTGTGTTGCATTTCTATATTGTATGTCACACCATTTGCTCAACAAAAACAATGTGACATGGAAAATAGTGCAGAGGATGATCTTCCTGTGTCTTTAATTTTTGTCCCATCTTTGAACACTGAAACCTTAAAAAATAACTTCCAAAAATTTTTTTTCCGGCCCTGATATGATATGTGGCAAAATGTTAGGCAGTAGTGATGCTTCGATATCAGGATTTCAATTTCGATACGATATTTTGAAAATATCGTGATATCGATATTTTTAAAATGATAAGTATGTATATCTTATACAAACACAAGAACAAGACGCGAATGTTCAGCAAGGCAGTTTGTTTTACGCAGATACAAAAATGTGTCAGTGAACTTAATAATTAACTATAGACTGTCCTAAGTGTCGTTAAATTACGACACTATAGTTAGTTTTGGCTAGTTTGTCATTTTCTCCGTTTATTCTCGTTATTTTGGTAATGCAGTAATCAAAATATAAACTTCTGGCATATAATATCGCGATATATCGAAAAATTCAATATTTTTTTTTGATGATATGATACGATACATCGATATCGAAAACAATATATCAATATTTTTGATTATATCAAATCATCTAAGGCAGCTTAATAAACACATTATGTATTTAGAAAAAAAACATTTCACAACTGCACATTACTCAAAAAACATGTACAAATCAGCAAATTTGAAAAATGTCACACAAACATGTAATACAGTATGCCATCTAAGAGGGTAAGCTAAAAGCATTAGGACCGCAATCATCCTAGTTCACAGTCTTCAAAAAAATGGATTTACTACATCTGGCATGCCAAAGTTAGTAGAAATCAAAAATTAACAATTAGTAACAACAAATTCATGGACAATCATCAGCATTATCAGAAGTATTCCTACAAGTACTGTCCGCTGCAAGTACTGCATCTAGGGGCAGACTAACTGTACAGTAAGTAATGTAAAAGAACATGTCCAAAGGAAAAATTAGCACATAATTAGAAATTCACAACACTCAGCAAAAAATAATTATTACACACCATTTTGCTTTATGTAACCTCACCACCAGTGTATTAGTGAGTGAGTATGGTTTAATGTCCCGCCCAACACAGTATAGGTCACTTCGGGGATGGCGTTTTCAGGCAGAATGCACAAAGCACATAGTAATGGAACGGTAAGTTTAACCTTTACAATAAAAATAAAGAAACAGAAACATAAAACACGCAAAAAACGAGCTAAACCTAAAACATATGTGTATGGTCAACTGATTCTCCAATTGACTCACGCTTTAAAAACATTACAGGCTTTACGAATACAGGAACACGTCAGCAGCACAATCACTAAGATAAAATCATTTGTAAAATCAGACAGAAACACCATACAATGCAGGTATAAATGTATAAAAACACTTCTATTATCACTAATGTAAAAATAATTATTTTCTTATAAATGTTCAAAGATCAGTCCGGTAACTAAGGTAGCATAACGGTTTACAATTTAAACACACAGGCACAACAAGAAATCAACAGAGAATAAATACTCGACGACTAAACTTCCCGAATGTTACCTGTCTACATACCAAGTAGGCCCACAATGTAAAACTACAACACGAACTCGAACAGCTATGAGACAACACAGTCAAACAACTAGAAACTGTACACTGTAAACACACTGAAACAAGAAACCTCATTCTCGGTATTAAATCATGTCCGAGAAATGTCGACTGTAGATGTCCACGTGGTGCCGAGCCAAATGCCGAAGATGGCGACGCTTCTCACGCAAAGTAAGCTTAGTGTCGTCAAGCATGGAATTTGTCAACTCGACAATGGCAGACTCTGTATCATCAACACTTTGCCGAGCATATTCCGCTGAGCTTATTCTTACACAGTACACTGGCAGACCTGCACAGCATTTTATCCCAAGTGATGATTGCAATAAAAATATACCAACAAAAAATGTAACACAACACAACATTACTGCTGTGTCAAAATCAGCTGCGTGGTGGGTAAAAAATGAGACGGGCAAAAAGTTGCAGTTTTCTAACAAAATAAGCAAATTTCTAACAGAATTCCAACAGATGGCTGCAAATTTCCAACAGAAGAGATTATGGGTGCTCAAAAATTAAAATTTGCCCCTTTAATTTCCCCAAAATGAGGCTTTTCAACCACTAGCCCCAAATTTTGCATTTCAGCTAAAATCTCAGACAAGAAAAAATTTTCGGACAATTTTTGGATAGCCAAAAATTTTGGGTCAGCAATTTCTCCCTTCCCACCTCCATCACAAAGTCACGTGTCAAAATGTCAAGCCATATGCTAAACTGCCCCAGTCTACAAAAATGGCAAGAAAAAACTGTCAATATCCCCACCGAGGTCAGCCACCTTGCCATGGTGGTCGGGCTCAGCACCGATGACCCGAAGGATTTCTAAAATCTGGAGGCGAGGAGCAACTAAGCGCTGACCAAATTCGTGTAGGCATATTGCTACACGATACCAGTTCTCTTGTGCTGGTTTCAGCTTCACAGCTGACTATGGCTTTCTAGCCGTCTACTTAAGGCTTTACAGCTGTTTATTTACGGTTTCACAGCCGTTACAGCTTTATGGCCACTACCTGTAACCTTCTGGTTACATTCGGGGACGCGCATTGGGCCGAGCTGATACGGCCTCAGCGCTGGGCAGGTGTAAGAGCCTGTCCACCCCGGAAAAAAGGTAAGGTAACTTTCAATATGCCCTATTCACACAAATATTATAATTCTCTATTATTGTGTAATTTACACAAAAGTCAGACAAAGAATACATGTACAGTCCAATATTTGAGTGGCACTTGAAAAGCACACATAAAAGGTTTAAGAGTAGACAGTGGACACAGATATGTAAATAATTAGCTACAATACAATCACTGATAAGAAACAAGCATGCAAGATAGCCTGCATACCCATTGATGCTGGTGAATGCAGACGTGCATGGACAATGCGTGCTACGTTGGACGGCACATCAAACAGCAATTCGGCTTGATCAACCATGAATGCTACCAGCTGACAGCATTGATGGGGTGTCAACAACTTGCTGCGAACTATGCTGCCTGCGAACGACTTCTCAACGACTTCTCGATTGCACATCTGACAGCACAAGCATAAAAGCTCTAAGTCCCTCCCAAGCTGCAAAGCCCATACTACCAGTGTTGTCCTATCATAGGACAACACTGATATCTGTTACCTTAGCCCTCAGCCTTATGACAGTCTAAACTGCCTGACTATTGCCCGGGCTAGTGCATCACGCTCAAGCCCTATCTACTGCTGGTATTCATTGTGCCTACCAAGGAGGGATGGCCAGGCTGAGTTGACCCGGATGGTTGGTTGCATAACCAGATGGTTTTTCTGTCTGCCAGCAATCACACATCCAAGTACTAACCAAACCTAATGTAAATTCATTGGTAGAATGCAACACATTAATCATTACACCACATAAACGCACAACAGCACACGCACCGGTAAAAAATAGCAAAAGTCCAATTTAAAAAATGTCCATAATTACTATAAAATAACAGGCTGTTGTAGTCTTTTACAGCAATACCCAATTACCAGATTGTCTCTATTAGCTGTAACCACTTAACCCAAACTTGCCAATGAACAACTTCTCTGTCTTATACAAATATATACAAGTTTCCCATATACTTATGAATCTGCTGCTACCATTTAGATCACAAAATGGACTTACTTTCACAATTCTCTTACCAAGTCATTAAGCATCTTCTGTACTCCATCTGTTCTATTGCAGAAGGTTTTCCCTGCTTATTGCTGCAGAAAAAAATTATTATAAACTCTTCATATTTTTCACAAGAGTGTAATTTTGTCGAGTTATAACAAAGCTGTAAGGTATTTTAATGCACAATTTGTCAAAAAGCTATATCAAGGCACTGTTAACACTGCATGTCAAACTAAGGCAACATGTTAGCCATCTGTATCGAGCTTAACACTAACCCAAAGCTAACCTAAGCTAAAAAGTGGCACATTGGCTACTCCTGCCCTGGGAAATGTTCGTTCCAACTTTGTTTTCTCTATGCCTTTTTGTTTTCAAGTTATGAGTACGTATGGGAAAAAGTAGACAGACACAGACAGACAGACAGACAGATGAGCAGGGTGCATAATGCAGCCTAGTAGGACTGCAGCATAATAACAAGACATTACCTTCACTGAGAGTGGAACCTGTGCAGGATTCGCAGCACAGTGCATAAACAGCAGCAGATGGCGAAGACGACTCGAAGTGTTCCTCGGCAGCAGTATAACACTCAGCTGCATCGCATACAAAAGCGTCTCGGCGTCCATTGTTACAAGGAGTCGATAGAGCTCGACAAGCAGAGTGGAGTAACGTTCAGGCCACAGAGCACCATGACTGGCTGCCAGCTGCTCACAGCAGTCTACCAGATGCTGGAACGTATGCATCTTGTCTGCACTGGACAGCCTGCTGCTGCTGCTACTCAATGGAACTATGCTCAGAATGTCAGCGCTGCGGGAAAACTGCTCCAAACAACTCATGGCCAACGTTGACCATTCATCTTCGACTCTACAACTGATCATACAGTATTATCCTCATTATATGAATAATCGTACACAGCATAAATTCATACAATAGCACACAGTGGCAGATAAGGGCAGCTACCACGTCGTGTCCGATCAACGTAGACCAGACCCCATCTCGGTATGTTACCAGCCACTCAGGTCAGTGAAAGTGATCCTTCTGTGGGTCTTGCTGTATAAACCCTTTTCTGGCTGAAAGCTGAGGAAACAAAGATAAATGCCACAATGAACCTTAGAGCTAGGAAAATACTACTTTTTTCCACAGAGCTCTAAGCATGTTTGTGTCACTGGTGAATCTTGGAATGCAGAACACAGACTAAAAACGGACTGGAAGTGTAATGGGTCGATAATTATAATTGGGTCACATAAATTTTCTGTACTCGCAAAACATTATGCAATGTCAAATCCAAAGTGCAACATGCATAATGCAGCATTAGTACCTTCATGCTATACATCAAATAATGATAAAAACATAATAATGACCTAGTTGAAGCAAACAGTGGATTTTCATAGGTCAGCTTGATACCATTACAGCCGGTACTTGCTGGCCAACTGACTTGCTCGGATTCACTGTCGTTTGCAATACCATCAAGAAATGGGAGATCAACAATATTTAGCAGACAGCACAAAGCCACTTGTCGAAGCAGAGTATCTCGCTCGACCGCCACGCTGTCTATATCAACAGACTTCAGCTGGCCATAAGCCAACACTACAGCACATACACATACAGAGTCACACACACGCTGCATGTTGATGGCGTTGATGACATACTTCAATAGTCATCATTTCACATCATTCTTATAAGCTAACATTAATTTACCTATCATTTTTGATTATAGTGCTGAAATAGTCTACCATGCCACTATATTCAGTTGCTTTTCTAACTCCATTAACTGGCAGTACAAAATGGTGTAGAGAACTTTCATCAGTCTGCAGCATTTTATTACACATGAAAGCAGCTACTGCTTTCAGTGGAAAGCAGCTACTGCTTTTAGCGTGTCTTAGCCATTGTAATTCTGTCTGTCCGTCTTGTCACACAGGTGGATCAGTCAAAAACGGCGCAAGCTAGAATCACCAAATCTTCACCTGCCTGGAAGACTCTAGTTTCAGGAACCGTAAAGCTTTTCCATGAATTCAAAGAGGGTCACCCCGAACAAAGGTGCTAAAGATGAGAGGGAATGAGAAAAATTTGCCATTTTAGCAAATAAGTCGCGGTATCTCAATAACAGTGTAAGATAGGGCCTAGGTTACTATTAATCACTAATAGGAAGGCGTACACTGGCTCTCAATTGCCACCAAATTCAATTACCTTGGATGACCCTGAATGCTAAAATAGGGTTTTTAATAGATTTTTTGACGATTTCGGGCTATGAGACATATTTCAAAAGCAAATTGCGCCGGAACCAATCGAGATAGACATGGATATTGGACAAGTTGTGCATAAAATTTTCAGCACTGAACGTAGATTTCGACAGTCCAAGTCTCGATTTTCTAGGTTCAACAAAAACTGCGCACGAGGGCATCAAAGACAGGTACCCCAGTAAAAGTTGTTCTTCTACCGTTGTTGACCAGTCTTTCATAAAAATGGTTGCAGATAGGCATGGGCATGCTGCCTATCACAACAAGCACTAGTGATGAGCTTTTCAGTCATATCAACATCGATGACTATGAAAGATCTTCGGCTGCAGTGCACACTCCAAGAATAAACTGCGATGAAATGGCTGGAGATAGACTGACAGTTTGCAAACAGGAACTGCTATAGGCTTTCGCACGTCCTGTGAGCATTAGCTCAAATTTCTTGTATCACTAAGTGTCAAAACTGCAGCCATACAGTTACTGCAAAGTTACTTTGACAATTGCATAGCCAACATCATTGGGCAACAGAAACATAGTTAGAACTGCATAGTCTGGTGCTTCTATAAACCACTGCAACTTCTTCTTGTCGTTTAACTGGCTTTTTACCTTTTAGGCTAGATGCCATGAAAAGCTAGGAAATGGATGCAACAGTTCTTTTATGGCTGGAAATCTTTCCTTATTGTACTAATCTGGTTAACTTCACCCAATTATAAAGACTCACAAACCACTGTTAGATGGTGACGAAGCATGGGAATCATTTTTGGTTAGATGCTGGTCTAGAATTGACAATGAGGCTCGCCGGCCAAACATGTAACATGCCGGATTGGGCAGCATCTTGCGCAAGCATTCTGCGCTGGATCGTCTCCATGCTGAAATGTCATAGTTGGCATCACAGTTAGCAATCACAGCAGCCTCTTTACTCATCAGATTCTCGTCGACTGACACCGTTTCACAGTCAGCAAAACGACATCTCTTGAAATTACTAAACATGACAAACAGTTATGGACAAACACTATAAACAGTTGCATATCCTTCAATACTACCAACCTCTAGCACTATGCCTGCAGATGGCGTAATAAGTGGGCAACTTCATGGTAACTCAAACATGACTAAACGACTAACAAGTTTGTTTAGCACTTACTTATCTTACTCTAGACCATGGTTTAACATTATTAACAATGCTTAATACTGAAATCTAAATGTAGAAAAATCTGAAAACGATGAAGTAATTAATTACACAGTTGTACTGGCTACAGCCTTCAGCATTTTGACAATAAAGGTAAGGCTACAGAAAAAGTATCTGCCCAGTATAAATAATGCCAGAAAAAATCCCACAAAGTTGAACATTGGCAGCCCAAAGTAACTGCATAAGTAACTGCATAAAAATGAGACAGCTGAAGAACTTTAGGAATGTGCACATGTGTTATGTGTGTAACACTATCTGCTGCCAAGATAAACAATATGACAGCCTCCTAGTAAATAGAAAGAAACAAATATTCTATTTCTCTGTCTAATGCCTATGCATACAATGGGATAATATTTGAGACAGTGAGATACTGTATCAGTAGTTTACTAAATAAGTAGTATAGCAAAATACTAATTTCAGTGCAGTTTCAGGCTGTTACCACAGAATAATACTCATACAGGCTTACAGAGACTAAAACACATTCCTAATTCTTAGGAGTGTCTAAAACACTGCTTTTCAACCTTTTTGCTGCAGCGGAACCCTACGTAAGTGTGAAGATCACTCACGGAACCCCATGATCTGCGAGTCCAGCGGAGTAGGTAAAGTAAAAGGCAAAGTGGAAATTTTAGAGTGTCTGGGGACCAATGTCCTCAGCGGAGTCAAAAAGCAGAGAACATGTGAGGGTCTGGAGCAAAGCCTCCAAAAGCTGATAATAAAGCAGCAAGCAAAAAACCTGCTTAATTTGACTGTATTGAATAATATTATTTAACAATTTGTTTTTATCCATAGACAGCAGTACGTTATTGTACACAGTGAACCATAAAAAACTGTCCCCCTACATGTCAGCTAATTATGTCTTCCAAGAGTAATGTACATCAAAGTGAATAACGCACGTTGAAATATAATCAATTCTGAGCAAATTTCGTGCAAATATTTTTAATAATTTTGTAATGCGATAAAATAAATGAAAGCAACCCAACTCTACAGGAAACACAATGGGGAAAATAGTGTAACGTCACTTAACGTACGAGGATAAAGCGTCGATCAAACTCGTTCGCCAACAAAAGAGATGGGGCACTAAACGCATTTGTAAAGAGTTTCCTAACAAGAATTAGGCGGACAGTTCTGTTAAGATCTTCTGCGCAAAACTGACAAGATGAACTCAATTTCTCGAAAGGTCAGCAGTGGACGGAAGCGGACTGTCTGAACAACACAGAATATTGAGTGTGTAGCGAAGCTGGTATACAGCCAGGAAAGGCAACCCTGAATCCAGCAAAATTCCAAGAGAGATTCAGAAGGGCACATTGAACAGTTGTTTACTTGACTGTTTTGTTGTTGTATGAAGTTTTTTCTGTTTTACTTAGACATACACGCAAGCACGTATTTCCATTTGTGTTTCACCATTGTGATATAATACAGTTGGGGTGCTTTGATTCTATCGTATTATTTTTAATAACATTTTGACACACTCATTAGGTTTTATATCAACATGTGCAGAACAAACTAGCAATTTATATGGTGTGTCATTTTGTCCATATGAAGAAATGCAGTAGCATTTTAAGCAGAATAATACAGGGGACGGTTTTTTTATGGCCCACTCTGTATTTTAACCAGGAGAGGCAGTCACCAACGGCCATTTAGCTTTCTTCTACCAACCCCAAAAATACCATAAGATTTTTACGTTTTACATGGATGCCCTTGCCTTGGGCAGCTTAGAGGGTCTAGACTCCCAGCTAGCTGTGCTGCGGTTTGAGGCTTTTTCATATCTTTTAAACAAACCATTTCAGGAATTGAAATTATTTCAATAAATGGACAAACAATTTCTTAACACTAGCACTAATACGTTATTAGTGTTCATTGTTCAATGCAAACATGCTAAGAATGTCAACAAAAAAAATATTAAACACTGTAAGCCTATGCAAAAAAAAGACGTATAGAAGCACTAATTTAGAGCTAAGTAGGCCTAGTTGGTGCTTAGTAGTTCTGTGGCCTGGTCTGACGTATTTTCGCATGCTAAGTTATTTTATTTTTTTACTGACCAGCCTCGGAACCCTTGGCAGATGCTCGCGGAACCCTTGGGTTCCGCGGAACCCCGGTTAAAAATCTCTGGTCTAAAATATCTGGTACAAATAAACATACAACGGTTTTGAAGTGACAAAGACATCATCTGAGACACTGGCAGTATCCAGATCATCATCAGACTTTGCAGCAGTCTTAGCACCATGACGACTGCCAGAATAATCATCAGCAATGATAAAATGATATCGTCTGTGCACAGAGTCTTCAAACTGTTCAGCGTCAATGCTGCCGTGATGCTGCGTAGATTCAATTATCCGAAACGTCACCATCAACTGACACAGCTAAACCATCAGAAACAGCTAATAAGTAATAAACTCACAAAATTCCAAATTTTATTCACTAACTTCTTGACGTTTAGGCAATCACTGCTGTCTAGTTGGAACAAAACATTTTTTAAAACAAGCAGATTGTGTAAAAAGAAGGCAACAGATAATTTTGTATGATGACTGCAAAAGTGCCAACTTCCTAAAATTTCCCATTTCTATGAAACAGTGTACATAGCGCTAAAGCACCTGTGTAATAAATATACAGAATGAACTAAGTTTGCATAAAACCATGAGAATAATCTTTACTGCATGTAAAAAAACAAGTTTATGCTTGGTGTCACATTATATTGAAAACTTAGCAGCACTATAGAACACAACTGCACCTTGACAGCCTTATCTCGTTTGCTACTGCCATCTGTTGCAGTAAACTGATCTCTTCGCTCACGCAGAAATTTCAGCACAATATCAACAGCATCAGAGCCACTGAAGCTTTCCTCCTGTCCACGATGACGTCCGACAACACGACGCCGCTTCATGCTGATTTCCTGACGCAGAACATCGACCATTTCATTCCACAGCTGAGTAGCACGAAATGGTCCACTTTTGGCTGTAATAACAAATGATACACAGTTAAATTCAAAACAATGCAACCAGGACCTGGTAATAGAGGCAATAATGTACTTTAATACAAGATGGCTTGCCCTAAAAAACATTGGATTGTATCCTGTGCTATGACAATACATCAACTAAAAAAGCAAAAACTTTGTAACAGAAAGCAGTGCAAAACACATTAACACTGCAGAAAATCACGAGTGTAACGAGGTTCCCAGTGTCACGAAAACCGCATCAACCACACCAGCATCTAATATACAATCAGACAAGGTTGCTAACCCTAATCCTAACCAGAACCTAAATCTGATCGTGTTTGGTTATTGTTTGCTGCCAGTGTGGTTGGTGACGTATTTCGTGACACCGGAAAATCATTTATGTGAGGCTACGGGTAAAAAGCGGATTGCAGATGTGCAGATGTCGTAATAGATAATGCATTAACGCTGTAATTAATTTGAAATCTATTAATTTAACCTTCTTCTAGCCTTATTTCTAAACCTAGCCCTAACCCTGACGTAACATCCGCAGATGCGCATATCCGCTTTTTACCATCGTCCTTTATGCGGTGGCTGTCGACATCGTACATGCCGCACTAACATGCCACTTCGCACAGTTCTAAACCGTTAACGTTATCTTCCGTCCGTACGGAACGGAAGATAGCGGTTAAGCGGTCTTATCTTCCGTCCGTAAATTAGGGTTGTGGTTGGGGTGGCGGATAGAGTTATGGAATTAGGAACTTGAGGCTAGAGTTAGGTTTAGGGTCAGGGTTGGGGTTATAGTAAAGGTTAATGTTGGGGTTAGGGTTAGGTTTAGATTTAGGGTTAGGGTTGCGGACGGAAGATAGCAGT
>Ga0056128_1011076_pt1 | contig 11181 bp, 7 predicted proteins | sample WorMetLIZISLAND2_FD_71113 | JGI IMG/M metagenome (GOLD analysis project Ga0056128, IMG submission 71113) | Marine gutless worms symbiont microbial communities from Max Planck institute for Marine Microbiology, Germany - Olavius geniculatus... ... | reverse complement strand
CTCCGGCTTATACTCGGCTGACGATCCTTCTTTTTCTCAACTGGTTGAAGACATGGACGATAACTTATTTGCAAAGATACAGTTCAATCCACATCATGTTCTGTACAAACTTTTACCTGAAAAAACTGATCACAGTTACAATCTACGACCACGGAGTCATTCTTTCACATTATCTGTCAAAACTGATAGCAGAAATTACATAGACAGAATGTTGTTCAAAGACATTTATTAGTCAGCACTTTCCACCTAATAGTCTCACTACAGTTCTCTTCAATGACATTTATCAGATTTTCATGTTTCTTATGTTATGTATGATTGCATTTTGTCAATCTGTTTTATTAAAGAGATGATGATGATGATGATGAGGAAAGTGTGGCGGAGCTAGCCATTCGTACCATCGATTGCGGGATTGTGGCTATGGCGACCCTTGGCTATGGCGGCCCCTGGCTATGGCGGGCCGTCACCATTTAGAATGGCTAGTCTTGTAAGGGCCAGTCTGGAATTCAACACGCGATAATATCGGCCCAAAACCATTTTTGCTGTTTTCGAGTTTTGACTCATATCGCTCTTACAGAGCTTTGTAAACTGTTGAAGTTTTTTGCTTTGATTTTTGCTGTTTTTAGTCGAATTTTGTCTAGATTTTTGGTATTTGATTTTATGACAATAAATTTATTTACTGTCTTCAGAACACCTCCGGGCGGGTAAAGAAAGTTGGTGCAAGGAAAAAATTATGTGTGATGTAACAATGTGTACTGCAGCCAACTTTGTCTTTGAATAAGAACGGTTAGTTGCCATGGCAAGAGGGGTCGTCATGGGACAAATTTAAGTGACACCATCGGATAGCCCGGGCCCGAAAATAGGGGGTAGGTGCAAACAGCGCGCAATTATCTTTTACGAGCGCCGAGTTATAGTCAATTTTGTCCCAAAGTTCGTTGCCATGGCAACAGGGTTCGGTAGGGGAGAAATTTAAGTGACACCATCGGATAAACCGGGCCCAAAAATATGGGGGGTAGGTGCAAACAGCGCCCATTTATCTCTTACGGGGACCGAGTTATACCGCTTTGAACTCTCCATTGACTGTAATGCAAAATTTTGCAAATTTTTGAATGGTTGCTATGGCAACAGGGGTCGTTAGGAGGTACATTTAAATGACAACGTTAAATTGCCCGACCTCGAAATTAGGGGGTCGGTGCAAACAGCGCGCAATTATCTTTTACGGAGACCGAGTTATACCGCTTTGAAGTCCCCATAGGCCGTAACTCAAATTTTTAGAAATTGGGGCATAAAAAGTGGTAAATGTTAAAAATTTTAATCGAAAACATATACGGAATGTGTCCGGCGTCAGGACGTTTCGTTTGAGCCATTAGTGGCATTGGTCGGTCCAACGGGCTGGTCTGTAGCCGTGCGCAAGGAAAAAAAGAAAAAAGTAAACGCATAACGTCGAAATTCGCACATACGCAGCCACGCCCCCTTTGAATCGATTGTAACCAAATTTTGCATGTGGGATCAAGTGGGTGATGTAATCACTGGTGCCAAGTTTTATGGAAATCGGTTAAGGGATTTCGGAGTTACAGGACCCCCCCAAACGCCATTTCCTATACTTAACGTTCATCACCCTTACAACAGTGTGAGCACTACCGTGCTGCACTGTGATCAGTGATTAACGTGCATGTACGGCAATTGTTGCATCACCACTCACATGTTGTGTCTTAAATTCTTAAGGCACGTGCAGAGCGACGTAACCGAACTGAACTGAACTGAACTTACATGGTATATGCTAGTGTTTGACGAACTAGCCAATGGGCAAGCAGTAGTGCATTACAGTAGGCACCGTCTAACGGCGTCGGTGTCTATGTGACTATGAGCATGTACACGCCAACCAATGGCTAATTGGCCAGTTCGTCAAAAACTAAATCGTTTCAGTTTAGTTCCGTTCAGTTACGTCGCTCTGTACTCGCCTTTAGTGACATGTACTTGATGCGAGTGGTAGGCTTGGTGTGGGGAATGACCGAGCTAGACAGCGTCGTCTACGTTGTCTTTGACGAGTTGCCTATCGTCAGGACATACAGCGCCGGCACACTCAGTTCACTCGGTCGAGATATCCACGTCGATGGAATGCTAGCTCCCAGAGACATCATCGCCTGCCGCGACGATCGTCGACTGTACATCGCCGACAGCTCGAGTGTTTGGCGAGTTTCAGTTGATGCTCACGCGGACCAGGAGAAGTGGCTGTCAGTAGCTGGGGACGGCAAATTCAGCGTCGACACGCTGTCACTGACGTCAGAGCACCTGCTCGCCATGTCAAAACGGCAGCTTCCGCGTCTGCGTCAGTACAGGTTCGATAATTCAATTCATGCGTATGACACGTGTTTTATTCTTAAATCCTACCTGCGTACCATACGCATATCTTGCTTCGTCATACGTGAAACATACGCTGCTATTTCTAGGCAGCATTATTTCATGGCCTACTTTTGTCGCCTATTTTTCATTGCAGTTTCCGGAGTGCTATAACTGCCTCGAGTCTGTGTACCGCACCCATTCTCAGGCAGAACACATCGTTGATTAGTCACAAAATAAGTAGGTTTCAACACGGCCTACTGTATATTATGCCTCCTTACACTCGCATTATATACTGTGGACCGTACTGAAATTTATACTTACAATATTCAGTAAAGCAACCAAACGCGCATGCAAGGAGAGCAAAACTTACCTGCATGCGTTGGTTTAACATTTTGAGATGCTTTCTGTTTGAAAGGCTGCATTGGCAGTTCATACGACGCTTAAGTTAACTCAGGTAAGACTGTGTACCGCTGTCAGCACAATGTTCTCATGACAGACTTTAAACTCTGTTTCAGCCTTTGTCAGTAAGTAATAGCGTTGAATGATATCGAACCGTTCGCATGTAATGCAAGTATTTTTATTTAGCGTACGCGTATAAATGAAACGATGGTGTACAGGCTGAGCGACGGGCTTATGGTGCGTGAGGTGTCACTGCCGACGTACGTGAAGTGGTGGTACCACGGCCTGTACACTGAACACGGCACGATCATCGTAGGTCACCTGGGCACGGCACAGACTGACGAGGGCCAGTACGCGGTACAAACTAATCCATCCGTTTGGATGATTCGTAGTTTTTGCGATTTCTTTTAATGTCATGACTTGAAATGTGTTAAAATTTGTTACTTGTCATGCCTACAGCAATTGATTTTACTGATTGATCTGCAGTAGGCCTATATGCACTGTGTCCTAATAAAAAGTGGACCCCTAGAACATCGTCAATAACTGCGTTAAACTAGTCTGCCACTAGTGTAAATTACTGTCCAACATCTTTGGTTAATTTGAAAGAAGTACACAAAGTTGGGCATAAAAGTATTAACCATAAATGAGTAAATCAAGATGTTAAAATGTTTTTTGTATACTGGTACAAACAACTCTAAATACAAGTGCCTGCTGTAGCCTGTCGTCATTGACACGCCACTGTTGTATAACTGTAAACAGTAACAAACAATGGTTTTTAGCAAAGATAATAAGTTTTGATGAAAGTTTTTGGCCAAGAAAAAGTTATGGAGCAAAGAAGTTAATCAAAAAGGTTCCAAACAAAAGCTGGTATTTGTCATTGTTGAATAAGCTGCTCATGAAGATCGATCAAACCGGAACAGTGTAAAGCGCAAATCTGCCATACGCGAAAATGCTGTGTTGCAAACTTTGTAGTTTGAGCATTGTAATTTAAATGTTAATAAAACTGACGCTGTCGTTTTATTTTTTAAAACTGATATGTCGTTCTTCTTAGCTTAATTTACAGTTATTATGTTCAAAATTTCACACAAATTTGGTATGTTTTACTGAATTACAACTATTTGTTTTGGGGTCCACTTTTATTGGGACACAATATGTACGGCTTTTGTACAATATTAATGATAACGATGATGACGACGAAAAGGACGACAATATCGAATACTATTATTCAATAATATTATGACTTTTAATGCTACTGTAGGCTATTCACCGTGAGTCAAACAAAGCAAGAACAAACTCTCGTGACCGATTATTGATACTGCGTTACTGATTACTGATCGTTACTGATAGACCAAACAGAATATTTGCAATTAAACTGTCATTATCACAAAACCTAATGTGACCTGAAACGTGTCTCCGTAGCACTGTCAGTCTGTCACATGTCGACGTATGTCTCTATATGACTGCGCGTCCGTGCTTCTGTGCTTAGGTGAGTGAAGTAGACATGAACGGCGATGTGCTGCGTACGTTCCCCGTCTGCAGGCCTCATTACCTGTCATTGGACAATGAGGGTCATCTGCTTGTGGCTGAATGGGGCAACGATCGCATTCTACTCATGAACAGTCAGCTGCGGTTGGAACGAATCCTCATCAACACCGACTCTGAGGTGAAGCTGTGGCGCCCGGAGAGGTTATCGTACAACCAAGTGACTGGACAGCTGTACGTGCTGCACGGCAGTAGTAGCGCCGGCACGTCGTCACACGTCATCTCGCAATTCAGTCTACGCTGATCGATTGTGGCCCGCCATAGCCAAGGGCCGCCATAGCCACGATGCCATAGCCATAGCCAGGGGCTAACATAGTTAAGGTTACGGTTAGGGTTAGGACCCCACTAGCCCTAACCCTAACCCTAGTAGCCTATAGGAAAGTGTGGCGGAGCTAGCCATTCGTACCGTCGGCGACCCCCTACGGCCATCCCTTTCCTCAAGCGGGGATTCTATGAGAAGCCTATAGGAATGTGGGTCCTAACCCTAACCGTAGCCCTAACTATGGCGGCCCTTGGCTATGGCGGCCCCTGGCTTCTGGACAGTACACTGTGATTCGGTGTTATTGCATTTTGACTGACTACAAGACTTCTTACTCATCTACACACTTGCACAGTTTAACACGCTTCATCTGCAAACATCAAGAACACCCGTCTTTAATGTCTGTGACGAAATTAAGTTTTTTTTGTGTATATACGCCTGCCAAAATAATAAAACTCAGCTGTCGAGCTTGTGTCAAACATACGAATGAAAACTTAATAGTTTTGTTGTGACGTGGTGTACGAGGCCGCTGTGTATTTACAGGGGCGTCTATATAAACCATGCTTCAAAAAATAAAGGAAATGTTTTTTGAGAAATTATGGGAATACGTTGAATAATATCATTTTGTTTTCCTGATACATTAACGACATATTGCAAATAGAAATGTTTTGTGACGCTTAGAATGCACCAAATGTGTTTTTCGCAAAGGCTCCGCCCCGGACCCCACTGGGGGAGCTCACGACGCTCTTCCAAATTAGTTAGTCGACTGGGGGAGAGAGATACCATTGGGATACATTTCCATTACTTACCCATTCGACCCCTACGGCTCCTCGTTCTCGGCGCCTGCGGTGCCTAGGCGCCCCTGAGTATCTTACAGTTAAAATGCCGCATTTTTGTTTGCGTATAATTGGTTGTCTCTCTGTGTTAATTGTCCAATTTTTCCGCCAAGCCAAACCTCCGCAAAATGCGTATAATAACATATAAATGTACAAAACATTAGTTTATACACTTGTTAACGGCGACATGCAATGAATGGCACATCGAAAACAGCAAAAATCATAAAAAGGTGATATCACTCACCATCACATCGTCTAACTGTCAATCTGTCGAGAAGCCCCAATGGACGGATTTGCACGAAATTTTGCACAGGGGGTCGTCTCGCGGACGTAATTACCTGTTTCAAATTTTGTGTTCATCGGTTAAGGGGTTTCGTATCTGCGCGGGATCGAATTTTGCCATTCTCTATTGACTCAGCCGGTCGCCATTAACGCAGGGGTCCGCTACCGCGCGCCTGTGATCACATCAGAGTTATTGCAAGTTTGAGATGTTTGACTTGGCTATAATGAGCAAGCACGACTAATATGAACTTTGACGTAGTTTTGACTTTGGAAGTTTTGTTTGTTATGCTTATTTTTATCGATGTTTACATTAGTAGTGGTTTGTCTGTTGAAATTGTTTACTTAAACTGTCGTTATAATGTAAATGTTAACTGTCTTTCAAACGACAACTTTTCACGTTTATATTTTCGAACGTCTTTCATTCATATGTCGCCTTTATAGGACTAGGTGTCTTCCATAAATAACGTCACGCAATTTTAGGGAAAAATGACTCCCTCCCCCGTCGTCACGTTTCGTCATGCTGCTCTGGTTCTTCTCAAATATGCCGTCACAAACTTCTAACCCCCACCTTGCAGCCTGTAATGTAGTCTACGGATCTATATGAGTTTCGAACACAACGCAAATTTTTTGCATGATGTGACACATTTGATATGGCATGGCCGTCCGTGCCGGGGGCCGTGGGTGGGGACACCGGCTGCGGTAGGTCTACATTAATTTCCGTCGCTTGCGCCATGCGTGCTGTGCCATGGAGTTCTGTATAGTGTACTAGCGCTATCATCCACGACTTCTTGGCCAGGCTGTGCCGCAGATGTGACGTGCGTGACGTCACACAACCTTTCACCCCATGCCCCCTATATCACGCATCGTCACGATATCGTGAACTCCCCTTTTCCCCTCGGTGCGTGACGTCATTTATGGACGACCCCCTAGCTGTATTACTGTTTATACTTCAAAGTAAACACGCAGTAGACAAATAGAATCTGTTTTAGAACACTGGCAACATTTATTCAGTATGATAATGTGTTTACCTAAATATATACAAAACTTGGAAGATTATCAATTGTGTCTGAAATAATATGTCACGGGGTGCACTGCCCGCCCTTCAAAACTTTGCCTGCTCTGAATTAATTGTTTTTAACGGCTGATCAAAAATACGCATTAAAAATATAAAAAGATGGCACCTGCGTCCATATATGCTCAATTTGTGGTCGGCAAACATTTTCTGGACTCCGATTACGCTGAGTGTTGAATTTAAATTGATTAATCCTATTGTTATGCAGCCATTAAATAAATTAAACTTCTAAGAACAGACACGATCTTTGAAGTGCAAATATTCTACAAGTGTAGATTGTGGAGCAATATTGCAACTACGTGGCGCAACAATTGCCAAATTTATTTAAACATGTTTTAATTTTCTTGTGTCTAAATTGTGTTATTTTGTGTAATTGCTTTGTTTGTTACTCTTTTCTTTGTGCTAATTATACTGTCTTTATGTTGCTTTTATGCGAAAAATAAAGCTTAAGTAAAAAAGAGCCGATAAACTAATAATTTCGTAAGAAAATAAATTCAAATAAGCCGTCAAGGATCACCGGAACTCTGCACGTCATCTCAAGTTTTTTTTTTTAATTTTAGTAAATTAAATAAGAAAGGATTGCTGGCTTGCAGATCTGAATCAAGCTGAGTCGACCATAAACTTACCATACAGTAATGTATTATTATCACTCAGGTCTGGGCGTTCATGCTGACATCAGAAGACGTTTGATCGGCGTTTTATATAGCTTCGAAGTGCCAATAATCTACCGATATCACGCACGGTCAGTCACTGACACTAGAGCTATAATAAAATTGCAGCCTGCTTTACGGATGAATCTTATGAATAAATTTTATTGGCATTCTTGATATTGGTGATTTGCCTTGTTGTCAGTAACTGAATGTGCAGGCCATCTAAAACATGAAACTATTTTGCTGACGTTTTTTTTAAATTGGCCTTGGGGCTTTTTGTACCCCCAAGCGCAACTGGCGTTGGCCTACGTAACATTGAAAGGGTCTCGCCACAATTAGTAAAATAAAGGGTTAACATTGGGTTTAAAAACTGTCTGGTGACTGATGTTGCGAAATACAATTAATTCATCAAAAAAGATTTGTGGAATAATTGATTTCACAGGCAGGTAAAGGTGTATAAGTACCGGAATGTTGAGTCAGCACCAAAGCACTGGCTCGTACTTTCGAAGTGGAAGTATCTGAAACTGTCACGTGATATTATCAGATGACAGTCAACGTCAGGTCTCCAGCTCACGTCGGCTGGCTCCATATTGCACGTTAATCAATTAAAAGCCGTTATTTCCGCCACCATTTTATATGGCGAGCGCTCTACTTCCGCGGTAAATCATGAATGGCGGATAAACCCCGAAACGCCGTAAGCATCAGCTCAGCCGTAGATATTTGCAAGTCAGAGACGGGCGTCCTGTAGCGAGTCGCCAACTGCCTTCACTTCAGAATATCAGCGACAGGAAGTGGCGTCGGTTTGCAATTACCACCAGTTGATCTATGCATTGCATGCTGGCTGCTGGTGCTGAAAACGCACGACGTCGTCAATAAACGGTGCGAAACAAACCGACAAGCGACAACTACGTCACATTAGCATGTCATATTGCTGTATATAAAATTTATAATCGCTTGTCTCAGTGTACTTGTTGCCCAGGAGAGGTCGAAATACAAGTTATTTGCAGTTTTTTTTTACAGCGCAGTGCACATAGCTTACAGAAAAGCGCAGCATTGCCACCGCGTGGGGACGTATGGGTGGGTAACATAAAAACAAACCGGTACGCGACGCGGCTTGCGACTACAAGCGATCAGTTTTGCGGACAGACGGAGACTGGGGACAGACAGACAGCGGACGCAGAGACGCAGACACCCATAGACACGGTGTCTGACAACAAGGGTCGCTTATAGCAATACAAGACAAGTGACTGATCTAAGGCTATACGTGACTAATGGACTCGGCATACGTGGTTTCCTACTCGTGATCAAGGATGACCATGCATCTGTCTTGCACGGATATGGAGATAAGCGGCCTCAAAGATATCGGGGTAACAATTTTAACTTTTGGGGGTCACGTGACTTCATTGGTCACGTGACTTCATTGGTCACGTGACCGTTGGATCGGCCTATCCCGAATACCCTACGTTAGAACCAAGCCCGAAGTGGACCTGATGCTCGGTAGCTGAGATATATCCACTTGAAGATGACGAGATGCGGAACAGTACGGCCGTGGACGCGGTAGGCTCCAAGCACGTTAATATCTGATTAAAAATAAGAGTTGCTGTAGCTGAACGCAAGCCAATAAACTGCTGTGTCTGCGTGAATAGTTAAATAGAATTTTTTTGAAGGGAGAGAGTGGGAGAACAAAAGATTTCAACGTCTGCGGTCATTTTGTTTAGCATTTTAGGTGCGCTGCAATCGATACAGCGAGTATTGTCAGTAAAACTTTCTTTAAGCCTTCTCGAAATATTTTTCCGCAGCACTTTCAGTGCGGATTCTCTGTACAGACACCTGTTGAAACGCACCACTAAGCGGTTAGTGCACAGTCGCTGAACGCAACAATACGCGCAATGCGGCATACGAGAACGTCAGACGACATGATAGTGATTTGTGTCTTTATGATGTGATTGCTTTTCGTCTGCGGCCGGGAAGCTGGCGCCAATCTGCTCGTTAGCATTAAGCCATACACACAGCTCAGTGACTGCCGGTGGTCGGTCGGACGGTTGACGTAGCATCGTCAGCCCTGCTGACGACTATATAATCAAGTGCAAAGCGTCGCTTCCACTGCGATATTTGCTTGACCACCCACGATAGAGACGCACTTCACGAAGATAGGCTCGAGTCACATATAATCAGGTATTTATTATTCGCTGTTATTCGTAATAAATGTACAAAACATGAGTTTGTACACTTGTTGGCGGTAACATTTAAGGACGTGCACATCGTAAACAGCAAATATTACAAAAGGCGATATTGCTCGCATCACACTGACTGTGTGTCAATGTGCTGCTGAATATTTTTACTAGGTAATAACTAGTAATCTCATCAGTATTGAAAATAATTTATGTAGATTTAGTGTCCCAAGTTAATGTGAACTCAGGCATCAGAGTTTCAGAAAGATCGGTTGAAAATGTGGAAGCTGTGGTAGTTCGAATTTTTTTCTTTCCCACTGACTTGGCACATCGTTTATACACCGTGTCCGGAAAAAGTCTACGGTATTTTCGACATATATTTGACAAAATTAAACTTATTTTCATAATGTTTGGCATAAGTCGTCCTAAATATTCACTTTATTAAGCTGTCAAAATATTTTCTCTTCATATTGCCATGTTACTACGTAGAGCTGACGTAATTATGACGTCATCGAAAATGCCGTTTATATTGTATCCGAAGTGGGAAATGCAAAGAGTGTTTAGGTTAATAACTTTAACACATTTGAACGTGTGTTTATAATTTTTGGTTAGTGACATTGAAATAGTAATACGCAACTGACAGTGTACTGATAGTCCACTTTGTCCGAATACTGACGCCACTTTACCGTGTAAAATAAAACACTTTTTATATTCTTACTTTACTCCATACCAAAGTAAACAGAAATGCAGAAAAATAGTTTTTTTGCTTGCAGCTGCCTTAGTTGTTAGCAACAGTGACAAAACTTGCTATTAACCAACTTTTGAGTCAACAACTTTTTACAAAATATGTACACTACCACGACGTTAATAACGCATGCTGCAGAAATGACGCTGCTCGCTGATAACGGCTGCTGCACAACGACGTTCCCATTGTGCACGTGACGGCCGCACTAAACATGGCGAAAATCAACATTAGGTTACAAAATTTTGATAAAAATAACTTATTTTTATGCCAACAATGTCTCAAGTTTTCTACTGCAATTTTCTTTTAGTAGTTGTTTTGTTTTCGTATTGCAGAGGCTCATTCAGACGTTATCTTTTAGCGAAAATGGCATTTTCCATAACGTCAAGATTACATTACCTATATGTATACTCAGTAAGAAGTAAATTTTAAAAATAAGTTTTAGATGTTTTAATAAAGCGTATCATTGTGATAATGTGTGCTAAAATTGTGTAAGTAAATTTACATTTGTTGAAGTTATTCAGGTAAAAATGTAGAATCTTTTTTCGGACACGGTGTACAGCAGCTTGTTGCTACCACACAAGCCGTGATTTTTCTATTAAAATTTTAAGATTAAAAAAAAACAAAATTTTTAATTCAGGTAGTGTGCGCAATCAAACAGTTTAGTTACCGGTATTTAAAAGGGGACGCTGAAAATGCGTGTCATGAAAATACGAGACATGAAAATGCGGCACCAAAAATAAGAGATAAAAATAGAAAAAGTGACATATGACAATGCGGGACATGAAAATGTAGGAAAGGAAAATGCGAGACATGAAAATACGAGACATGAATATACGGGAAAATGAATGTGCGGGACAGACGTTCCACGTGGAGTCGACATTCCAT
>Ga0056128_1011075_pt1 | contig 11182 bp, 3 predicted proteins | sample WorMetLIZISLAND2_FD_71113 | JGI IMG/M metagenome (GOLD analysis project Ga0056128, IMG submission 71113) | Marine gutless worms symbiont microbial communities from Max Planck institute for Marine Microbiology, Germany - Olavius geniculatus... ... | reverse complement strand
AAAAGCGCTAAAATTCACGAAAAATCACGGATTTCACGGAAATCAGCGTTTTTCACGGAAGAAGGTCAATTTCACGGAAAATGTCACGGCCGTGAAATCGTGAATTAAGTTGGTCCCTAGGTATTCGTGCAACCCTAAACTGAAGCCGAGGCAGGTGAAGTGTATAAGAAGAGTGTAATCGACCGAATGTGTCGCAGACGTGTCTCGTCTCGTTGGTCCATCGGTGCCATTCATTAGGCGTGTGATAGACGTGCCTATTATTACGTGACGCTGAAGTGCATGGAGCCAGCCAACCTCTTGGCTTCTTGCAGTCAATTCCACGGAGCGCTGACGAAGACGTTATTGAGATCGGCACTGTAGCATTGCTGTGGATACGCCAGATGGCGCCAGTCTGTAATGCTGCCCAGGCGTTTTTATTTCATAACAGTAGGGCCTACTGTGACGAGCGAGCGGTGTATGAAGAAAACCCGCAGCTGACGCCCAGTAACACCGCGCGATGCCTGCGTGCAGTCGCCAGCCGATTGATTGATTCTCTGCTGTGAGCCACAAGCAAGCAATCAATCTATTTTCTCGCACGTTTGCGAATTGTGAGCGTCTTTATTTATTATTATCAGCCTGTTGTCGTCGTATCGTTTCGACTGTTGACGACAATACCATCGTGCCTTTATTGTACGGCAGCCGCAGCAGCTCAAATCCCCGTATCAGTATTATAGCCTAGACTTAGGCCTAATGCTTAATATGACGCTCGTCCGTAGGGCGCGGTACATACATGATTGCACTTCAGTCGTCGACCAAGATTACGCGCCTAATCCCCTGTTTTGGCTTCCTTTCCCAGTCAGCGACGTCACGACAATCACCGAAACACGGGGCGCGCTTGCCCCTATCTATTTTGTCTGTATGGGCACTCTGATAAGTGTCCCCTCATTTTCTGTGTTTTTGAATAGACTCATAGGTCGAATCGGTAACTTATAAGATGTAAATCTATCTAAATAACTTAGATATAAAGGTTGTATCTTCATGAGTTTATATAACTTAATCCGTGTCTTAGTGTTACTTCAGCAGACCACGGGATAGGTATGCTTATGAAAACTGTGGAGGTTGGCCAAATGATTTAAACCGCCGACAACTATACTTCGGTGGTGGAACAGGGTTCTGCCCGGTACCACGATAGGGGGTTATGCAGTTAGTCAGCTGAAAGGGGAGATATTTTTCACTTCCCACTCCGCTGGACTCCTGTTACGTTTCGTTAGTGGTTATTGGTATTGATGGCTGTTGTGTTTTTCTCTGAGCTCCCCCACTGGCTGCCTCTCAATACTTTGGTCGTGCATACGCCAATATGCGCGAATTGTATTATAGGCCTATGGTGAGCATTAGGCCTAGCTGGTAAACAGGAAGCTTAGCTGTCGAATGCCGGCAAAGTGACTTTAGCTGGGTCTAAATTGCATCCCTTCTGTTCTCCGTATCATACGGACCAAAAATCCGAGCACGTATATTATGTAGCCTATTCCTCGTTTTCCTGAGCGATAGGAATTTCTTTAACAAAGATATAAAACAGTTTTGCATAGAATAAAGCATTTTGTACGCGTCTGGCGAGTGTTCATCGCTTACTGACTTAACTCCGGAAAATGAGCAGTTTCTTTAACAAAATGTAGGCTGTCACAATTTGCTGATACAGTTTTCGCTGTTAATGCTATTTTTTTACATTTATCTCTCGCATTAAATATTCGGATTTTTTTGCTATCGCTGAAGATTAATGCGTGTGCTTTCAGGTCTCGGATTAAAGCGCAGCAAATCTGTGTATACAGGTAATCCCTATCTGGCGTATACGGGTTGAACCTGTGGCTATAGCTTGTCTTCTGTCTGAAGCCATCTTCTCAAGTCCTATTTCCATGCACTCCCAGTATTATGTTCAATTTTGTACGCTATAGATTTTTCAGAAAGTTCCGAGCAAATTTTAACGCATTTTTGGAGATGCAGACCAAAGTAGGCCCCTACAAGTGATAAGATTTTGATCTGGATGTGGGTACTTATCATATACATATGCTTTTCATTTCATATATTGGGGAAGGTGCAAAGGCTTTACTCCCTTGAAATGTTTCGTTGAACGCTGGTGAACTGCGCGGTTCTTGCGTTGCGTTTCTTTACCTGATGTTGGAGACGGGGCATTAATCGAGCTGATGTTATATAACTGACGCTGCTGTTTTCTGTAAATATAAATACATCACAGAGCATGGGCATTATATCGCTGTAAGACAGGCATATGTGCCGCCTCGCAGCATGATTTGTATGGCAGATATTTGGACTGACTGCGTGGTGTTTCGTGGTTCAGGTTTTTGATCTTTTCCCTCGGATGCATATAGGCCTAGTTCGCTGATATTCTTTCTTCTGATAGGCCTACATCTAAACAAATTTGTAGCCTACAACAGATTTTTTATTACTGTGCATGGGGCATATCTACAAATTTTCGTCCAAGTTAAATCCGCTTTGCAAATTGAGAGTAGGCCTACTGTTTCGTCCAACTCCAATACCGTGGTTACATCATAATGCAAAACGTTTCTGAAACGTGCAAAACGTTTCGCAAATGTTTTGTTGTCCATTTCCAGAATTAGGTGTTTAACACCATCAGATGTTGCAGTGCGTCGATATCCACAGAGTTGGACATGGATTTAGTTTTTAGATTAAATCCTTGGATAAATCTAATTTATATGATCAAATCTGCGGTACGAGGAAGCAGAAGCAAGACAGACACTATACTTTTGACCATTTAGGGCCAGACGAAAAGGCTGACAAGAGAAAACTTAGAAAAACGCAGTTTTGTGGAGAAAGAAATGTGTACAGGTGGCTTTCAGTTTACTGTAGCTAAAGGAATAAGACGTAGGGGTGGCAGCAGAGGATTGTTCATTGAAGTGGTCTGTGGCATACATTATTCATTTGGGACCGACAAAGCACAGGTCAAGTCATACATAATCTGTAGATATACTACTTTGTTGGTTGTTGGTCTTTTATCTATTGGTCATAACTAACATGTTTCGTTGCTGGACAAAGCCGCGTCTTATCTGAAACCGGTACTGCAGAATTCGTTTTTATGCCTCCGCCAACGTAGTTGGTCAAGGTGACGTTGGGGTCAAATATGCCCCAAAATGCATTTTTTGTCCTTGTAGTTGTCACATGATGGCGGAGGCATAATAGAGAATAGTCGACTGAGTCGTACCACCATTTAGTTTATTTTTAACTACTTGGACGACACATCTGCTGGCGCTTACCGCGAGACCTCATACACCTTGTTTACATGCTGCTGTTGACGTCACGAGCGATTGCGTCATTAATACGTCATACGCATATGCTCAGCTTTTAACACTCTGAGTGCGCTTTCAGTTTCTTAGAGACACTATAAGCTAGGCATTCACGGGTGCTCGCAGCCGGTGTGTCATAAAAAGGTGTACAATATACACTTTAACTGTTGACTGATATTTAGGAGAAACAAATTTAAAATATGCTCGTTATCGAACTGTTTGCATTCAGGCCCGTCGAGAGGGTGGAGTAGGGGGTAAGCTACCTCGGGCCCCGCGACGTTTTGGGGGCCCCGCCGTCACTCAGAAATACAAAAATACATCAGAATGCACCATTTTACAAAGAAAAATGTAAAACTTTTCTCCCCAGGCCCCGCGAAAGTGTTTTCCCGGGCACTCCTGTTGCTCTCGACGGGCCTGTTCGCAGTATAGGCCTAATACAAATGCATTTGTTCATAAAATTAATGTAGCTTTGACGCTCTTGGTCGGGGTTAGACTACCGTTTCCTGTTTTATATATTCGTCAAACTGGAGTCGACTGTCTGTCTGGCATCGTTGTTAAGTAACTCACAAAGCGTCAGACATTTCCAGGTGACGACATTCACGTTCTACGGTCACGTGACGTCATCGGTCAGTGCGAGCGAGTTTGCTTGCAACCGTTGGTGCTTTAGCGTGATCGCACGTATGCGTTAAAATACAATAAAGTAAAACAACTGCTGGTGACGGTCATGCGCCGTCCACTCCGTTTACTGTTTATTGCAGGGCGACAACGTGGTGCCAGAAAATTGCACAGAAGTTGTTTTTTTCTCGCAGGGGTTCGCATGTATATACTGCGATAAAACGAGACATGTTTCTGTTAGCTGGCTTCGTTCTATGTACTCGGTATAGTATTCCATTTAATTTCACATGTGCGATTGCAAGCACCTTTTGCCAGCGAGCAAAATGCTGCAGCAGTCTGAACTGAGTGTTCGAGTCAGATGTAATTAATTTAATTTGTTTACGAAGACACTAAAATGTTTATGCGGAGTTGCCCAGTCTCTTGAGTGTATAATACACGGTGTTTCATAAAAAGGACCGGGACCCCTTTTTGTTTTTCATCATTCACTCAAATGATGATCAATTTACACAAAATTTACACAAAATTTGTATCAGTTGTAGCTGAAGAAGTACTAATTCAAAATATTACAACAAAATATGGCAGTTGATTTAATATTTTTGCTAGTGGTGATGTAATGCTGACAGTGTCACGGGTTACAAGCTTGATAGTCTGAAGTGGTGCTGTCAGTTGCTACCCTGCTTCGACGGTGAACTTAATCTGGTTCGCTAATGAAAAATGCTTATCGTGTCAGCACTGAGCAACATGGGGTTATGAAATCAGGCGTCTTGCAATCCAAAAACGCAACCATTTTGCAAGCTCGGTGTGCTAGTGCACTGTCTTGCTCGAACGTGTAAAAGTCCAACTATCCCCACAGACACGTAAATGCCATCGCTTTGCATGTTTTTGCATTTAATCAAAAATTTGTTATCAGGGAACCACATTTGTAAATTGATTCTCCGTCATATTGAATGTGAGGCCTAATTCGAGTTTTGTAGCAGATGGCGTTTGAATAGTTGACATGAGTAATATACACGGGCGTTCCTTGATTTTTTTTAATTTTCTCCGGCGTCAGCAAAAGCGTCAATAATACTGACTGTTGCAGTCGACAGCGCGGTCCGTCCGCCCGTCTGTCTGTCACACTCTTGCACCCTGCTAAAGACATTGGACGGTGCCGTTTGGCACGGACACTTGTGTGCAGTCCCAGTAGGATTGTCTTAGACAAGCTCCCCCCATTCTTTTCACGGGAAGAGTAGATTAGGTGGTCGGAATCTCGGGTCAGAATTTGCATTGCAAATTGCGGGCGGCCAAAGCGTTGGGGATGTAGTTGCTATAGGCGGGAAGGAACTCTGCTAAGCGGCACGCCCTGTATATCCAACGATACCAGCGCCGACCGGACGTTCATTGCGCGGCCCAGTAATCGGACGGCGATGCCGCGACGCCTGTTCTGGGTAATATAAAGCGACGCGTATATAGAAGGCCTATGAACGGCTGCTGATGCAGGCTTCACTGTCTGATCTGCTCTATCTGATGCTGTGACGTCATCGCGACATCTGCGGATGGTTTGCGCTAGAACGATTTACACAACTCGTAACGTCCCAGACACTACACTATTCCTGACCAGACCGCCTTGATCGTGGCTTGGTTTATTATAAGACACTCATATAGTTCTATACAGAATTTTATTTTTCAAGAAAATGGTTGAGCACAAAGACAGACACATGACTATGAATGCCCTATAGTGTATGTATTTTTTACCTGTAATTCAAGTTCTTAATTTTTTTTCTTCAAATAGCGAAATTGAACGCTCCGTTCCCGCTACTGCTGCGGGACTGTTAGAATCGCTGCAATGAACAATGTACGTGCGAGCGCTTTACGTCGGCTGTAGTGTGAACTGGACTGTGGGCAAACAGGAGCAGCAAAGGATAAGGATAATGTGGGATTGACGGTTCATATTGCCATGAAAGCTATATATAGCTGCCCTCTCCTTTCTGCATGGTTACATGTGTTGGACTATAATATTATGTTTCATTTTCACACTGCCGCTGGCTGCGGACGTTGGCGCAGCAGCTGTGTCGAATCACTTGCGCTTTTTGCATTCTGACTTCACTTGTATAGCCTAGGGGCCTACGGACCTACTTCCTATAGTCGTAGTAATAAACGGTTTTTGTTGTAGGTAAACGTTGAACGCCCAGGGTAACGATGACAGCGCTGTAATTGTAAGATATTTATATGCAAAATCGAGGTGGAAGGATAAAATTAGTTTGATGGAAGGCAAAATCAATGATCGATGATGAATCATAAGTGTATTTTCATGTTCTGGCCGAGGGTTCCATCCCCCAAATTTGAAATTTTTTCCTTTTCCCCTCGGGGCCACGTTTAAGACAGTATCATAATAGACACAGTGCTCAGTGTTTAAGCATGCATGGTACACTGATGCAACAGACGACAGACAAACAAACAGACAGACAGACCACTGTGCACAGAGCAAACCACGTCGCTATACTGTCATTCTGTGATGCGTGAGTCTCTCCTTCCTCGCAGGAAATAGTGTTCGCGGTGTATTTAGGCAGGTAACTAGGCAGGTAACTGTGTTAGCAATCTTATGTCAGCGGAGAGCTGACTTAGTTTGCGTTCTGCTGCATGAACGATTTGCAAACCGTTCCGTCTTCGTCTGGTGCCAGTTTCTGTCGTTTATACGTTCACCGTGATTCATGCAAAAACATCTGCAAGACTGATGAATTATTGCTGCGTTTTTCAGATAATTTCGCCATATTTGACTATTTTTCAGTGAACTTGGAACATCATTTATTTTGTTATTCTACATTTTGTTTCTTCGAGCCAAATGAATGTAAATTTACTCAGCGCCGCAACTGTGCGAACTTTATCTGGTATATAAATACGCCCATATGTTGTGTATTAATGACCACGCGTTTTTATCTGTTGAGGTTAATCTCCAGTGCCTATTTTTCACGATATTTGTCAAAATGAAGCTACGGCAGACAGTTTATTTCTGAGTATCAGATTGTGCGATATCTTGAATACTTTTCTAACGAAAATCTGCAAAGTATTTTTATTAGGCCTAATTGTTCTCAGATTTGTGTCTCGTCTGCGGCATGGCGTAGACAAGTGACTGACAGGTATTACAGCGAGATGGAATTGGTTCTGAAGAAAAAGATCTGGTGAGACGCGGTCTAAAGACAGAAATAATTGACGACTGGAGTGCGCTGAATGACGAACTGTTCTAAGGGCGGCCGGAAAAGCTCAGTCAGCCGTCTCCCTACATGACGTCACGTCAATCACGTGACGACCGCATACGCTTTCTAGAACCTGCAGTGCCGAGGCTCGAGGGCGTGTGTTACCCACGGATGTAGTGAGCTGGGAACGTTGGGGACGCTGCTCCCCATTTTCCCACATTTTTTTCTGGGTAAAACGTAGCCTATAGCCTACGTAAAAAGAAGGCTCACAGGTTTTTTTGCTTACTTTCTTCTTAGCTGTGATCTAGAATTGCGTTCAAAACATTTTAGTGTGGGCCCATTCTTTGTCCGTAAACCGCCGTGCCTTTGCTCAGCTTGTGTTTAGGGCTAACCAGATGTTGGGGCACCTTGCAGTCATAACGTAACGTAGTTATGTCACACACAGCTCATGGCTGCTGCTGTGCTGCATTAGGCGAAGTAGCAAAACGGATTTAACGAACGGACATGTCGCCGCTCGTTAGTACGGCCAGGTTTGCGTGCAGACGATAGATAGCGCTGATTTCTAGGGAAATATTCTCCGCCGTTTTCGAGCATGGGCAAACGGGAGCAATTACCCCTGTCCCCTTGAAATTGGGTTAATACGCAATGTCCATACGGTCGTGTGGCTAGCGTACTGCGACAGTAGAGGGAGAATAACAGACAGCAGTGGTGACTGGTGAAGATACAGGTAGCGATGAAGAGGCGTTGCATCTGACCTGATGCCCTCATGTAGGATGCGAACTGCGGACAGCCTAGCAGATAGCGGTCGTGGAAATTGTATTGTATTGTATTGTAATTCGCCAGACACACATACAAGTACACAGATGATGTAACATTATGGCTGGACAGCCAGGCAAATAAAGCACTTACGGTTGCCCATGCTAGAAATAACTAATAAAAGCAAATAAAGTCTACCTAAAAACACGCTAATAAAAACACAAATTAGGCCTACACATTACTGACGAACATAATGACAATTTAATACCATACAGATAATATTGCATTGAATATATCACTATTGATTATATACCGTATACTGTGCATAAAATTTTAATGTTGTTAATTAAAGCTGTTTGATCTATGCATTACGATTCGATTATAGCTTTTTAAGGCGCGCATGCAGAGCGACGCAACTGAACTGAACTGAACACTGGCATTGCCGCTCGCCCATTGGTCAGTTCATTTCAGTTCAGTCTAGTTATGTAGATCTGAACGCGCCTTTAGTTCTCGGTTTAGTTGCAGCCGTATATGGACAGTGTGTGGTATAGCTTTTTCGTTCGTCACAAGAGTTACTGGCTGAATGAATATTTAAACAGGCTTGCGACGGACCCACAGAAAACAGATTAATCTCTGGCGTCTTTCGACAACGACTGCGTGGCTTTTGAATTCTTAAACAATGCAGTTCGTCGGGCGTTAATGGGGACTTTCTTGTGTAATCCCGCAGGAATAGGGACGACGCATCTGGACAGGGAAGTGGCATGTAAATTCAATGTTATGCCGCGGCAACTCACAGACTTTTTAGGTGGCTTTTTCTACGTCGTAATGAAACCTTTTGACTGACAAAATAACGAAAAGATGACTTGCGTGGTTCGGATGTGTAAAACAAACGAATGGCGAGTGATCGAATGCCAGTCAGAGCATTAACGCATTGGTTTATAGAGAAGAAAGGAAGGGCTGAGGAAAATAGACGAATATATGAATATTAATAAAATATCTGACAGACGTAGATATAAGTTACGACACGCAAACTGTGCAATACTGGCTTACCATCTGGAAACTGTCACACGGTTTACACAAAGTAGTCATTTTTATTCGTACGCTGCGATAAGGTTCCTGTGAACCTTTACTGATTTTAGTGTATAGCCTACTGTTGTATTGCTTTAATTTGCTTACTACTTTTTGTGTATTTTTTCTTATCTCAGACATATTTTACGTGAACGTTTACACTTAAACATTCGTATCGTTTGACGACTTTTAATGAACCAAACATGACGATGGTGGCAATGACGATAATGCTTGTTGGAGTATAATTGCTACAAATTGCGACATACTCGTTGTGTACTAATGGCTTACGAACGAGAAAGAAGGGGCGGAGTTTCTTCGGATGTCGACTTCTAGGAATGCATCGGAACTTGTGTTCTTTGTAGGCCCGCAGAATGCACGAATGCCGTCATTTGCTGCTGTCGCGTGGCTAACTAGCAGCATTGACAATGTAAGTTATGTGTTGTTTTGAATAAACTCATAGGCTGGAAGTTTGGAACAGTAAATGAGTAAAATGACAAATTGTTCGCCGTAGCGACATCTAGCGGTGAACCGAAATCGTTCCGGAGAAGGCAACAACAGCTGCCGAATTGTCACCAAAATCAGGAAATAGAAGTTGTGAATTTTGATCAGTTCGTATTGCAAGTTACAAGTTATGTGTTGTTTTGGTCTGGCAGATGGTTGATGGCGTCATCGTCACGTGACGTCACGCAGATGGCGCCACTGCGCTGCCGGAGGCGTAATTGTCATCAATGTGGAACTTAGCCTCAGAGATGTTGTGGCTGCTGCTGCTGCTGCTGTTGTCACCGCTGCTGCTGGACCACGCACAATCAGCGGCCATCAGCGCGCCTCAAAATAGCACGGAAGTCGGTACGTAGATTGCCGCTGTTCCACAAAAATATTAATATCCGGAAAAGCGGGATATTTTTCTCTTTCGAGAGGATGTAATATCGATGATATCTTTCGTGTATTTTCGCGGATTGTTTTTGTTTTTTTGCGATTCAAGAACGCAGCAGGAAACAAATTACAAAAGTATTTGGACCTCCATAGCCAGTGAATGAGTTTAGGGGTTCGCAGGACTCTCTCATGTAGCTAAAGGGGAAAATTTTCGCCAAGTGTGTTTAAAGCCGGGTCTCAGTTATATTTTTATTTAGTTTCAGGTAGGCTTTTTCGACTATTGGGCGGTTTGTTGATTTATTAAAATATGATTGTGGAACTCAGGTATTTGACTTGAATTGCATTTAATAAAAATACTTATAATGTTTACTTGTTTTTGTCGGTTTCTTCTATGAAATGACGAACTAATAATAAGTCAAGCGCTGTGTTTGCCAGCAATAAGTAGTACCAATAAGCGTATGCCCACGGGCAGCAAGAAAACCCGCTCTATAGCGCTTGAATGAACACGTCTTATGATGTGACACCTGCGGCGTATCACCAGGTAGCGTCAGAGATATTTTTACTTTAGCTGGTGTCTGAATAAAAAGTAGAGGTGTGCAATATTTTCCGTCACAGAAATTAAAAAATGACCAGATATTCGTGTTGGTTAGACGTGTTCTCAATTTCGAATCTTAACAGCTACGTCCAGTGTGACTTTGTTGTTATTTTGACCCCTTCTGTCTTAACTACTGCTACTTTTTTGGAATAGTTTTTTTCCCTTTTTTCCGTATGTTTTTCTTTGCTTTGAGCTTTGTTTTAATCCAGCCGTGGGCAGTAACGTATAGTAAGGACGCATTTGAGGTTAAATAATGCCTTTACGTTTTATGCACACACCAGCTATAAACTGATGACTGTTTCCAGAGAACTGTATACTGTGTCTCAAAAAATGTCACACTCAATATTGTCCATATCTTTGCCGATTGTTAACCGATTTTCAATTTTTTTCAGGTTCTCATTCTATACAATTGGCAAGAAAGCAGTTGTTGGGTATCCCACCACACCTTAACTGCGTCGCTACACTACCTTGTGAATTATAAATGCAAGAAAAACTAACAATAACAGGTAAAAAAAAGCGTGTTGGATAATGAAAGACACTTCAGCCCAAGCTCGCGATGATGATCTGTACGATGTTACACTGTGTCAAACCCATCTTTTTGGATATCTGGCGAGTTTACTTACTTACTTAGCGCTTAGATCCTCTGGTCCTTGACAGGACAGTAAGCAGCAAAAGTTTGCTATCTGCTTCTGTTTGTAGCCACAGCCCGGACGCTGTTCCAATCGACTCCTCGGTCCACCAGGTCTTCTTTAAATGTAGACCGCCAAGTCTTCGTTGAACGACCTCGTCGTCTGCCACTACCACGAGGG
>Ga0056128_1011074_pt1 | contig 11182 bp, 10 predicted proteins | sample WorMetLIZISLAND2_FD_71113 | JGI IMG/M metagenome (GOLD analysis project Ga0056128, IMG submission 71113) | Marine gutless worms symbiont microbial communities from Max Planck institute for Marine Microbiology, Germany - Olavius geniculatus... ... | reverse complement strand
CTCTGCGGCAAAGCGTTCTCCCGCCCCTGGCTGCTGCAAGGTCATGTCAGAACACACACGGGCGAGAAACCGTTCACGTGTCCTTACTGTCAGCGCGCGTTCGCCGACAGGTCGAATCTACGAGCGCACCTGCAGACGCACTACGACGTCAAGCAGTACCACTGCGACGTTTGTCGACGCACGTTCTCTCGCATGTCTCTACTGCTCAAGCACAGATACGCCTCAGCATGCGCTGTCGCCGCTGACACCAACGCCTGAACAAATTTCTGTGGTTCCGGCTGTAGTCTAGCAAAAAAAATAGCGAAGGAAACAAAAAAAAATTTATTTTTATTTCATGAGACGAACGGAGAACAAAAGTACAGGTAGTGCAGCATAACAGACTTTTTTCGGCAAAACTTTGAAAACAAGTTAAAAACTGCACTAACATTTCTGAGGTTTAGCAAAAATATTAAAATCAGAGTTTGTTTAGAAACAAACGAAAACCAGAAGCATAAAAACTTTTTAGGCCTAAACACACCATTACTACTGTCTAAATACACATCTAAGAACTCGTAACAAACTCGCACAACGGACAACATCATTTGTTAACGACATCTTCGACGAATTAATACTAAGCTTACTGTATTTATGTAAATTTTACGAATAACTGACTTATATTGCTTTTTTGCTGTTCGACTTTTTGTTGTCTTACGTTTTGTATTTCAAACTTAATACAGCGATACTCACTCAATGACTCAAATACACGACACTGCTGATTATCCTGTTTAAAATAAAAACATAATTTTGTACTCTTAGCCGTTGCAGAGTGCATAACGTATTGCGGATTTAGGAATTACATGTGTCGTGTTTATTGTATTTAAAGTTTTATTGTGCGGCCGTCGTAATGAGCCGCATTACGTATATTGCCCGTCCATCCTTTCGTCCGTTTAACATTCCCCCCATACGGGCTCTCACTTTAAACTAAAAGGCACAGAAAAACCAAAATTATTGTAAAAGTTTTACAATAACGGGGCAACCCGTGTGCAGATTTAAAGGTCAAAATCAGGCAGACGGCTGCACAATATGTCGGCACCTGACCTATTTGAATCTGTAGTTAACTCAACAACTATGTGGGTGATTTACAATTTAAAATCATATTATTCGTATTATTTTTATTTGATATTATTTTACACTACATGTGTAGTCTAAACTTACCCAGTTACACTGGATGTGTGACACTTCTTATTGTGTGGAATAACAATAAAAGTGACATTGACTGCAATAATATATTTCAAGCAGAAAGTCCGCTTCTGTTACAGTGGAACTTTTTATTGTTTTAAATAATAGTCGTCAGTGCCGTAAACGACCAAATGTGTTACTTTGAACAAATAATTTTAATTGAAGCTTTCTATTCATTTATGTTGTTGTTGTTGTTGTTGCTAATGACGATGACGATAATGATGAATATGGTGTTCATCTGCTTGTGTTGTTAATGGCGGGAAATTAGTCACAAGCAAGCTGGCGTTGGCATCCTTGTCGTATAGCTAGGCTTCTTTCATTATGACGATGAAATCATGATGACAAAAGTTTACAAATGTTGAAGATCTTTACAAGAACGCAACTCACGTCGACCACCGTATATATGATATCACACAATGTTGCTTGCCACTCGACTCAGGTGAACGCGCTCTGCCTTAACCCCAGTTTGTCAAGTCGGTAAATATACAATAAAAATGTTTAAAAAAATAAAAATAAAAATATAATAAAACAAAATAATGTTCATACGAACACGGAGTCTGTCCAATGCATTTCGATAGTTTACAATATATGTTTGTATAAATATAATCAGTGAGCTGTTAAGAGTGGTAGAAAAAATCAAAAAACTTAATTTTAAATTGTACAGCAGCAATGTTGCTGTCATCCTTCGCTATTATTATAACTGAACAATTAACGTTGTCAGTCACGAGACCATTTGATTCGTCACCAGCGCTTCGGTCCATCGTCACCATGCGTCTGTCTGGCACCGTTGTGGGGATATGGCGCCTCAAAGATAATGGGGTCACGACCTTGACATTTTGAGGTCAGGTGACGTCATCGGCCACGTGACCATTCGACTCGCGGTGGTCGACTTCCTATGGGTGGTCCATTGTGACCATGCGTCTATCTTGCACCGTTATAAAGATATGGCGCCTCAAATGTTGAACGCGCGGACGTGGACATGAATAGAAAAAAGAAAGAAGAAAAAGAAATAAGGAGGGAAAATGAAGGGAAAAAGTGAAAAAGAAAAAGAAAGGGAAAAGGAAAGATGAAGGGAAAGGGAAGAGGAAAGGGAAGGTAAATGGAGGGGGAAAGGAAAGGGAAAAAGGATAAAAAGGTGAAGGAAAAAAGAAAAGAAAAAAAAGAAAAGGGAAAGAAAAAGCGAAAAGAATAGGGAAAGGAGAAGAGAAAAGAAAAGGAAAAGGAAAAGGGAAAGGGAAAGGGAAAGGAAAGGTAAAGGAAAAGAAAAGCGGAAGAGAAAGGGAAAGGAAAAGAGAAGGGAAAGAAAAAACGGGAAAAGGAAGGCCAAAAAAAGAAAAAGAAAAAAAAAGAAAAAGCGAAAAGAATAGAGAAAAAAGAAGAGAAAGAGAAAGGAAAAGGGGAAGGAAAGGTAAAGGAAAAGAAAAGCGGAAAAGAAAGAGAAAGGAAAAAGGGAAGGGGAAGAAAAAAGGGAAAAGGGAAAGCCAAAAAAGGAAAGAAAAAGAAAAAAGGAAAGACAAGGGAAGGGAAAGGGAAGGGAAACGGAAGGAAAAGGAAAAGAAAAATTGAGAAGAGAAAAAAAAGACAAAGAAGAAGAAAAAGGGGAAGGAAAAGGGTAAAAAGAAAGAAAAGGTAAATGGAAAGGAGAAGAGAAAAGGGAAGAGAAAAAGAAAAGAAGAGCAAAGGTGAAAAGAAGATAGCTAAAAGTTGGACGCACGGACGGACGGACGGACGGACGAGGGGCGACTGAAATCGCGAGGCCTGACAACGCGGCAACAAATAGCAGAGGTGGACATCGCGAGACAAAGCGAAGTAACGCTAAATGACGCATAAAATTAACTTTAATTCCACGTATTATATAAAAAAAAACATTGCACCAACTTTGACACGTGTTTTGCAAAATAGCACAACACAGCAGTATTATATGAAACATTCCATAAAAAGCAAAATCAGTCACTTCAACGTTTAGTAAACTGTGACACACGTTTAGTTAGGAAAATATTAGCAAAATAGCACAATACAGCAGGACTACATAAGAACATTTCAACATTAATAAAATACATGGAAAATAAACTACGCGTGTGGTTTCAGCAAACCCTGTATGTTTTTCTTGTCACAATTAACTGTAGATTTTTTTCCTCAAACCGCAAATAAATATCATCCGTTACAGTTAGAAACCATGTGCACGTAATAGTAACCACGCAAAGACAGTTCTGAAAATCAAAAACACGGCCTTCTACTTTTACATTTATATGTAAACTTACATTCACAGCAACGTATTTTCTCTTACTCCTAAGAAGAATGCATTGTCCACAAGCTTCGCCGATCCGTCACATCCAGTTACGTGACATTTCAAGTATTTAATGAGTCCAACAGTACGCATGAATTTATAAGCTTAAATTTGATCTGCGTGCGCGTAAAGATGGCCGTGGTTTTTTAATGGCACGATATTCCATACTTGATAGGCCCTATACTGACCAAACTTAACACATATACTAACTTCGCGGACCACGAGACGTCTAGGCCGGCTTTTAGACATGACGTCACTAATGTTGGCAGTTTTCATTTGATGCCATCGGTTGATGACAAGGCCTACTATGCTAACCGACAAGTGCATACCATGTGACTTTGCGGCCGGCTGGCCACGCTTCATTGGTCGGACTGACAGTAGGCCTACTGTCTATGCTCGCTGATGAAGGGACTCTTTTTGCTCAACTTCTATTCTGGTGCCGTGTTGTCAGGTCTCGCGATTTCACGGACAATAAACTAAATGCAGTATCGGTGTCTACGATGTAGTCCGTATATAAACGAGTCAGTTACAAATGGTAATGATTATTAACTGAAACAAGTATATTGTACGACTGAGATAAGTTTTGCAATTTTAAACAGCTCGAGGATGACTTCCACACAGACGATACTCATCGTGGTAAGTTATTCCATGCAACCTGATATAAGTATAGAACATGGAAAAGTCTTTAGTGGGCAGAACAGCATGTTGTCAATCACCGTTTCATCAATGTCATTATTTTCTACTTTTTAAGTTTGTTTACATATTTTTTATGTGACAGTTGCAAATTATCTCATATTCAAAAAAAAACAGTACATAAATAAACTGTAAAGTAAATGTTTTAAATCTTGGTTTCATTGTATCTCTTACTGTAATCTACTGTTAACAGGTAGTATTTATTTAAATTTAAGACGAGGTGGAATACTAGCGAAAATGACAGCTACGTTCACTTCAGAGGGAGTGAGTGTTAAGCGTTGGCATCCGGCACAAATACCATCAAGGTATAGCGACAGATGCGGCGTGACGTCACGACTGCACAATGATGACGTCAATAATGACGTGAAGTGTTGATCTGTATGACTGACAGCATGTCTACGCCAGTGATCTGTCGGCTTAGCCGTCGGCGGCTTAACGGCTTATCGGCGGTCCTGGAGCAGGTTCCGTCTGTGTCGAGTCGTCAATAAATGTGCAAATTGGCAGCAGCAGCAGCAGCGCACTGAGCAGCGATATTGCAATGAACGTCAGCTAAGCGTGATGTGAAGATAATTGCGCGAACTGCATGACAACTTCATCACACCCGACTCGACCCTCCATCTGACTCGCTACTACACCTCCACACCTTCACACTTCCACCGATATTCACTCTCAGTCACGCCCCGTGCGGGTCGCGAGAGCTGCAGCAGAGGCCTGCTTCTTTCTCTGACCGGATTGCAGCTTTTGACGCAAATAACCACGTTTTGCTCGCTTTCATATTTTTGTTTGCGTTTATCACTCTGCTTTCTCTTAGAGAAGCTCTATCTTTTTTTTAGTTCTTTGGCACCGCTGATGGTGAATAAAAATGCGCGCCATTTCGCCATTTTTATCACTGGCACACTCATTAGTACATTGGCGGTAACGTGCTCATTAAAGATTTCATTATGTCTCTAACGCGTCGCCACATTGCATGTTTTTACAGGAAACGCCGGTCTTGGACTAAACTCAACTGTTCCACAATCTGACGCTTTTCTACCATCCACGATGCGTTGACACACTATCGGGATTAATTCTCCGATAACGTTTGTTTATCGGCTGATACGTTCAATTAAACAAATTGCAAATTTTAAGAGGCTCCTTAATTATGCCTTAACAAAGTTCTCAATGGCACTTGTTATGAGTAGGCACGATCAACGTTATGACTTAAGACGCATGATTTAAAAGCACATCAACTCACGAGTCCCATCGAGCGTCTATCACTGACCGAAGTTGCTAACGCTGTCCGCCGGCGACACAGAAACAACGACGAACAGCTGGACAGAGCTGACTTGCTGATGTTATCGATGTCCTCCGAGCCAAATGTTAGCGTTAAGGCGGATAGCACACGACCCAAGTTTTCGGTACCAGAAACTGGACATCAGAAGCTTGTATCTAAGTTGCACGCACCAGACACAATAAACTGGTAAACTTACCAAAACATGGCGTCGCTTAACGATTCAGCTAGATGACGACACTATAGCGGTGGCGTTGTGAATTATCCCCCTAAAAATTTCATTTTGTCGAAAAATTCTATTCGAGTTAAAAAGTTATTTTTTTTTTAAATTTACAAAAAAATTCGGCTAGAAATTTCCCATTTTGGTTTTTCAAGGAATTTAGGGAAAAATGAAATGTCGATCACCAATGTCTTTGTCTTTGCCGAAAATTCGCAGGTGTCCGTAAGGAAATTATGACTTCTTGCCCAACCTATCTTTCTAACCCACGACTCCGCTGAGTTGATGTTTTCGACAGAGCGCAGTAGGTGAGCGGGCGACGTTGCACTATCACCAGCTGAGCAGGACGTGCAGAGTGTAGAGTGCATAGAGTTGAGTCAGTCGACTGTAGACGTGTAGAGTTGAGTGTCATCGGCGTACGGACACGAACGTTAGTTTGCGATATATATTTCAGTTTCAGAATGGTAGACCTTTTTCATAATTTACTCAAATGATGACCAATTTACATGAAATTTTCACCAGTTGTAGCTGAAAGAATACTAATTAAAAATATTTCAACAAAATATGGCAAATGCTTAAATATTCTTTGCTAGTCGTGACATAACGCTGACGTCACAGTGTGTCGTGAGTACAAGCTTGCTTGTCTCAACTGGTGCTGTCAGTTGCTACCCTGCTTCAATGATGAACTTAGTCTGGTTTGCTAATGAAAAATGTTTATCGTGTCGGCTCTGAGCAACATCGGGACATGAAATCAGGCGTCTTGCGATCCAAAAACTCAATCTTCTCGCAAGCTCAGTGTCCTAGTGCACTGTCTTGCTCAAACATACAAAAGTCCAACTATCCCCACAGATGCATTAATGCAATCGCTTTGTTAGTTTTTTTGTAACTGTAACTGTAAAACTTCAAAAATTTGTCATAAACGAACCAGATTTTTTACAATTGGAGCAGGGTTCAGCTGACAGCACCAGTTGAGACTAGCAAGCTTGTACCCGTGACACATTATGACTTGAGCGTTACGTCACCACTAGCAAAGAATATTTAACAAACTGCCATATTTTGTTAAAATATTTTAAATCAGTATTTCTTCAGCTACAACTGGTAAAAATTTAATGTAAGCTGATCAGCATTTCAGTGAATTATAAAAAGAAAACGGATTCCTTATTATGAAACACCGTGTATATAGGCTACTCATCACGACTCATCATGTATCTTATGAAAATGTATAAATACGTACTTCTCGGTTTAGAAAACTATACGGCCTATGTAAATGCAATAAGGGTCACCGACCGAAAACAGCAAAAATCGTTCTGGTGTTGAAGTATCGTGCGTTGAATTCTAAAAGGGTCCTAGTTTTGTCCTATGACAGACATAGCTGCCGCCTCGCGAATGCGTGCGAAAAAACACATTTTATATATTTTTATTGTAAAGAGATCTTTGGCAGACTCTGTAGCCTTTCTAAAGAAGTTTGCAAACTTTCCGTGTGCGATGCCAAAAATAAGAGGAAAATCCATCCTATTCTTAACTTTATTTTGTTTCATTTTCTACAGTTTTTTTCTTATAAGATTCAGATGTTTCATGGTAGAGTTATCTTGTCATCTAGATCAGTGGCTTCGAAGCAGATCTATAGGGAATGGCGGCAGTTGTCCTCTCCCCCTAAATTTTGGGCTGTCGATAAATTGTGAAAAAAATCGTTCGTTTGTAGCTGAAAAAACGTAATTTTGAAAAAAATTAAGGGCAAAATAGAAATTTTGAGCACTCATAATTTTTTTTGAAAACTTGCAGTGTCTGTCAGAAAATTGCTACTTTCAGCCCCGCCTACTTTTTTTCAGCCCATGACGCCGCTGCCTAGAATGCGAGATTTGGATCCTATGACGGGTTTATATCTATATTTTATAGCAGTGATAAATTTTTTATTTGTAAAATATTCAAAATGTTTATATCTGCTGTCATGTGATCTGAATTTGTTTGTTGTTTTGTTTGTAAACAGTATTATTAAATAAGTTACTGCACTGTTGGTAACGTGGAACTTCTATTGTGCATCGTAACCGGAAAAAGATAGTACATATTAATTACATAACTTTGACAGGTGTAGGCCTAAGCATATTTTAATTCTTAGCACAAAACATTCTGAATTCTTGATACTCCATTTTGCCAAGTAGGCCTACATAAAAACTGCCCCCCCTAATACGTATAACTAAATACTGCTCACCTACGACAATCATATTATAATGTCATCAAAAATACCGGTTTCGGAAAAAGTTAACAAATAACTGAGCCTCTGCGATACGAAAAACAAGACAGTCCATTACGTCAGCGAAAGTGCAAATGCAAAGGTCATCGATCGTCGGCACTATACGGACGTCGGTCTAATCGATAAGATTTTCGCGAGACTTTGCAGCTGGCGGCGATTTCTGTTTCGTAAATAGGCCTTTGAGCATGATGGCTGCGCTGCGCATGCAGCCGGTGTCTTGTGCGGCCGGAGGCAGGGACGAGGGGTCGCCGTCGGACGAGGTGTGCTGAGCGTCAGTGTCTGCCGTGGCCGCTGTTTCACTGGCACCACGCCGGCGATGTCTTGACGACGTCTGACGCACGGCTGTCACTATCTGCACCAGCAATTCGTCGACTCTGTGATTGAGTGCGGCCGACACCTCGCAGTAACGACACCGACCACGACACATCTCACGACCAGCTGCACAGACCACCGCGCCAACACAACAAACAATGTTTGCTACTCAGGCCTCCTACATACTTTTTTAAAATAATAATGATGAGGATAGCAATCGCTCCTAATGTTCAAGATTGTTTAAAATTGTTCAAGGTCATACACACGTCAGGCACAATAGTTGACTGAGACTGCAAGGGCGTACAAAGCGACATAATAACTGAACTGCACTGATACAGTGCATGTTAAACCACGGCCTGCAGTAGTATAAGTGACTGTTAGACGAAATTATACACTCCAGATGATGATGATTAAGCACACTTATTCCACGCTGGCTGACTGTCGTTCGTTTGGCCACGCTTGACGCTATTTGGGGTTATCGAGATGTAGACGGTATGGTAAACACAGGCAGTACGAGTGCCAGCGTAGATTAAGCAAAGAGTAAAAAACTGACCGTCTTCTGTGACTTGTCTGGTGCGCACGAGATCCGTCTTGTTGGCGGCTACGACGACGGGAGTACGGTCTCCGGCACTGCGCATGTCCTGCAGCTGATCACTGACGAACTGGAACGAGCGTGGCGACGTAATGGAGTAGACGAGAACAACCGCTCCGATTGGTCCGTACTCACTGATATCATCGTACTACGTCATCAACATGCCGCAAACATTAAAGCTTTACCAAAGGTTAAATTATTATGGGCAAAATAATAATACTTTACCCACACAGTTAAAATCAATAGTTTAACTCTTAAATTCGTCGGTTCGATTGAAAATTAGTTAACTTGGGTGATCGAACAAGCAGAATTGTTTTTCTTAACTGTTTTCAACATTTTAACAAAAAATGACCATTTAACTGACTACGATTTCTACGGCATACATTACTGCCAGTGCCAAATATGATGTCTTCGCATAAAAGTCAAATAGCTAATCATATAACGTCAACAGCAATACGCAGAAACACTGCTGAGATTATCGAAGCAAAATGTTCAAAGGTCGCCCATACTGGACGTTGCTACCCTGAATCGGCGCCTGATTGCTGCAGGGTCTGCACTCTGCAGCAGCATTAGGCCTACATTGACGAGGCAATCGACCAGTGGCGTAGACAGCTGTGCGCCTGTGTGACAACTGTGTAACGCGACACTTAGAACAATCAGAACTGTGGTGTGATGTTAGTGTTATTACCACCGTGAAGATTTCATATTATTGTTGTCTTGCAGTATGCCGTAACAAGAAGCCCAGCTGTCGCTAGGATAGCCGACCGTACCCGTTGTCAGTGACTTTCAAGATCATCTAAGGTCGATGATTTTCAGGTCTTTTGAAAGCCATTATGCGACTTTTTATTAACGATCAATAACAACCTAGGCCCTATCTATCTCTTATCGTTTGCAACATACGGCCATTTATAGCTTGAAACTTTGCATTGAAAATTGCGGCCAAGCAGCTGTAGATAGAGACATGGTTACTATTGACAGCATATAGAAGTTCCAGCGCCCTATCCGATGATACAATCACCGACCCCCTACGACTTATTGTTTAGCCACAATACATCTGTAACAGACAGACAGATGGGCGACAGACGAACGACAATCATGCCAATAACTCGACCGTTACTTGAGTACGGTCGGCTAAAATTGTTGCAAGTTTTTACACTGTGACTGTACTGTACGAACACATCAAACGAGATGTGGTAGGCTGTGTACATGTGTTCGTTTCAAATTCACTTAGATATGTTTTTGTCAAAACTAGCAAAATCAGTTTAAGTTTACATCTATTACAAAAAGAAACGTGATGTTTTTATGGAACACAATGTAAAACTTTAATCCTGCAGCTTTACACGTCGCCATATATTGCATTTAAAGACTGCACGAGATTAACAGCTTTTTCAGTTTTTCAGGCGATGCTATTTTCGTCCTGGACTCCAAGCTCAGTCACATGAAGTTAATCCGTTTCGTTGTAAGCACGTGACGCATGACTCGAATATCGCAAGCTGCTTGCTTATATCCCTTTCATCATACAAACTCTAACGTGCTGTCTGATTTCATATATAGAGTAACATGAGTATTAATGTATTAGTGCATAAGCAATTTCGCAGCAATCATGCATCCTGATCATGTTGCTGAAGCTTCGAGGCTCTCTGTGCTTTTAGCATGCAGCAGGATCTGATATCTGACGTCACTGCTCATCCTCCATTCGCTGCGAGTATTAGAGCGAATCCCGTGCTGATTTGCCGTTCACAGCAGTTACCTTCCGACATATTTCACTCGTGTTGCTGACGTATCTAGTCGACAGAGGCGTAGGTCAGTCTCCACTAACTGTCTGGCAGTATACCGAACTGCTGCCGTGCTACAGTCGGCAAACAGTTCTTCGGTGTCAAGTGTAAACCTATGGAACAAACTTTCATCACCTCTGTACCGTAACTGTCGGTCTTTAGACAGCATTTCAATGTTTCCTGTTTCGTCGCTTACATACCGCAACGTATCTGACACTTTACTGATGTGCTCTTACAAACAATGCTTATTTTTGGCTACGTTGAACCCCGTTATGATGATGATGATGATGATGACGACGCTTATTAAAGTATATTGATCTTCGCGGCAAGCCTGCTTGAAATAGAAAAAAGCAAAAAACGCTGTGGGTCGCCTTTACATTCCGTCGCTATTTTTTCTGATGATTACTCGTAGATGAATTATTCTGCAGTTATACGTACTTTTATCCGGTGAGTGCAGTGCAATATCACACTCACACGGTAGTGTGAGTGTTGTAAGGACGACCTTCAAAGTATATGGGAAAATGCAAACTTTGACCCTCAGCCAACCAAAAACCCCTGAACCGATCG
>Ga0056128_1011072_pt1 | contig 11183 bp, 5 predicted proteins | sample WorMetLIZISLAND2_FD_71113 | JGI IMG/M metagenome (GOLD analysis project Ga0056128, IMG submission 71113) | Marine gutless worms symbiont microbial communities from Max Planck institute for Marine Microbiology, Germany - Olavius geniculatus... ... | reverse complement strand
GGAAGGGAAAGGGAAGGTGGAAGGAAGATAGCTTAAGAAATGTTGGACGCACGGACGCACGCACGGACACAAAGGTGATTTTATACTCTGTCCAATGCATGCATTGCATTGGACAGACAAAAAAATAAAATGCTTAATTTATACGCGTAACTCATACTTGTTTTGTTTGCTGCATATTGAATTGCAACTACAAGTAGCTTTTATTTTTTGTGCATAACAAACATGCATCGATGCATAAGGCGGTGTCACACATGTAGCGTACTGCATCTTGGACGTGCATAGTGTCACATCATAGATTAAAATATTATATATAAAAACTGCAAGCAATTCATTTAATGTTGTATAAACGCTGATGTAAACCGGCAAAAATCAAAAAATATAAGCACGAACTAATGTATTAGCTTAGACATTTAATCTGTTCTCAGTAGCCAGAACCCAGGACCTCTAGCTCTGGTGAAGTTGAGTCCAACACTCTAACCACTCGGCCACCGAGCTCTACGGATGAGCTCGGAGTAGAAGGCCTAGTCAATCGTGTTTTTCCTGGTCAACCCGCTGGACACGTGACCACGTGACTGTCCTGAGGCCTGGCAATTTTTAGGGGTCCGACCAGGAATCGAACCCAGGACCTCTCGCTCTGATGAAGTTGACCTGAGTCCAATACTCTAACCACTCGGCCACCGAGCTCCACAAGCCGTGATCACATGTAGGCTTACGTCATCTTGTCGGATTTAGGTTTTGTCTATTGTCCTGAGTGGAGGTGATGTCGGTTTTGAAATATTTTTACGCGACAGCATGTCGTACTATAGCGCATCTTAGCTATTATAGAGGCGTCCGTCTGTCCGTCTGTCCGTCTGTCCGTCTGTCTGTCCGTCAGTTTGTCACATAGCGGTATTGCGTCAAAACGGCGCAATCTAGGATCACGAAATCATTACATTGGGCTGCCACGAAGACTCTAGATGTAGCATCCTTGGATCCGTAATTTTTTTTGACTTGTTGCGTACCATAACAAGCACTGCTGACAAGCTTTCCGGGGGTACTTACACTGATGATTTTGAACGTCCTTGAAATCCAAAAAAGGGTTTTAATTGATTTTTCGCGATTTCAGACTACAACGGCTATTTTAACAGTAAATTTTGCCAAAATTTACTGGAAATAGACCAAGACAAGCTGCACGTGAAATTTGCAGCGTAAAACGTAGATGTCAATTGCCTAAGCTTCGACATCCTATGTTCAAGGAATTCTCCCTACGAAGGCGTCAAATTTGGGTACCGTTTCAAAACGCATTGTTATTTTATTGCACGCTGTACATTTATTTTCCAGGTGGTAGCACCGACGCTGTTGCGCGTCATGTGAGCTTTGCTCAGATTATTTGTTGCGACCGTCACTGTTGTCCGTTCGTTCGTCTGTCCGTCCGTCCGTAAGTCCATGATGTTGACTTATCGTCTGTAGGCCTACTAGGTTGCATTACTTGGAACGTAATTAGCTTCAAGTTATTGCTCAGCGAAGCTTAACATCGGAAGCCAACTTCTATGGAAACGTTTTCAAATTTTGGCCAGAACAAGAGTGAGTGGTTCTTAGGGACAGAAACTCTGCAATATTTCCGAAACACGATCGCTGCTACGTTATGCAGCGTTATCCATGTAGGCCTATAGAACCGTCAGGCCACTTACCGTGCCGGTACTGCCTGCAGTTTTAGAACGTTATGTTAGTCAACAAGCCTAAATGTTTGAGACCAACGCATAGCGCAGCACAGATCAGCGATTGTCAGTGAACATGGTTTACGTACAAGACAGTAGGGGCCTATTCGGCGTTTATTAATGTACCGTGGTTAGGCTATTGGCTGAACGTTATGGTTCGCCGCACCTCTGCCTGTTCTGTATGATACAGGCTACGACGAACCTTCTGTTGCTCAGTCGTTAATGTGCCGGTCACGGCAATAAACAAAGTGGAGCACAATCAGTATTGCTCTAGCCTCTATCACAAGAACGACATGCGATCACGATAGGCCTACTATTCGTAACGTTTATTGCGTTACAGTACAGAGCTGTTTAAAATATGCTATTGGCCTTATTGGTACATGAAGTAAATTTTTTCCTGCGGTGTAGGTCCTTTACAAGTTTCTGTGGCAAACAGGTTGTAAAAATTAATAGTATTAAATATTATTTATTTAAATTGTTAGTTGATAATTTAAATTATCTACCAGTATTAGCAGTATCTGTTTAATAGGCCTACTGTTTAAGCAAGTTTTTGAGGGATATATTTACTGTTTTGTAGTTTAAAAGATCGTAATACGGCGAGTTATGGTAGTCACCAATGCGTAACGCCAGGACTCTGAGGCTGTGAAACTCTGAATCGAGTACACTGATTCTCATCTTGGTGCACGTGACCATGACTCTAAAGGTGTGACGTGGGTTAAAGGTGCGTTCTCACTGCGCGCGTCAACGCGCGTTACGCGCCTGATCGTGCGTCAACTTAGTGCGCGTTACGCCACGTAACGCGCGTTACGCCGCGTACCGCCCGTACCGCGCGTTAACACATAATTATGCAAAAATTTCACTTACTCGCGTACTAGGCTATATGCAAATTAGGTTACGCTGGAGAGTGGAAAGGCGCAAATACAAAATGTCTGACAGTGAAGAAGACGTGATGTTAATAGGACTTAATTGCAAATAAGAACAAGTGATCTGCTAACGCAAACGGGAACGCGCAACATCCGCGGTGCATGTTTGAAAAGACAGTAAAACAAAATCTAAGTCAGTCACCAGAGGGCGCCGAGCGCCAGACGACCCGCGGCTATAGTGTCTATAGTGTTTTACTTGTACTCACCAGAGGTCGCCACCTATCGCTTTGCCAACACCATATCGGCTGAATATCGCAAATTTTCCTTCCCTCCCTTTCATTTAGCGCCGTCGTTCGGGGTGTGCCCCTTTGAACAAGGCTTTGAACAAGCTTTACTGTTCCTGAAACTAGAGTCTTCCGGGCAGCCGACGGTGAAAATTTTGTGACCCTAGCTTGCAACGTTTTCTGACTGATCCACCCGTGTGACGGACGGACAGACAGATGGACAGACGGACAGACATAATTGCGATGGCTAAGACGCGCTAAAGCAGTAGCTGCTGTTGCGCGTAAAAAAACGGCGCACATCAAGAAGCAGACGCCAGTGGATCCATGATTTCCGGACCTTGGCAGCTAAGCTATGTATTTATGATAATGTGAATTTGGCTAGGACACCGTGATTGGTTGGCCCATGAATATGTAATACGCGTTGACGCGCGTTATGCGGCGTAACGTACGTTAACGCGCGCAGTGAGAACGCCTAAACGTGCGTCAACGCATATTGCATATTCATGGGCCAACCAATCACAGTGTCCTAGCCAAATTCACATTATCATACGCTCGTAAATACATAGCTGCCAAGGTCCGGAAGTCATAAATCCACCACTGGCTTCTGCTTCTTGATATAAATCTGTATTCGCCACACAGGCAGCAACCAGACAGACAGACATAAAATAATACAACGACTACACAGAAAAAAATAAGAAAATGCAATTCACAACCTTAATACAAACAGTTTTTTTTATTCGAAATTTGCGCTTTTCCGTTCTTTAGTGTAACCTAATTTGCATACAGTCTAGTACGCGAGTAAGTGGAACTTTTGCATAATTATATGTGTCGACGTGCGGTAAGAGATGCGGTAAGGCGCGTGACGCGCGTTACGCGGCGTAACGTTCGTCGTTAACGCCCGCAGTAAGAACGCACCTTAAAGCGCATAACTTACTCGTAGCCCATCTTGCAACAGTTAGAGGTCGCCGATGTGACATGCAGCTGCATGCTGCAGAAAATGGCAAATACGCCAAACTAAACTGTCATGAAAATTTCCACATTGAGAAGATTCAATTTTTATACTGAAAACTTTTTTCATGTGAAAAACTGTCTGAACAATTTATGCAAAAATGACGATCATTTTATACTTGAACGAATTCAGTGAGCAGACGATTGTGTTTTGACAAGTGTTTCATGAGATATTGTAGCAACGCGTTTAGGGTGTGCTGAAATTGTAAAGTTTGCAAAATGTGCCAAGGAAAGCATTTTAGAAAGTCGTTGAAAATTGACGAAGTTGCCGATATGAGCTTGGTGTACTATTTTCGAGACACCGTATAGTAAGAACTCTCAAGCCAAGCAAACAATGTGTGAAAGCCATACACAGAAAGTGCTAATTAACGCGGATTTAAAGAAAACAGCGTTGACGTTGCGAGATCGGGGACTTGAATCGCTTCGACCTATAATCCTATATACTCGCTGAGTACGACGTCACTGGGACGCGTTCGCGTCAATCATGGTTGCAACAAGTAACGACAGACTACTGGTACCCGGAGAGTAGCCAATTTAACCGGCTAGCTGCTGAAAACGTTAGTAAGCCTACGTGGTCGAGAGCAAACGACCGGACTAGGGCTCTTTAACGATCGCTATACGGCCCTCAACGTTTAAGAGCAACAGTGAGTGAGCGACTGTCACTGAGTTATGTTAGTTGTAATAGGAGCGCGTCGGCTTTCTTTGCCGCCTTTTCCGTTTTTCGTTATTTTTATCAGTTGCGTTCTGATACGGTTTAAAATGACCAGTTTTTTTCTTGAAAGACGTTGACAAATATTATAAACGTACCAGGGTATATCATATTGTCAGGACTGTCGGTTTTTCTGTCCGTGTTAAGCCGGTTTTTATAGATCGCAACTCACGCAAAGCACGCTGTTGCGCACTTTTTGACGCAAGTGACGCAACTAGCAACAGGCGACGCCATGTTGTTGAACGCTGCAGCGCGTTTAGGCCTATTTGGTTGTTCTTGTTGTCATCATCTGCGTTGTTAAACTAACACTACACAAGTGAAAATGTTGATGGCATGTTCTGTGCCAAATAAAATTTAACAAAAAAACCCAGCTGTCGCTAGGATGGTCCGACCGTACTGCCTATATCCGAAGGGCAGCGTTTGACGTCCGGTTATAGCGGAAAGAAACCGATTTCCCGGAGTGATCGAGTACAATGTCAGACACGCTATGGTGACGCTCTATATCGAACGCTACAATATACGAGTAAGCAGGGATACAATTCGATAATTCAAAGCACATGGTAGTCACTGCAAGCAGCAACTTTGCATTCAAAAGTTTTGGCCAAACCGCTGCAGATAGAGACATGGTTACTATTGACATCACCCTATCCAACGGTACTGTCGCTGCTGTTTATAGTCACAATACATGCGTTACAGACAGACAGACGACAGACAAACAACACATGGTACACAAAGCTCGATCTGCCGGTCGGCCAGTTAAATTATAGATACGAACGTTGCGTTAATCATCAATCATTTTAGTCGGTTAAGAAATTTAAAATTTTAATTAAATTTAAATCGATTAAAAGATTTAATTATTTTTCTAAAAATTAATCGACTAATTAATCGTTAATTTTCGCAGCCTTAATTTTTGGCCGAACACTGGTAGCTACGATGTGTCGTCTGTCCGTTCCTAAAGCATGTATTGTTGCTAAACCGTACGTCGTAGGGAGTCGGCGATGGTGCCGTTGGATAGGAAGATGAGTTTCTATTGGCCGTCCACAAATGTCTCTATTTGCAGCAATTTGGCCGCAACGTTGAAGGCAAAGTTGCTGCCTGTAGCCATCACCAATGTGCGCCGAATTGTCGTATTATATCTTAACGTTTATTGTAGCGTTCGATATAGCAGTGTCACCATAAGGACTGTACTCACTTTGAAAAATCGCTTTTTCGCGACCGGAAGTCAGACGCTAGCTGGCCTTCAGATATGAGCAATACACAATAAAGATCGTGTTTAATTTCACATTTTGTTCGTGAAGTTTTAAGTTCCCCGTCGATGGGACAGAAGAAATAATGCAGGCTTACTTACTTGAGTTACTCCTCTTCCTGGGTGTTAATTTCGTGCTCGGACTTCTTTTTATAGCCCACTATAACCTAATAACCTTAGAAACCTTACAAACATAAAATACCCAGTACCTTGAAAAGCTTGAAATCCAAAAACTTTTTTCCAAAAGATCCAGGTTTTTCAGCCTTGAGTGTGACTGTGAGTGACTGAGTATGATAAGTAATTTGAACGTTGCTCACGTGACGCGCGACAGCATCGGCGTTGCCACATCGGGAATCAGTGTATAACGTGCAAGTGTGTGCCTATCTGCAACTGTTTTCTTGTGCTAAGGAAGTCAATAGCAGTAAAATAACGACTTTTAGGAGAATACCTCTATTTTTCGTTTTCGGACGAGGGGAATCCCTTCACCCAGCGGCACGAAGTTTTGTCACCAATAACCTAAGAATTTTTGTGGTAAACCACAGTTAAGATTTCGTAATCCTAGCTTGCATCGTTTTGATATAGTAACAAGGTGTGACGGAGACACACACAAACAAACAGACAGACAGACACCTTTACAATAGCTAAGACGCGCATAGCACTACGCGCTGTCGCGCGTAAACGTAATACGTGAGTAGGCCCCTAAACAAAATAGCAAGAGGAAATTCAAATACCAAACTGATGTCACTTTTTGCCATACCCTGTATAAATGTACGGAAGGTACGCTTGTTACAATTACGTTATTAATGGCGTAATTTCTAACAAAAATGCGCTCGAATTCGCTATCACTCAGTCGTCTTCGACTTCGTCGTCGTCGATTTTCTCCCCAGATTCCGACTCTGACTGTAGTCCGTCATCTGTGGACTGTTTATCAGGCTCGCCGACTTCAGCCCACATCGGATAGAACTCGAAGCCGTAATTTGTGTGACCTCTGAATACCGGTGGGTCCTGGTATGGTGCTCGTTCCGGCAGTTGTTGAAACGGGTCCTCTTCTTCCTCCTGGGCGAGGTTGTTGTCTGTCGTCTTCTGTTCTTCGGCGTTGGTCGCTGGGTTGTCCGCACCAGCAGTCTCCGCTCCGTCCACCGCACCACCGTTAGCGTTTGCGTTTTTCGTCGCGTCTTCCGCAACAACCTCCTCCCCGCGGCTTTCCGTTTCCGGCGTGTCTTCCTGGTTCTCGACCGCTGCCGGCGGCACAGCTTCCGGATTTTCTGATCCAGCAGCATTGACGACCGTGTCTGGTGAAGTCGGTGCGGTGGGTCGGGCGAGGTTTAGTTGCTGGTCGCTCGTTGGTTGTTCTGAGTTTCCCCTGTCCTCCTTGACTCCCGCCTGCCGCCGCTGACCTGGGTTCTTGTCGTGTGGAAAAAGGGAAAAAAGGAAGGGAGGGAAATGTTCAACTCTTGTGCCGTCCTTTGTATCATATCCATTAGTAGATTATCAGGCAACATTTCTAGCTGCTGCTGCTGGCGCTGACCTGGGTTCTCGTGTACTTCGAAGCCGTAGTTGAGACCGTTGAGATCGGACATCTTGAACCCGATGTCCGCAAACCTTCACAAACAAGCATCTATGCTTGTGTCTGTCTGTGTGTTTATAATGCGAAACTTCGATTGTCCAAAGGTGCATACAGCAACATGCATTTTCATTAATTCTAACCTTACTCTTAGTTGAGAGGAAATGTAGAGACCGAGTCAACATCTGTAAAAGTGTATGTAAAAGGACGCTAAAAATTGCGGACTATCAAACCTACGGATAATTGAGCTGCCCCTGCATCTGTGGACGTAGCGCGCGCTGTTATTAAACACTAACACTAACTCTAATTTTGCACGACCCCACAACACTAACCATAAACCCGCTCAAGTCGTAATCACCTTGCTGCAACATTTAACGTTTTTGAGAGGCTTGGTATAGTATGGCGGTAATCGGCTAAACTACGACTTCTGCATTCAACTATGAAGTGTAAAAATATCGCAACAGTATTAGGGTTAGATGGGCAAAACTACAGAGTCATTAACGTCAATATTCTTCACGATGTTTTATGCCAAAAATTATTAAAACTAGCCAACGTTTCATGGAGTCATTGAAAAAATAACAACAGTTGGCACAGTTTTTTTCTGAGACACGCTGTACATTTGCCGGTGATGTGCATCCTAGATGTTACCTGTATCCAGTGTCTTGGGTGCGCGGTAGAAGGTGTGGTGCTATCTCGCCCGTGTGATGAGGCATCCAGCGTTGAACGGGTTGAGTCGGCCTTGGGGTCGTCTCGCTAACAACCGAGTCGTCGCCAGCTCCCTCAGTCTGTTCCGCGTTCGGCGACACCTCTTCCTGCTGTTTCCGTGGCGTCTACGAAACACGCAGTAACTGCATGCACGTTTTATTGAATTTTCTTGTCACAAAAAAGTCCACACAAACAAGTACACTCATAGAAACAACACCACAAAGACGCGCACAAACCGCTGTGATTGAGGACAAGAAAGTAGCTAAGCGGGCAAGAAACTGCAATTTTCCGATACAAACTTTAAATCTCAGACGGAGGAGATTATGATTGCTCAAAACTTCAATTTTGGCCCTAAATTTCTGTTCAAGGTTTACAAACCTTTTCCAACAAGAAGCCGATTATCTGATAGCCCAAAATTTAGCAAAAAGGGGAGGGGCAAATATCCCTTTCGCTTCCCCCCGCCACGAGACCGCTGACCATCGTACATGTACCATTAGACCATGCTCACCTGACTGAGTTTGGATGACGATGATGCTGCCTCATTGGCGTCGTTTTCGTCGGCTGCGGCGGGCGTCGGCTGCGCTCGGAACGGATGACGACGCAGCGCGTCGAGTTTAAGTGAGATCGGGGGTGACAGGAATGGCCTCTAAAGCTGTCTGGTGAGGATAGGAGGCTGAGTGAGAGTGAGAGTGAGGGTGACAGGAAGGGTGTGTAGAGCTGCATTAATGACCCAGGGCGATGTCTGGATGGCGACGCATCCAGAGACAGTGCAAGGGCGTGGTTCAGTCGACGTTGACTGGTACGCCGTGGTAAGTACGTCCCCTCCACTAAGCCACACATGGCTAACACATCGTTGTCTGACTGCGCCTTGTGTAACCAGTACTCTCCTGCACACAGTTTTTGTCAAGTTCTCATCTATAAAAATTAGGGTTTTAAAATTAAGGTTAAAGTTAGTGTTAGCTTTTACAGGTTAGGACTTTTACAGATAAGGACTATATGTTTTCTTTTAGATAATGACTAAAGGCCTTATACCACAAACCTCTTAAAATAAGGACTGAGGGCGGCCATGCTCTGGTCCGCGAACTTGGGTCCATCAATAATTTTAGTTTTTTACTGTAACTTTGTCAAATGTGGTCCGTTTGCTACAAAATTTTCTACACATAGTGCCACAAACAACCTGAACAAATGCTGCAAATTTGATTACTGTATAATCTTTACTTTCTCGTGTGTGCATATATTGTGACTAAACCGTACGTACCGACATATGGTTTAGCCACAATACATGCACATATGAAAAAAGTAGAAATCTCAAAGTAACAAAATTTACAGCATTTGTTCATGTTGTCTGTGGCACTATGTGTACAAAATTTTGTAGCAAACGGACCACCTTTGACAAAGTTATAGTAAAAAAACTTTAAAAACGACGTACGCTTTAGCCTCAATATATGCGCACACGATAAAGTAGAAATCGTACTGTAACCTAATTTGCAGCATTTCTTCACGTTATTTGTGGCACTATGTAAACAAAATTTTGTAGCAAACAGACCACGTTTGACAGAGTTATAGTAAAAAAACTTTAAAAACTGACGTACGGTATAGCCACAATATATGCGCACACAAAAAATTAAAATCGTACAGTAATTAAATTTGCAGAAACGGTCTAACTTTGAAAACAGGTAACAGGCCTGATAAAGTTATGACATAAGCTCAGAAGATTATTTTTGTTGTGCCACTGTGCACAAACTGAAGCTGAATACAACGGTATTTACAAACAGATAATTAGCCTACTGGTTGTGTGGTCGGCGGCCTTTGCGTCGCCACGTGCCCTCTTCGCATGCTTCAGCTTTTCTACACAAACATAACCATTTCGTCACAACGACTGATAAAAAATCAACAGTGGCGGCTACCAAAAATCGGTTTGAAGCCAGCAAAAATATACCGCAGCGAAATGTTAGTAAGTCTATGTTAATTTTCCGCCAGATAAAATTTTTTGCCCCTCATTCGCCGTCCCATTCAAAAAATAAATTTGGGTTGACGCCAATGGTAATACTCTTAACACGCCACACTTGCTTACGTTTTTTTCCTTGGTTCAGGCATTTTTTTCATTTTTAGTTATTGTTATCTTGTTTTTTGTTCAATTTTTTTTCAGATATGTAGCTCTCCCATGTCGGTACTTTTATTCAGTGGTGTAGCCAGAAATGTGAATTGGGGGCTCGCCTCTTTCCTTTCCCCTTTCTCTCTTTTCTCCCCTTCTCTTCCGTAGCATCCCTTTCCTTTTTCTTTTCTTCATCTTTTTTCTCCCTTTTCCTTTCCTTTATTTCTGTATAAGTAGAACCTTTTAAATTCTAGCTAGTGGGTCTGGGGGAGCCCGTGAGCTCCTCCAATGTGGTCTGCATAGGGCGAAGCTCCAGCTGAAATCAAATTTGGTGCCTTATAATCCAAAATATGAAATCTGGTGGCAACACTTTTAATATTTTTTCTAAGTGCCTAATATCTACAAAGTGTTTCATAAAAAGAACTCTTTGTTTTATAATTCACTAAAATGATGATCAATTTACATAAAATTTTTAGCAGTTGTAGCTAAAAAATACTAGTGCCAAATGGTTTAACGAAATATGGCAGTTGCTAGTCGTGATGTAACGCTGACGTCATAATGTGTCACGGGTACAAACTTGATAGTCTCAACTGGTGCTGTCAGTTGCTGCCCTGCTCCGATGATGAAAAATCTGGTTCGTTGGTGACAAACTTTTGAAGTTTTAAGGTCTATTTCCACTACGGCTGCGCGTTGCGTTGCGTTGCGTTTGAACGCGTTTAAACGCGCCGCAACGAGCTGCAACGCGTTGCAGCGCGCGTTACCGCTCGTTGCAGCGCGTTGAAAAGGGCGGAGACATTTTTTGGGAAGTATATTAATGAGTTGATATAGCCGACAAATACGACGATTGTTGCTGTTGGGAGCAGCAGCTTGTTGCACATACGTGTTGCGTAAGAAACAAGAAATTTGAGCAAAGCTCACGAGACGCGCGAAAGCCTATAGCATTTCCAGTTCAGTAGTTATAGTTTCGAAAATCGCATATCACTTGGACTCGGCCCATCGGGACCATAATACA
>Ga0056128_1011071_pt1 | contig 11184 bp, 4 predicted proteins | sample WorMetLIZISLAND2_FD_71113 | JGI IMG/M metagenome (GOLD analysis project Ga0056128, IMG submission 71113) | Marine gutless worms symbiont microbial communities from Max Planck institute for Marine Microbiology, Germany - Olavius geniculatus... ... | reverse complement strand
TCTTGAAAGAAGTTAAAGAAGTAAAATCTACTGTATGAGGTAAACTATTCCAAACATTAACTATACGCTGATTAAAAAACACTGTTTCAAAGTTACGATTTATCGCCAAAAAATTAAAATCATAAATTCTAGGAGGGGGTCCGTAGACCTTCTCAGCTCCCTTACCTCTAAATGACGCCCCTGCTCTGTGGATCGCGCTGTAAGTAAGTAAGTAAGAAAGTAAAATGTAAATTTATATAGCCGAAGCGCAATACAGTAGTCTGTATGGCCAGTGGCTTCCATTCTTCCCCAAATTTGGAGTCGGGCGCAAGTTTCCCCCGAACTTTTAGGCTTAAATTTCCCTTCCCCACTTTTGGTCTCAAGCCCTCTTTCAGGCTTTTTGTTAAGGGTGTAGATTGTCCAGTGAAAATAGAGGGAAAAGTTTCGATCTACACCCTTAACAAAACTCCCCCTTATTTTCGCTGTAAAATAGGGGGAAAGTTATTGCCAGTGAAAAATAGGGGGAGTTTAGATCTACACCTTTAATAAAACTTTTCCTTCCCTATTTTTCACTCGGCGTAATCTGCGCCCACCAGGTATAGTGACAGAAGCCACTGTGTATGGCAATTAGTGACTGATCTCGGCTACTACTGATCCTGCTGCTGCTGCTGCTGTCCGCTAGAGGTCAGTTCATCCCGGGCTAGCAGTCGCTTTGATGTCGTTTCTTCAGGTCCGTGCTTAACACGCGTCTAATTGGCGCCGATGTCACGCACTAACGAGCTATGAGTCCTTCTCAGACCGATCTATACAGACTTCGTAACCTACCTAGCACTCGCCAGCGCATTCCAACCGAGTAGGCAACGGCGTAGCCAAGAGGGGGGGGGGGCACAGGAGACCCAGCTTCCTCCTCCCCCCCACCAGTCACTCAGGCAAGACCTAAGCACACGTTTAAAGTGCAGGAAATGTGCCAATTTTGTCAGTTGATTTTCGAGAAAATAATTGTAATTATTGCCACCGGATATCATATTTTAAAGATATGATGCACCACATTCGACTTCGGCTGGCGTTCCGCCTCAGATACCGCTGGGGGAGCTGACCGCGCTCTCCAACACCATCCTAGATGAATTTTAAGGGTCCTATTTTTAAATGAAAAGACGGAAAAAGAAGGAAAAGAGTAAAAGAAAAAGAAAAAAAGAGAAAAGAGAAGGGGAAAGGGTCGAGGTCCCCAATTCATATTTTCATATTTTTAACAATATGCGCTATATAAATTTACATTTTACTTACTTACTTACTTACTTTTAGCTACGCCACTGCAAGTAAGCCTATGATTTGCATCGACAACAGCAGCGAATGGCTCACTCCAGCAGCGTTTAACTAAACGTTTTTTGTGCATGTTGTTCGCTCAACTTACTCTACTTCCATTTGCATTGATTAACATTAAGAAATTGCTATCGATCGTTTTCGAAAATTTCAACTGAAAACTTTTTTCATTTTCTAACATGCTGAAGTAAAACCTATTGACGTTTTTGTTTGGACGAAAGCGTCAATAGAAAGAAATTGTTTTAATCAAAAAGTTTCTAAAAATTATTTTGAGACTGGTTGACCCAGCCTAAATTATAGACTAATTTCTAAAAGTTCGACTAATTAAAAAAAAATGTCGAAAGTAGTACAGCAAAAATCCAAAAAAATGTGCACGATGCACAATAAACTTGTATCCATCCACCGAGTCTTACACCGTGGGCCATAAAAATGTGGCACTTTACTTTTTAATGTCGTTTTGTGAAAATTAATGTATAGCTATCATTTAAAAAAAAACAGAAATACTACATCGGTGATTCAACCCATGGATTGCGTAAAACAAATGGATCGGCTAACAGACCGTTAAGCAGAGAGCTTGCATGTTTAATCTCACTGATATCACTGACTAAACACGCACGCTGCTTAGCATGCACTTAGCAGATTTTTAACTCATCGTTCTCCGCATGTACGTTATGTTAAGTGTCGCATCGTGTAACGGAAGTGAGTTGAGTATCGGCTGAGAGCTTCATATGTAGGCCGCGGTTTACTTACTTTGCAGCTAGCGCCATCTGTTTCCGGTGCGGAGGGTCTACTGTGTCGGCGTTCTGGCGGACGACAAACTCGGCGGCTTGACGCGCGGGAAACTCGGTCTCACAGAGGTAACTGAAGTCGCGAGCCAGTCGCACCGCCTCGCCTGCAAATCACAGCACCATACGCAGTTCAAATAATTTCATTATTACCTCCGCCAAGGAGGCAATGTTTTTGCCAGACTTCGTCTGTTTGTTTGTCTGTCTGTCTGTCTGTGGGTCAGCAAGATAACTCGAAAAGTTATGCACGGATCTATCTGAAATTTTGACTGAATGTCGGACATGACATAAACTACAAGTGATTCAATTTTGGAAGTAATCCAGCAGGAATCCTGGATTGTGGAGCACTTTGAAATTTTCGTTACCGTTGCGGTAAAGGGGGCATAAGGGAACCGCTGGCAAAGCGAATATGGTGACGCCACCTGACGAATAACATTGCCTTGGCGGAGGTATGCGGGCTATGACTGCTTTCTAGTTATTATTATTTTAACCCTTAGAAAAATACAAAGGTGTCTCAGAAATTAGCTAGAAATTGCTGCAGGTTGGTGGCGCTGTGTAGTGGTAACGTGTTTGATCCGATCAACGAAGTTACTGTACGCCAGGCCCGGTTAGTACTGCGATGGGTGACTGCCTGTGGACAGGTAAACCATCTCGGTATGTAACCAGCCGCCTAGGTCAACTCAGCCTTCCATCCCTCCGGGGTAGGTAAATCGTGTACCAGCCTATCTGGCTGGGGTTAAGGCGGGGTGCGTTCATCTCTGTCGGGTGGCAGGTAACACTGTGTGATCCCATATGACAAGTGACGCTCCGTAGCTTTGTGAGGGTTTCGCTCCTTTAGAATTATATTCTGAGCTTTACGTTTTACTTTTCATATCAAGCGAATGGACTGCATGATCATCAATCTGGAGAGTCCACTAAAACAAAACTGTCGTGCAGCAAAAAAACTTGAAACAAAACAACCACATGAAATACGCTGAAATATAAATTACCTTCACAGTCATTGTTAATAATAATATTAATAACAAGGAAGAGATTATTGTGACACTGTCACATCAACGACGTTGCAGGGGCACTGTACATAAATTATGCTATAACTACGTTGTGAGCAGTAGGCTAAAAAGTGTCAGAATAATATTGAAATTATATAGAGTATTCGGTCTTTTTTTGGTAGGCCTATATCGCTCCCAAGCGTTGTCTTGTGAAACACATCATGAAAACTTCGTATACAGAAACATAAGCTTTCGTGCTGAGTTAATCAAATCGTTTGTCTGATTACGATACGCTGCCCCCGAAGACGATGGCACAGAAATTAATGTTTAAAAATAGCAAAAAAAATAATAAAAAAAGTCGCGATCGTTAGAAGAATTTTATGCGCCGCTGACGAGCATTTAACGCGTCTCAAACAATAGTCGCGGAGTGCCGTTCGGACCGTCACCTATAGCAGTGGCTTTTATCCCCCAAATTTGCAATCGAAATCGGGCGCAATTCTCCCCCCCCGACCACTTTCGAACTTAAGAACCCCGTTCTTTTTGTGCTCCTTTCCCTGTCTGGGAGAAAGTTTTGTTAAGAATAAAAATTGCCCAGTGAAAATGGGAAAAGTTTTGATCTGCACCCTTAACAAAACTTTCCCCCTATTTTTCACTGAACGCAAGCTGAGCCCATCAGGTAAGCCTATACAGGGATAGAAGCCAGTGACCTATAGGTCCTATACATCGCACCTGTTCTGACGAGCAGGCGAGGGCCATTTAGGTTTGACCCGTTCCCGTCGCTTTACATTCAGTTCTTGTCGAATTGGCCGTATATGTGAAGACACTGCAGGGGCGATCATGCTGCTGCTGTTGTTTATTTTACACGACGCGACGACGCGCAGTGTCACAGTCACAGCGCGGGCCTGCAGGCTTCTGTGCGCATGCGTCACCTTAATTATCTCGAGCGCTGAGTAACGCAGAAGAGCAACGGACGGACCATGACTTTGGCGACCGGCCGGCCGGCGAAAGTGCCACAGGTTGCAAGCAAATAAATCAACCGCGGGTCATTACAGGCGCCACGAAGACCGGCGTCCCTCGGATCACATTTGGGGGCTCGTCCGGGATTGAGACGATCCGTGCACCTCCTTTCAGTGGCTTCTATCCCTATAGCCTATCTGATGGGCGCAGCTTGCGTCCAGTGAAAAATAGGAGAAAGTTTTGTTAAGGGTAAACATCAAAACTTCCCCCTTTTACTGGGCAATCTACATCCTTAACCAAACTTTCCTCTATTAACGTTCTCCTCTATTTTTATGTACACCATTAACTTTTGCCATATATTAAAAGGAGTGTAAAGGGGGACCTTGAGTCCGAAAGTGAGGGGAGAGTTAATTGCGCCCGATTTCGATATCAGATTTAGGGGGATAGAAGCCACTGCCTCCATTCATGTTGTAGTAAGACGATTCGTGCGCTGTTTTTACCTATGCTGTTTTGTCCGAGATAAGAAAAAAGCAGAAAATATGCCGTATATGATTTGGCGGTTCTCGTCATAAACACATTGGCCTATAAAAACGTGCCACTTTTATTTTTTGAATAGCTCCGTGCAGCATTGGCCGAATTTAATCATTTTTGGCGTGCAACATCAGGAAAAAACTGTATGCAATTGACTATATTTTTGGCAACCTCACTTTAATACTGTTGCTACACTGCCTTGTGAAATGTAGGTTGTTGAGCCTGCTGTTTGCCAGTGGTGTCAATATTTGCCACTTGCATTCGCACTGGAGGAGGACATTTTGAGCACATGCTGTGATTAAGAGGGATGTGATGTAACACGTGTGACTTTTTGAGATACAATAGTTGCCAATCGTGTTTGTCGCTTTTTAGTTAATCATTTGTGAGCCGACGCGTATGCCATCTAGTATGAATTCATTGTTGTAAATGGCCAAACTACAACTTTTGCATTTCACAAGGTGTGACAGTATTACAGTGAAGTGGTAAAAACTAGTCTTTTGCGTCAGGTTCTTTCTTGCTGTCGTGTGCCAAAAATATTAAAATCGGCCAATGTTTCACGAAGCTATTCAAAAAATAAAATTGGCACGTTTTTATAAACCACGGTGTATAAGTCGCCAGTAAGTTCTGACGCTGTCTGCATGCAGGCGACGTGGTATACTTAGCACTTCTGATCATCTGTTGGCTGCAAAAATTAACCGTAAATAAAACAACACTCGTGGCATTCACTCTCCCTGTGCCCAGTGCACGAATCGTCCTAATACATGCTATGCAGACACCACAGTGACTACACGAATCGTCCCACAGTCGTTCGTTCGGGATCACGGCGTCACGCACCGGCAAGCGGCTCTGCCGTCACGGCGTCGTTTTCACGCTCGACCGCGCCCAGATCGGATGCACATATGGGCCGCCGACGGCGATGTCAGAGTTTAGACTCTGAAAATCTACAGATACACGCCTCGATAAGCTCACTCGCGGCCCGGGCGGGCCTATGATGCACCGCGGCCGGGTGATGCCATTCGCGGCTACGTAATTATATCAAGATACAATCTGCGGTTTGACAAATGACGACCGGCTGAACAAAATTCACTACGCACGTCGATGATTTGATTTAAACGATTCAGAAAACATACACACACGCATCACTAAACTCTAACCGTCCAGATCTGATGGTGGATGTCGATGGAGCGAGTTTGAATTTAATTGATTCTATCGAACGACGACATTATTGATATTATTAGATTTATACAGTGTTAAAATGCTACAAATTTTAATTTTGTTGGCTGGTTGGTTGGTCGGTTTGTTAGTCTGTTAAGAGAACTATTACCTCCGCCAAGGAGGTTATGTTTTTGCCAGACTTTGTTCGTTTGTTTGTCTGTCTGTCTGTGTGTCAGCAAGATAACTCAAAAAGTTATGGACGAACCTTTCTGAAATTTTCTGGGAACGTCGGGAATGGCAAAAACTACCAGTGGTTCAATTTTGGGGGTGATCCGGAAGGAATCCTGGATTCTGGATCATTCTGAAATTTTCGTTAACATTCCTTTCAATGGGGCATAAGGGAAACCGCTGCCAGACCGAATATGGTGCTGCCACCTGGCGAACAACATGGCCTTGGCGGAGGTCTGCGGGCTCTGACTGCTTTCTAGTTAAACAAGTTCTGGACGGATGTTTATAAAACCTGCGGAACTGGTCATCACTGCAGAAGAAAACAAGAGACGCACTGCAGATGTGATCAGTGAAAACACCAGAAATAAAATAATCTGTATTATATACGCTTGTCACGGTGCAAGACATTGGTGGATATATTTCAGCACGTCTCTCTTGCATTTATTCTACAATCCGTAATAAGTGTAAGCTTACAAGAGCCAAAGGTGCATGTATGAACTTAAGATGGGATCACTCTCAAAAAGCCGAAAGTTTAAAAAGCTGACATCGGTGTCTTGAAGAACTCAAAACTTAAACCTCTGATCCTAGTCCTAACCCAAACACTAGGGAGTAAGTTTAGCTGTTTATTGGACTTTCGGCCTTTTAAACGGCTGCTGCCATAAAATGTGAACTCGGTAGCTGTCTGGTGTCCATTGGCTGCCTTCGTGCGCAGTCGAGTCGGCGAAAAACTGTTTGTGATATGTTAGACGCACTGCCGACCGACGACGCCTGTGCTGGTAATCGGAGCCTGCTGGGTGTCAATCAAAATGCATAACGATCCGTCGCGGAGAAAGAGAGAGCGCGTCTTTTTGCTCGCTTGCATGGTGGCTATGTAGCTCGGTGCTATAGCTCGCACGTCGCACGCAAAGTTGGTTCGCATTTGTCATCGCAAGTAACGACACACCGCGCCCCAAGATCGCTGTGTCACCGGCTTAACCCTTTCACACCAGCGGCAAATTCACACACGACTTGGTTAACCGACAGGAAGAATAAACAGGAAAATACATGTATGCAATGTATTTGTACATCTCCGATCTTTAACTCCGTTTGGACAGATTCGCCGGACACCAGATTGCTTACTTTTAACTTGCCATCAGTAAAATGCGATGTAACATTATTATTTGTTCGCATAGTAACTGTATTGCTGCCAAAGCTCGATAACAAATCGTCAAACAGTCTTGTATTTCAGACTGTATGAATGTGTAGTATATTTACATGTGGTGTAATCTAGAATAAAAATCTTACTTACTTACTGACTTATTTATGACTTTATGTCGTAACTTTGCTGTAGATTTTGGAGGAATTTGCTATACAACTTGCTACGTGGCAAGCTTTCCAGCTAATCCACAGCCTGTCGGAGTTAAGTGAAAAGTTACGAAGGGTTCAAGAAAGCTATGAAGGGTTAAGGTGGGGTCCAGCGGCAGAGAGAAAGTGCGTATACGGCGGGTAAATCGTTTCAGCTCGACCGTTTGACAGGACCTCTCATCGACCTGCTAACAAGCTCGGCAAGGGACCAGACGCCCAGATACTTGGCTGCTCCAGGCCTGGACGCCGCTGTGTGTCGCATGCTGAGCAGCTGTGGCTGGATCTGACCTCAGCCGACGTGGAACCAACGACAGACTCAGTCGGTGCGTGTGCGTCACAGCTGAACCCAACTTAAGCCCAAATTCCATTACGCAGATCTTCACAGTTGCGGAGACAAACCATCTCGACATGTCGAGATGTTTGCGACAAAGTCCGCGGACTGTGTGCGCGACAATTTCCGCAACAAAGTCACGGATTTTGTCACAAAGTTGGCGTAATAAAATTTGGGCTTTACACGTCACTATACATGCAGTATACAGCATTTGTGGAGAAAGTAAAAAAAACGCTAAAATACGTTTGGATGACCCGTTAGGCCTATTGACGGAGCATAGAGCGTTCCCCTGTAGATCCCCTTGCTGTATTAAGAGGAACAAATAAGAAGGGAGGACTTAAACCGGAAAATAAAATGCCACAAGACTAACAATTAGAAAAAAGAAGAAATCGTCAATTAATTTTTACATTTTTAAAGTTTGCTATGAAAGTTTTAATCGCCATAGAAGCTTTATTTTTCTTATCCGATAGCCAGGCCCAATGCTTTTATTAATTGCTTATTATTATTATTATTAATTGCTCTAGATTTTCAGCCGTGCATGCCCCAAATCCTCTACTAATGCGAGCGTGTTTATGTGTGAAGGTGATAGTATAGTTAGTTACCTTCGACTAGAGATGTAAAGAGAGTGATGGTTGCGGCCTTGCGTCGACCTGCCGGCAGAGTTACACCGATCTTGTCAAGCTTGTCTCGCAACGCTCGGCCACCGTTCTTTGACTTGGCTCTGCACATATAAAGCACCTACACCCATTGTACAGGATTTACAAATCAGTGCAGAAGTAAAGGTGGTGTTCAAAGTGCTCACATGTGCTCAAAGAAAAACACATCTTGCACGCAAGGAACTCTAAACGAGCGGAAAAACAACCTGTGTAATGGCAAAGCAAGGACCACAAAAAGATTGTGAAGGGAAAGAGCAAAATCGTTACACACTGCACCGCTGAGCACAAAAGTCGGTACGGTGGTGACAGCTTTCTGGCAGGACATGAGATAGTCGAAACGTTTGTCGGGGCACTTTTCTTCTTGCTGAGTTCGCTGCGCAAACGCAAATCGGGCCAAACGGAGAGCAAGCACTGCAGGGGAACCCCTGGCCCTTGGCCCCATTCTGCACCGCCATGGGTTCACGGGTTCAGTATAGGCAGCAGACGAACAGAGCTATGCAGGCAGTGACGTGACTGATGGCGGCACATCGTTGTTGAATAGTGACAGTAACCAGTAACCACCATGCAGACCAGCGGCGTCGATAAGGGGGCCCAGCTCCCCCTCCCCATTTCTCCTGACAAGACATAAACATAGGCTTAAACTGCACTGAATATGCCAATTGGTCAGTTTATTCTTAAGAAATTTATTAAAATTGTTGCCACTAAATCTCATATTTTGAAACTGTAATGCATCAAATTCGATTTTGGCAAAAGCTCCGCCACAGGTCACCCTAAGAAAGCTTACAGCGCTCCCCAAGACCTCCTAGCTGGATTTTGGGGTCCTATACTTCTAAAAGGAGAGAGGGTAATACCCCGTTTACACGATCAAGCTGGCTCGACGAGCTGGCTATATGTTAGCTGAACGAGCCAGTTCGATGTTTGCTCGACGTTTGCTTGATGTCTGCTGGATGTTTGCTCAATCGTGTAAACGGGGTATAAGGAAGAGGAAAAGAAAGAGAAAGTGAGGGAAGTAGTAATGAGGGGACGAAGAGGGAATGTATGTTACGGAAAGGGAAAAGGGGGGAAAGAGAAGAGAGATGAGGCCTCCCCCAATTGACATTTCTGGCTGCGCCATAACTGATGCAAAGATCGAGCCCGCGCAACGCCTTGTGTATGTAAGTGGTCGGCACTTCGTCAGACTGACATCACGTCCACTATCTCGAGGTCTTATCACCGAGTTATGGGCGTCGAAACTAATCACAACTTTTTTCTAACCCGAGGTTTGGAGATGGACGCGAAATGATTCACGCACGAGATCAATATTATTGTCAAGTGTCCGTCTATGCTGTCCGTTTGCCTGTCGGGTTCAGGATCCTAACTCGAAAAGGAAAAGGAAAATAAAAATTGGCGCGAACGTTCCTTGGAGCAGAAGTAAGAAGTCAACCGCTCAAAAGTCAGGCGGATAGCCGCACAATGTCGGCATTGGGCTGACAGTTTTTAGCCGACCGTGCTTTAGTAACGGTCGAGCTGTTCTCATGGTTGTCGTCCGTCCGTCTGTCCGTCTGTCTGTCACGGATGTACTGTGGCTAAACGGTGCGAGATAGGGCCTAGGTTGCTATTGATCAGTCGCATATTGGCTTTCAAATGAAATGAGAATCATGGATCTTGGATGACGTTGAAGGTCGCTGACAACCATTATGGTCGGCTATCTTAGAGATAGCTGGGCTTCTTGTCCAAATACTTGTAACACAAACTTGAGAGCACCTTTCACTGGTAGCGATGACTGAAAATAACGGGTCATCGAATAACACCGGAAATTTAGCGAATTCTATATCAGGGTCCGCAAAACCAGATGAAATATGGGAAAACCGCGGTATAGGGCGTACACAATACGGCACACAGTGAACGACGCATTGAACAATGCATTGGCATTGATGGAGAAATAGCGGCGCCCGGCCTATCAAATGCATTGGCAGAAATAGATAGACAGTGTATATCTCTTACACAGACGACACACGATCCGAGGCTTTCTGAGCAATTCCGCTCAGAGTCGTGGTGGCCGCTGTGCACTGCAGAGGAATCAAGCCCTCAGGGCGTAACGGAAAGAAACTGAAAGAACCGCTCTGCAGTGCAGACTACGGGCCAAGTTATGCCGATGACAGTCGACCAAGATCAACGAAAGTTGTATACAAGACCAGACCTCGCACGTGATCATTGCATGCATGACGGTGCCGTAATGGTCCGTTTCTTGACAACATAAAGACGCTACATATCGCTTTTCTCCGACGGAAAAGTATATATACGGCAGCCACTTGATATCCGTTCACTGTTTTGACCGTATACTGTTACTGCAGTTTCAAAGAGACGATTATTATCTCATCAAGAGACAATCGCGATTTCCACTTGTGCCTTTGTCGTTTGTACGCACTTTATGCATAATTTTTACAGTTAACGGTATTTATCACATAAATTTTGAACGCTGCGAGAAGAGCCGCTAAATAACGGAAAAAATGACGGGTTAACGAACAGGTTATTTTTATTTTTATTTTATTTATTTCAGCACTGACATTGACAACACCAGCAACACAAATAAAAACAACAAAATGCCAGCCAAGAATAGAAAGGCTTCAGAAGGAACACTAACATCTACACTAATCAACACAATATAACAGAAAATTAGACAAATCAGTACGATTAAGAAAAGCCTTGAACCTAACGACAGAGGAAAAATCAACACGGGCCGGGAGTTTATTCCAGGGGCCAACAACACGCTTAGCAAAAGAATGATAGCGTACATTATGGGTAGACTGCTCAGCAAACAATTTATAACCATGGCCACGAGTATTGCAAGAGGGTGCAAAACGAAAAAACGCACAGAAGTCCACATTAATTAATCCAAAGACTATTTTATAGCACATTATGAGATCAAC
>Ga0056128_1011069_pt1 | contig 11184 bp, 10 predicted proteins | sample WorMetLIZISLAND2_FD_71113 | JGI IMG/M metagenome (GOLD analysis project Ga0056128, IMG submission 71113) | Marine gutless worms symbiont microbial communities from Max Planck institute for Marine Microbiology, Germany - Olavius geniculatus... ... | reverse complement strand
GGTTCCACGGCTCCCCACAAAACTGTCTTCCGAAAACCCATCTAGAAACTTTTACTTTTGCGATTTATTATGTATATGAACAGTATGGTTTTCTTCGGCTGTTCAGTGATAATAGCGTATAGACCTATATGTGAAATTAGTAAGCAGAGCGTCAGATTTTTGTCGCTAAATAATGAACGAGACCATAAACGTGCTGATGATGACATGTCATGTATACCTGACCACAGTACGATATATAGCAGCTGCTTAATGATCGTACAGACACCGACGTGTGACTATAGAGTATAGAAGACGTCCATAGAAACGGCTTTAGCGTCTCAATTCAAACGGTCAACAGTCGCACGTAGGGGCTAGGTTATACGTCGCGGTCGGTTTTCTGCATTGATATGACGGAAGGCGTGTAACACGAGATCGCCAGTCGCTGCTAATAATCTTGTAATTGCGAACATCGATACTAAAGCCGGCCGCCATAACTTGCCGTGTACAATGCCGTACTATATGAATTCTATATAGGCGACAGGACGTGTGGATGCATTGTAAGGGATCGTATACCCAAATTTTTGAAATTACAGTAGGCAGGCCCTATTACCCTAGTTTCACTTTGTAGTTGCAAGCCGATTTTTCACACGGGTGCAGCAAAAAACGCTGTACGAAAAAACAAGACATTCAACAGGTTCTTTATGAAATTATTCAGTACAAATAACAGTATTCAATTGTGCCTTGGCATATCCCCACCCAGCGTTGTCTTGGGTAATAGATCGGTAAAGTTTGAACAGAGATTCGGGCTTTTTGCTCTTTATTTAAGCCGTTTATCTATTTGTGTCATCTTACTGTTACCCTGTGTTGTTAATTATGTTTATGTTTTTTGTCTTTATATGTGCTAGGCCTACCATCTTATGGTGAATGAAGTTGAATATATAATATATATAAACGCATTTTAAGATAACTGCATAAACGGTTGACTTAAAACGCAGAAAAAAGTAAAGATAGAATCGTCTAACAGTCTAACCAGTAAATTTTAAGTCGACTTAACACATGATGGTTAGGCTATGTGATTTAGCTGTAACTTGGCAAAAACGTAAAAGTGATGTACGACACCAAAATCAACTATAGGCCTACAGAGTGGAAGACTTCCAAGATTAAAAGTGAGACAGTAAAAAGCAGTACAAAAAACACGGCATAAAACATGATGCAGTGTTGTGTGGCAGGCCTACCGGCATTGTCGCATGTATGAGAAATTATTTTTAAAAACTATTAAAAACTGAATATGTGTTAGGATCGGCGTTTTCGCTGCGCGTTCTGCAGGTGCGTCGCGCGTATTATCTCGACGTCAATTATTGCTCGACGGTGTCGAATTCGTAGAGTTGTGGCGCGGTGGCACTGGAGAAACTTGAAAGTCAGAAGTCATGACCGAAAGCTATAGGCCTACTTTCAGCATGGCGTCAATCCTGGCGGGAGTCCTAATATTTGGACATGTCTTGTAGCGTACGTAGGCTAGATATATAGCCAGGAAAAAATGTCACAATCCTTTTTACTGAAAATCATATCACGGAGCGGAAAACATCCTATTGGGGGAGCTTATGGGCTACGACACGGACACCCTCCTAGATCCCATAGTCAGGGAAATTTTCTTTCCATGCATTTACCACCTTAAGCACAAATTCCATTAGCCTACGCCGACTTTGCGACAAAGTTCGCGACATAGTTTCGGTGAAAGTCGGCGTAATGAAATTTGGGCTTTACTCGACGCCTGGAGCTATTACTGGAACAAAACTAAAACGAAATTGCATGCGAATGTCATTCAATAAACGCAAAACCCGAAAACCACAGCCGCGCATTGCCTACAAAAGCGATAAAACTAAAGCAAAACTGTCAGTCGCGTCAAATAATGAGCGCCTGCACAAGACGAGTTCATCCTCAGTCCAATGATCGTATCGAATGTTGGATTACCTGCACGTTATTAATTTCTGGAAATTAGACGCTTGCAAAAAACGCGGCATAATTCAATATGCAATTCGTCAAATGCAGTCACCAATCATTAACACGCGGCCGGCTCTGATGCCGATGCTGGGCTAATAGCTAGTAATTAATAATCGTGATAGATTGCACGTGAAGGGCGACGGATGACTGTCCAGTTGCGCAGTGTACATACGATCCGCGGTGTCCGACAGATTATACGAAGTAATTGCATGCAAGCGCGCGACTCAAAGACAGCAGAGAGACAGTTTATTAGCGTGCGGATCGGCCGGTGATTGTTAGAAGTGAAGTGACGGCGCGGAGATGAGATGAGTAGATGGATGAATGGAAGACTGCAGCCTCTGCAGCAGGCCTGTCATTGTCGCGTCACTGCCGCGTGGGCTCAGGTGCGCACTCCGCAGCAAACAGATCGGCGATCACGTGACGCACGACTTTTGTACAGTTTACGTGCGTGCGGCACATTCGGGCGTAGCTTTGCGGCTTTGACTGACGACTAAGCTTATATATATTTGTTCCAAATTTCTCGGAATATATGTTTATGCCAAAATTAGGCTTAACAAAATCGGAGGTCATCTGATAAAGATGTCACAGAAAGTGAAAAGGGGTGACGTTTTTCTGAGACACAGCGTATATGCCTGCTGCATTTACGCTGCTTTAGTTTTTGTATACATATATTGCTTGACTATATAAGTTTAATAATTAATTACTACGATTAACTAAACGCCTACATGTATTTTCTTTTCAGTGTAAAAACTGCTTGCAGGTCCCTGGTGTAGAATAGTGGATCGGAGAAAGCTACCGGTGTGTCTCTCTTGTTCACGAGAGATAGCATTTATTTTGCTACCGTCAGACACTGCACAATTATTATTAGGTCGACTCGACGGCATGTGGCGTGGCGGAGTGTTTTGCTGAGTGATTTCTGAAGCGTCACACAATGTCCAAAGTGTTTAATTACGCGGACCTTGCAGCCATCAGCGAGGGACACGGGCTCAGAGGTCACGACGTCATCGATCGCATCAGTTAAAGGTCATGACCTTGAGAACTGATGAAGTCCTTGAAGTGCTGATGAGTGATGACGAACAACTGCGGGCGCATCGTGTCAAATCGCGTCTCGTCGGCAGTACTAATCAAGCTGTATTAGATCAATTAATGCGTGATGAACGTGAAACGTGTTAGGCTGGCACGCTGCGGCTATACATGGTGCCGATGTCGTTCAGCTATTGACCTATACACTGCAGAGAGCGCGCAATCGTTGTTGTAACAATCGCCGCGATGGTCACTGCAGTCATTGCTACGTATTTTGGTACTTGTCCGTTAATTCACCCGCACCCGAATTATTATTGTTAACGCTAACCCCAACCTTAACCCTGACCCTAACCCTAAACCTAGCCCTAATCCTGATCCTAACTCCAACTCTATCCTTTTCCCTAACCTTGGCCCTAACCTTAACTCTAGCGGTTAATTCGGGTGCGGGTGAATTAACGGACAAGAACCCGTATTTTAGTCGACTACAGCAGTAGATTGTCTTTGGGGTCTTGTCTTCAATAAGTTTAAGTCAAAGTCAAATGATTTTAGTCAGATTTATGCCACACCCACAATAAGCGGAGCTACCGCGCGCCCGCCTTAGGCCACTTCAAAGAAACCCATTTAACGATACATCCCTGGGAAGGTGCTAACACACCTAACGATATGCAATCCAATGGATATCTTAACATTATTATACCAGCAGTCCTAAGCCGCATTATGCATCTTGTCCGTCCGTCCGTCTGTCCCGTACGGGCCTCTAACTCCACTTCGCGAAATTAGTACCCTGGGCGGCTCCAGCGCTGACTGCAAACTAGGCCTGACTTTGGCCATATGTCAAATTTGCAATAACTGTTTACAGCGTAAGCATTGCAGTTTTGTATATGCAATTATATAGTCTTCGAATCAAGCAAACAAAACAACGCTGTTTAGTCACGTGTATAGGTATAATACATATTATTAAAAGACTAGAAAATACGTACACTTTTTACAGTCAAAAAAGAGTTTGTTTGAACAAAAATGCAAAAAATAAGTATCATCATAACTGTTATTAGGACTAATTTAGATTATTATTTTAACTTTATTAGCATAAAGTGAGATTCGTCTGTGGAGGATAAATCAAAAATTAGGCTTAATGTTCAATTATCCGCCAAAAGCTTATTATCTGTGTCCGTCACGTACGGATTTTGACAAAAATTTTCGTAAAAACGGGGAGTGGCCGGATAAACAATTGAGAAGATTTTGGTGGCGATCCGGATCACGAAACAGAATTCCGGATTCGAGGATTTTCGAGAATTTTGGGCGATTTTTTATTAGTCATAAGTAACACATTGTGGTGTTCATAGGCGGTCAGGAGTAGGGCCTATAACTCCCGGGCAGAGCTTTGAAGTGTCTGAGAGTTTTGCTATAGGCCTACAGTTAAATTTGTCAGCCAGAACATGGGTATTATTGGCCAACCAATGTCTCTCCTCTCAGCGCGTGTATGAGATCGACTTAGAAGCGTAGTAGGTTGTGTGCGGGCGGACTGAACGCTGACGACAGCGGTTGTTGCTGCGCGACGCTCAGCTGCGACGACAGCTGTGCCAGCAGACCAGCTGCTGCAGCCACAGCGGGCACCTGCAGTGACGTCGCAGGGGGCGTGGTCAGCTGATGATGAGGATGATGGCGGGGAATTCCAACGGTCCACGACGACGACGCCGGCGGGCCTCGACAGCAGTCTAAGGTGGCGCGCATCATGGCTGCGACGGACTTGGTCGGTGCCTGCACGGCATAGCGGCGACGACAGTCGGCGACCAGCTGCAGCTCTGACTGACGCAGCAGCTTCTCCGCTGTCAACACGACGCGAGCACTTCCAACAGCGCTTCCGCTGCAGTCGTCTACGTTGAACGGCGAGACAGACCTGGACGCGTCCAACACAACCAACCTCAGAAGACAAGCAATTCCACGTAATCCCATACATTTGTCCGTAGTATAGTCTGTAGGCCTATGCTGATCGTTTGTTGTCTGTCACATTCGGTGCATGCATTTCGCTTATACCGGTCGACAGTCTTAGATATCATTATTTTAGCATGTACACATTGGGGTCCAATGACACAGTGTGTTGGACAAGGTCCTTGACCTACAGCGGAAGAGGAGATTTGCTCGAACCCCCACTCAAAACACGCAATTGCAAACTGTGGTTAAACTGTCAGTCCTATTCTGCCACCTGGCGAATACAAACGAGGAGTAGTGATTCCGCTTTTTTGCCAAACTACAGAACTACATTGGTCCTTCCTTTTTGGTTTATCGTGAATGTAGACACTGCTGCTTTTATGTTTTTTTTGTTTTGTTTTAGTCGTTTGCTTTTTATCCGTTTAATCCTTAGGCGGCGACGGTTTAACTACCGGAAAAAGAAACAACTTTTTAAATTAGTGCATGATTACCGAGCACATGTGCATGCAATAACCGAAACGGTTAACATCGTTCCATGACCACATTTTTACTGCGACTGCAGCTTTTTCTGATTGTTTTGCATTAAGTAATTTTACTACTATTTTTGGTTTGACTTTGCAATCATTTTGCACACTCCGGTGTCTGAAGCCAAACTGTTCTTGGCAGAACTTCACGACTTCCTTTTTCAATATTAGTAGTCATTTAACGTTGTCATCGAAATTTATCTACAGCAAAGTCATGCAAAATGAAAAAGTGCTAGGCGGGCCATTATATAAGCATTTGCGTCTTAATAGTTCATTGCTGTATACCTGGCGCTGGAGGCGTCAGGTGTGTCAATTTCATCAGCAGCCGTCGTGCACAGCAGTCCATTTATGCTTCCGCCAGCCATTTGTAGGCCTAGATGACGATCATCCTTCACAGTGTTAGCCGTCATCACGTGGCTGACGCCGCCGTTAGCCGCCATGTTTATCGGCTGAGCAGCCGACATGATGGCGGCGTCCTTGCCGCGCCGCTCCCGCGCTCGTCTGTTCTGGAACCAGATTTTCACCTGAATATTACATACACAGACGCACAATAACACAAAATATACAGACATGCTTCAGTTATATGCATCACTCCGCCATAATTCTGGCTAAAAACTCTGTACAAAAACTGAAAAAGTTGGTTAAGGTTCTATTCTGCCTAATTTCTGTTTATGCAGCTTTTATATCTCAATAACGTCGTTGCGGCGACTGAAATTAAGAGACCTATAATACTTCACCTTAAAAATGACGGACCGGATCACATGGCTGGAAAATGCAAGACCGAATTATTTTGCAAATGATCTTTATAAGATAAGGCCCAATATTTATAACCACAAAACGCAAAGTGTGCAAAATGTGTCGTTTAGCACGAAAATCACCCGAGCTATGAAGCATGGTTTTCACAAACGCCGACTGTATAACATGTCCATTAACTATACCGAACTTTATTGGCTTAGTAAGTAAGCCTACCATCCAGATCACTTACTATATAACGCACAAAGGCAGATACAACAAATGCAAATAGTGCTGTAGCTGACCCTGTTTTCCGTGAGATTGAGGGCGCTGGATAGCTCGGCGACGTCAATACTGCTGAGGTAGTGTGTCCGACGGAACTTCTGCTCCAGTAGCGACACCTGGTGCTGAGTGAACGGAACTCGCGGATTCCGTCCCAACTTTCGCTTCTTGGCGCCGTCCTTCAACTTCTTCGACCCTGCAGTGCGATATTTTACCGATGGGTTTCGCTGCTTTTCAATTTGTAGTAAACAGCTTTACAAACGGTCTATTAATGACAAAGTTTAGTAAATATTCGCGATTTAAAAACTTAAGTTTAACTTTTACTTAGTAAAAGATATTAAAGCGTTTAGAACGTTTCGAGTATTGTGTTAAAAGCAAAAAATACATTCGAATTAGTTACAAAAGTTATAACTTTTTTACGCGCGAGAACTATAGCATATAGAGCGTATTAGCTATAGTGATTCTGTCTTGGTGTCTTGTGTCTTTTGGTGTTTGTCTGGCACGTCCCGGTACCGTTCTAAGACGAGGCGAGGTAGAGACTTTAGGTTTTCACCTATGATAGCTTGGGGTCTCTAGTATTTTGTGACAAAATTTTACATTGCTGGGTTTAGGGGTCCCCACGAACCAGGAGGAGAAAAAGGGGCAGCCACCCTAAAAGACGTCATTTTGCCGCTATTGGCTCGTCTGCCGTGAAAATGGTTGAAGATAGGCACAGACATGCTGCTTATCATAACAAGCACTGGTAATGAGCTTTTTAGAAATGTCAAGATCGATGAGCTTGAATGACCTTGAACCCCCAAAATAAGGAGTTTTGGTGAATTTTTTTTGACTGCGACGCACATTTTATGAGTGAATTGCGCCGAAACGGCGGAAGATAAACCAAGACAATCTGCATAGTCTACGAAATTCTCAACATTAAATGTAGATTTTAGCGGTCTAGGTCTTAGTCTATTCGCTTGTCTAGCGCGACAACGCTTGCAGATAGGCACAGACGTGCTACTTATCATGACAAGCACTGGTAACGTGCTTTTTAGTGCTATTAACATCAGTAACCTTAAATTGACCTTCAACCCCAAAATAGGTTTTTAGTGAATTTTTGCGATTTTCAAATGCAGAATAGTAAACTGAGACAAAATGGATGAACAATGGACATAGACCAAAATTACATGTGAACAGAAACTGCTATGGGCTCTCGCGCGTCTCATGAGCATTAGCTCAGATATTTTTTGTTATTGTGACGATAATTTTGACGTTGCTGGAAAAAATAATACGTACTGTATCGTTTTGCTTAAACTAAAAAAACACTGCAACTAAAAATTTACATATCATCATAACATTGTTCATAACAAGAAAAAGTAAAAAAATTATTATCCTAGCTAACTTTTAAGTAATTAAACCAAGCAAAAGTTAAGTTAAATTTTGTTTAGCTTTTAAGTTTGACGTATAATTAATTTTAAACGTTAAAGCATGCAAAATTTTTTATAAATATTTTTCAAAATTTTCATAACAGTTTAACGATAGTAGTAACGTTAATTTATCAACTTTACATTAATTTAATTATTTAGTTTATTATTTAGTTCAGTTACGACGGATTTTATAGTGCCATTTGTGCAATGTGCATGTTTCCATATATTTTTTCGTTTTTTACGAGTCGTGGCGAATGATCGTCACAATTAAACTACCCATTGTGATTATAATAATCGTATATGGAGAGGTGATAGTTACGGGGCAGTTTCGGCGGTTTATATCGGGTGCACTGCAGCCAAGACAGTCTGTGTAGAGCATCTCCGCTCATTACAGTAGCAGCGGCGGGAGGAGAATCGGCGTGAGTGATTGGCGCAGAGTCATAATTGACGTCATCGTCTACGTCATCATCCAGCGTCGTCATCTTCACGTCGACGTCGTCGCCGGCGACGCGACAGCTAGAGTCCGGCGAAGCCATTCCGCTCCGATCACACCGGGATCGCTCGCCGGGCGACTGGTCGCCACGCCGGCGGACCGCCGGGACGTGGTGGTGGAGCGACCCGGTCAGTCGACGTGGACTCGTGAGCTGGGAGGTGCCTCCGCTGTCGTGGCTGAGGATGCGGTTGATGGAGAACGTGATGTTGCTGCTGCTGCTGCTGGCGCCGTTGCTAGGGGTGACGGCGTGTGGTGCCAGTGCCGCAGCAAGCGACTTGGGCGTTCCCTGTAACACGGCTGCGACGTCGTCGACCACGTCTGAAGTTTGGCCCACAGACTGTTTGACTGAAACTCGCGATGGAGAACTTGACGACGACGACGATGACGATGATGAAGATGCGTCACTGGCGCGTCGCTCGTGCGTCTTGTTCGCGAACTTTCCAGCTTCCGCAACCAACACCGCAGCATTCTGAGCGCTGTATTGCTGCAGCTCTTCGTACCGGTGCGACTGCTTTAACTCATAGAACGCCAGCGCAGACGACTCGAGGCGCTTCACCAGCGAACGATCAAACCCAGACAAACCTTCCATCTCTGCGCTTCTTGTCTTTGCGAAAAAAGACGATTTTTACTACTAGGCGAGTTTAAAATGCGCTGAAGCACTGTGAACAGATTAATGTAACCGCGGTCCGAATGCAGTTAAATAAGTTATCAACGACTGCTTATAGGTAAATTAAGATTGCTTCCGACGCTCGACGATTGTTATATTACGCCGGGCATTGGCGCTACTGATGAAGTAATCGTCATCGACGCCATTGCTGATTGGTCGTGACGTCACAGACGCACCTGCGCAGCGGTCGCCACCAGCCAATCACAGCTCGGCGACGGCACCGTCGCTCGCGACGACCAATACAAACGCACCTTGCCGTCGCCGAAGAGAAACAGGAGAGTAAAAACATTGTCACAACTTTCAGAATTAATGCTTTGCCGAACAACGAAACGGCCAACATCGTTCGACACATTGTACCCTGACTGCAGTAAATTTTGTGCTTAAAAACCTCGACATTGTGATTGCATGTAGGCAGCTTACTGTCGCTCATGCTTGCATAGATTGCTTGCACAGTAGTATTTAGGCTACTGCGCGTTTTAGCGTTGCTTTTATGCCTACTTGCTGCATAGCATAAGAAATTAAGAACCCACAGGTCTATACTAAATATTATTAGTTTGTTTGTTTTCAGTTCGTCTGTCAACAGTTATTTTTAAAAAAATTAAAAATTGCGTCTGTAAAGGTCTCTTTAGACTCTTTGGCATTGCTCATAATCATATTGAACTGTGCATGTGTGGCTTACGAAAGCTAATTGAAATTGGAAACTTGGTCTTTTACGAATGTACATGTATATCGTACAAAACTTTTATAAACATGTTTGATGTCAAAAATTGTTTTTTTTGTTTTTGACCTATACTTTGTTCCAACAGTATAAAAACATGATTAAAATGAATAACGAAAACAATTGTGCGCTCTCATATAAAGCGCTTGCTATAAAATCTATAAAATGATTTTGAAAACATATAAACAGCCAATTAAATAATGTGTGAAAAATAATAGCCTATAGTTATCGAAATATCTGCTGCTGCCCGTATTTTTGAGGCTTCATAATATAAAGGTTAAAAAAGTTAAAGGTGGTGACAATAGCTCTTAATGGGAAGCCCATCTTAGAGCTACGGAGCGTCACCTGCTGTATGAGATCACACAGTGTTACCCGACACAGGTAAACCACAACCCTCTAACTTAGTCTATTTAGAGGGTCATGGGTAAACGCGCCCCAACCAGATAAGCTGGTACTCGATTTATCTACCCCGACGGATGAAAGGCTGAGTTGATCTAGGCGGCTGGTTACTAGCGAGATGGTTAACCTGCTTGCAGGCAGTCACCCATCGCAGTACTAACCTGGCCCGCCGTAAAGTAACTTCGTTGATCGGATAAAACGCGTTCCCAACCTAATTGGTATAATGATTATGTTGGTACAATAATCAAAAAGTAGAAATGCATCTAATTTTTTGCGTGGTTTCAGAACTTAATAAATTTTTTTACTGTTATACTGCAAATGCTTATTACATTCACAACAAATAAACTAGCTATTAGAGATTACGTCATATCTTTCAAACTTTTCGTTTTATACTACTTGTAAATATTAGTATTCAGAAGCTGGCGTTAAAATGAAATAGCATTTTTGGCCACTTGCTGCCGATCTGGCCAATACTTTTAAAGTTACATACCGTAAAAATAATAGCCCCGTTTTTGGTTTATCTTGTACAGTACACTGCAGTTTTTTTCTGTATTTTAGAAATAACTTAATATTTATAAAATGTCTAAAAATCACCCTGTTTAATTGTGGTTTTACGCGCATGATAATTGAGAAGCAGTTTCTTAATTGAATTAACATTACTGACAAGCTACATTATGGATTTAAAAAAAAACTATACAGTGCATTGGAAAACAACTAAGCAGTAAACAAAGTAAAAGAAATAAATGAAATTAGTTAGGCAAATATTTTATTAGTTTAGTTTAGTTAAGTTGTATTTTGGTTTGTTCTATTACACGCAATGAATAAAGGTGTATAATAAACTTTTTATATTTCTATGTTATTTGCATAAATTTATCTGCCAAAAATGTTTGAAAAAGATAATAGTCGTTTAAGCTGTTTATCGCAGTTTTAATGCTATATTTGGAAAAGTTGGCAGGATTGCTAGTGAGGAAGTTGTGCTCGAACTATTTAGAAAGAAGTGTATGCCTGTGTTGCTGTACGGCACTGAGACT
>Ga0056128_1011067_pt1 | contig 11186 bp, 4 predicted proteins | sample WorMetLIZISLAND2_FD_71113 | JGI IMG/M metagenome (GOLD analysis project Ga0056128, IMG submission 71113) | Marine gutless worms symbiont microbial communities from Max Planck institute for Marine Microbiology, Germany - Olavius geniculatus... ... | reverse complement strand
CAACTTCTAGAAGTGAGATCCGCGCTGTATAGGCCTATATAAATGCCGACACAGAGACACGACAGAGTTGATCCGAGGCCAGCGCGATCGCTTCGAGAATTCGTGAACCGTATGATCCGCTCCGAGGATTCAGACTGTATTTTGATCCGCCCCGACGATCCGCCCCGCCCCGAGGATTAGGACAGGCCCTGGATCCGCCACTGGAAGAACACAAAGCAAACAGTTATAGCAACCAGAAATATTTTGCGCACCACTGCGACAACAGAAACACTGACGATGCAAATATCTGCTATGTGAGAGAACAAAATTTTAATAAAAAGAAAAATATCTTCAACAACTATCAACCATAGATCCGAGCGATTTTAAAACATAGATAAATATGAACTCAAATAATTAGATGTAAAATATTTAATTGGCCCATCTCTAGCAGAGAGTTTGGGCCGTTTTGATGTTTACTCATGAACGTCTTCTTATGTAAACAAACAAAAGGAACTACTAATTTCATTTTGTCACGGAGAATTTTAGCGGTTGAAAGTTTTGGTCGTCAAGTTTCGCTGCAAGTAAGTGTATGCACATGCTATTTCTTGGTCATTGTTATCGCCGCTGTTATTAGTAGATGTCGACAAAGTTGGTAGCGCCAGTGTATAGGTGTAGAGGCGTGGCTGGCAATGACACTCAGCTTACTACTCAGGCTAAGGCGTGGCATGATTGGCGAATAGGAATTAATTGCTACATATAGTATTTTGTTTAGGTTAGTTTAATTATGTTTAGTACCTGCTTTGTATTTGTGTCATTTTTCTATGTGTTATTTCTTGATTGTTGTATGCAGTGCGGTAACTCTAGCTTTCGTACCCGAGAGCTTTAGGTGGAACTTTCATTCCTTGGAACTTTCCGTCTGGAACATTTGTCCTCAGGAACTTTTGTCCCCTGGAACTTTTGTTCCCTAACGTTGATTATTAGGCCTATACTATACACAATTTTTTGACGTGCTTGCAGCTATGCTGTATGCATCTATGGTACCATGTGGCCTGTATGTCGTCCGTTCGTCTGTCCGTAACAGAATAAACAGATGTATTATGGATAAGTGTTGGGTCATAGGGAAAATGTTTTGCACAGATAATTAGCCATCTCGAAGCTCACCGCGTACAAAATTACAGGGATGCAATGCAAGGGGAACATTTTCAAAGTTTGGGTTGAATAGACGGGAATAGGAAAAATGTGCGTTTTTTTATGGAAAACTTCAGCCTATCATATCTAGCCCTTTCAAATGAGATGAAAATCATCAGCCTTAGATGACCGTGAAGGTCAGTACTGCAATCAGAACTGTATAGGCTGTAGCGCCTTTTCCCTAGCAACAGCTGGGCTTCCTTGTTATTATTATATCCTGCTGAAACTCTAGCTATGAATGTTTGCCGAAGGATACAAAATTGGAGCTTTTTTCGCTGAACTACAAGCCCTATGTAAGAGGTTCAATAATTATCAATGTCAGGGAACGAATGTTCCATGCTAATTTTACTTTTGGGAACGAAAGTTCCAGGGGATGAAAGTTCCACCTATGGAACTTTTTTTCACGGGAACGAAAGTTCTCGGTTATGAAAGTTGCATGAATCTGCAGTGTTGATTTGAGTCATTCAGTCAGTAAACTTTGCTGCATTTTTTTGGTTCCATCTGTTGCTTTGCCTTTTGCTAACACATAAAAGGCGAATGGAATGATGTTTTGGTGGTAGCTGGGTTTTCTTGTGTAACAAAATGCAGAGAATATTGTTCTTATAAGACTGATATCAATACAATATATTATTGTTGTTTTATTTGTTATTGGTTGTAGGTTAGTGCAGCTAGTCAGTGTGTAAACTAGTGATGGAGGACATACTGGAGGACATACAAGCATCGACATCAAGTACTACTGACTACGTGCTTGATACAGCAGAGAATCTTGTGTCACAGTGTAAGAGAATGGTTAGCAGTGCAGATGAGTTTCTGAAGCCAAAGGAGAAATGGGAGGCAGGAAAACAGTTTTCTAAAGAACATCCGGCAGCTGCATTTTTCGTCATTATTCTCGTTGCCATGAGCATTATCCCAATTGCATGCTTCTGTGCATTTGCAGTCTGCACAACTCTGGCCGTCTTGACATCATGTCTCTTCTTTGAAGGTAACTGTTTCACACTTGTGCTTTATGCAGTTGTCAAAAGTCATTATTGATGCTTCTTAACTCAGGTGGTAGAATTTCCTCGTATAAAGTATTTTTAGTAATATACTTCATTTGCTTTAGCAGTCAAGGATGGTACGGTAATGTTTGCCACCATCTTAGAGATTGTTTCTGCTTGCATTCCATCTTCTGTTCATCTGCATGCAAGATTCTCCACAACATATCAGCACCGAAGTAATTTGGTAAAATGTGGAATTGCTTTTCATTTGCATTTGCCAGGTTGCATTATTGCATGTTTTGGCTGGTGATTCAACCCTCAAATCTCTCCTTCCCTTGTGGTCAGGTGCCCCGTCTAAAACAGTGTATTATTAGAGCCTACAAATGTACCTGCCATATGGTGGCTTGGTGGCTCAGCGGTTAGGGCGTTGGATGTGAGACCGAAAGGTCTGCAGTTCAATTCTCAGCCGGTGCACTATCAAGTAACAGCCTTGGGCAAGTTGTTCACACCTACCTGCCTGTGTAGGTGCAATTGTCTAGTGGTTAGTGTCGACTCGTAACTTTTAAGTTGCGGTTTGATTCTGACTGCCGTCATGTGCAAGCAACCTTGAGCAAGTTGCTAACCTACTATGTGCTCAGGCCAACTCAGCCTCCTACCCTCCGTGGGATCGGAAATGAGTAGTAGCTTACGGGCTACAAGGCAAAGGCCTAACGTGGCTGATTGGGGCGATGGTATGTCTGCTTGCTGCAAACCACGGGTCCAGTTGTTCGCTGACGCGGACAATGGATGGCCGCATAGTGCGCTGCGGTATCACTAGCCAATCAGCTGCCACTTCCAAGATTGTAAAGTGCTTCTGATCTTGAGTCCATCGACGGTATAGACGGTATAAGACGGTATAGCAAGTGCTGGACTTTACCTTGTTTAAATCTAAATCTGTTGAACAGTTTTAGAAGGATGCAATGCATGAGTGTGACAGACGGCTAACAGACCGCACTACACAGATATAGGTTTGGCCACTTGTACTAGAGTGATTCGATCTAGAAATGGATATTGATTAAATTCTGCTTTTGTCCATTATTGATTTCTGTTACATATGATGGTGAGATTGAGTTAATGATGCTGTTTCTGTGACTGTTGTAGCTTTTGCTCTGACCGTGGGAGCATTTATTCTGCTTGGAGTTCTCAGTTTTGCTGCATTTCTTGCTCTCGGCTCTAGCATTCTGTTTGCTGGAGCCATGTACGTCTTAGCCTTGTCACGTAACACTATGCGCAGGATACGACCAACACCAACACATTTTGAGTGACTGTTCATACATTAACTGTATTGAAGATTATTTTCTACTTTTCTACAACTGGTTACCATTGTTAGCAGCTGATTGTGTTCACCATTGTAAACTAGCTGTATATGTGCTCTCTATACAGAGGTGAAAGGATATATTACTTGAATGTGGCTATTAACATATAGTTATGTTGATATACAGGGTATTGTTATATGACGTTGTGTTTATTGGTTAACAGCTGAAAGCACGTAACTTGTAAATGCGGAATGTGCGAATGACTGAGCAAGACAGTTCCCTACAAATGTGCCAGTTTTGTGGGTGAATGGTTTGCTTTTTTTCCTGCAATTTGGTGAAAATTAACCTTGTGTCATTTTTTTGTTGCTTCCTGGAAATGCTTCCTATATACGTGTTAGTAGAGCCTGCAGAATTTAACGGTGAGGAATAATTGACACCCTCGAGACACAGACCCAGCAAAGTTGATAAACTCGTGTGCAAGATTGCTTAGCCTTGAAGGTATCAGCCTTTTCATTTGAAAGTAAAACAGTGTCACTATGTGCTCAATATATTATTCAAAGCAAAGAAAAAAATTCTGTGAAGTTTCACAAAAATTTTCTGACAATATATGTGGTGGCTGGACCATCACTGTGAGGCATCGCAAAGACACAAAGTACAGAATTAGTGAAAACAGCATGCAAAATTAGGGAAACATAACACAGAATTAAAAAAAAGTAGTGCATTAACTTCGCACGTTAATTAAGGCACATTAAAAAATTAATGCACATACAGAAATTTACTAAATTCTGTGAAGCAAGAGTTCCAATATTCCGTCAAACTGCAGATATTTGACGATCGAATGAATTAAAGTACGGGAATTAAACTGTTGCTGCCGTGCGATTTGGTCCTTCATTTTCCAGTCATTGCTTTTTCATGCTCCGTCATTTTCAGCTCCTGCAAATTCAGTGCCCCCAGCAATACTGATGATGCATTATTAACGTGTTAACACATGCGTTAAAAAATTAACGCAATCTGTTAATGCGTTTAAAAATTAACGCTTCGGCGGCTCAAAAAAATTATTCCACAGAATTCTGCAGGTGATAATATTCTTTTGTGTTAGCTTCATATGTGTTGAGCTTGTGCATGTGTCATATTTCAGGCTACTGTTGTACAAATACTGAACAGTAAGGACTTCAGTAATGCTCCTGAAAAAAATTTGTTTCTCAGGTTTTGTTACATACAGTGTGTATTTATGGTAGCAAAACGCTTATCAGAAGCTATTGACACAGGTGCCACAACAGTATTGTATACATGAACATACTAATGCTGCTTTGTCTCGTAATGAAATTTGCACAATAATGTCATGTGCCGAGTTCAACTATCTTAGCACCATCGATGGAGTATGAATACACAATACATCTTGTACAGCAAATACAAGACATTATTGCTAAACTATATAAACCTATACTGTGTTTTAGCAATTCATTCAGAAAGACTATCACAGTCATTTGTGGAAACAGTCATTAGGGAAAAATAAATTAATAAACAATACACCCATCAATGCCACTATCGAGTACTGTAAATACTGCCTAGCAAGTCAGCCTTTCAACATGACCTGCAATGTCATGAATACACTCACCATGCACTGACTAGCAGTTATAAAATTCTACAGTCACACTCATTTCTGAAGAAAGCATCAGCTGATGTTTAAACATCAAGTTTCTAAAAAGATTAGAAAAAGTACTTAATAATCGACAGTATGTCTACTGTACAACAAAGTAGTTTATTCAAGACCAGTGCAGTTCAGTTCTGGCACTTAGTTTTACTGTCGTAAGTTTTGACTGAGTAATAAAAGCTGCTAATAAGGCACTCATGCATTGCTATCGTGGTCCACTGTTGAATGAGTCATCTTTGACGTTATAGTTGCGTATCTTGGTAACCCTGCGGTTGACTGGAACGACGGCTTTACCAGCTGTCCTGGGAGTCGGGTTCTTTCTGACAGCAGACTTGGACTGCATGGCGGGCTTGCATCCTTGTACTGTTAAGCTGATGGCAGACTGAGGCTGGTGAACACCGTGATTCGCTGCCAAATCTTTCTCTGCACGAGAGCCACCTACAGCCAGAAAGAACAGTCTAACAGTCATGACAGGTACAAAAATGAGCTCAGACACCCAGGAAGTCTGAGAACAGCAATGAGGAAGAAGATATTTATGGGCAAGGGAAGACTGTTCAGAGACAAATTAAAAACTTAGAATTACACAAATAAATTACTAAAAGTAAAAGAAAAAGGAATGACAAATGATGAACAAAATTTCTGTTAAACACCAAAACAATATAAGTAAGTAAGTAAGATTATTTAGAAAGGCGCAATTTAACAATAGCCACAATGCGCCACAGTCTCAACGCCCAAACAAAAATGTCTTCAACTGCCGTTTAAACTGTTCAAAGTTAATGTAAGTTTGTTTCAGATGAGCTGGCAGACTTTTCCACAGCCTCGGACCTGCAGTAGCAAAGCATCTGTCTCCACAGCTGCTGCAGGTCCATCTGACGACGCATGTCCTTGAGTTGGCAGAACGCAGCTGACGACGACCTTCGTCGGAGACCAGCTGACAGTCGGAGGCCAGGTAAGGTGGAGCCATGCCGGACAGTGACAAATAGACCAGAGTGGCCATCTTGAAGTCCACCCGGAAGTCAGTGCAGCTCTTGTAGCAACCTTGGAAGCCATTACTGTTCTCTGACCAGTGAAAAAATGAAATAAGTATTAAAAATTCAATAGTCAGATATTCTGCTACACAGATTAACCCACTACAAGTAGAAAAATTGACACATCACACAGAAATAAATAAATATGTACGAATATCGAATAATGTAAACAAGGAACAACAGATTACAATACAAGATTCGAATTGATTGACAAATGGGGGAAAGTGGATAATACAAATTAGCTGATGGCAGAGGAAAAAGTTGCAAATACAAAGCACATGTATAAGACACATACTGTCAACATTGGGACATCTCGGCGTCGCAGGACGTGGACTAAGTCCTGACTCCATCATGGCCCAGATGTCCTGTAAAGACTCAGCTCCACCCACCGATGACATGCTAGCCATTAGCTGTAGCATGGACGCGTCTCGGTCTGATGACATACGATTTGGCGATGTTGCCGCATCTGCATTGAGGTACACTGAAACTCAGTAAAATACATGCTAACTGAAAGCAATCATCAGACAGTGTAGTACCACATCAAATATCTGCTGACTTGAATTGAACTCGTGCGCCAATTTTGTGCTGTTTCACAGATTATAGCTACGTCTTAGTGACACAATGCTCAAAAAATTGGCAACACAAAAACAGGCAGTTTTTTGACTCTTGATAATCTACACGTTACACAGTAGGGAATATTTAATACACAATCTGCACCAGGAACGGACTTTAACTGGAATAAGACATCAAACGCCTGGCACTGAGTATGTTCATGAAGACATAACACTTGAAACAATAACAATGGCAAAGGGTAACAGAGTCAATCGCATCACACCTTGTGCAAACGTTGGCTTCGATGGTCTAAGTGGGACATCGGTAGACTGTGTTGGTTTCAATATAGAACGTGGACGATCATCGTGAACATCGTCACCGTTGTCGTTGTCACTGGCGGCCATGTTTTCAGACATGCGATTTTTATGTCGCTGTTTCTGTGTCATCTCCTACAAATACAAGAATGGTTAGTTTCAAAGGCATCCTCGGTTACAAAATTTGGGAGCAAAAAGTAGCAATTTTCTGACAGAGCTGCAAATTTCCAACAGGGAAAGATTATAGGTGCTCAAAAAAAGTGCAATTTTGCCCTTAGAGGCTAAATTACCCCAAGTGGGGGACTTGCAGCCCCAATTTTTATTTATTTTTTAAAGAAAATTTTCCAACAGGTGAAACTGAACTCCCTCCCCTGCCACGACGCCACAGGTTAATTTACAGTTTCACGTAGGCAAAATGGCATACACATACAAAATGGCATACAGGTATTTAGACCTGCATGTACCTCCAGCAAGTTGTACTCTTATACAGTAGTTCAGTAAATAGTCAACAGCTACAAAAGACTGAAATTGAGACTGTTTGCCTCTCAGTTGCCAAATGTAACATGATATCATTCAGACAAGATGACTATTTATTAGAATGCTACCATGAATGGTTGAACCGCTACAACACAGCAGATGCAACAATCAGTCACTGAGAGTCAAATAAACACAAAAACAAACACACTCAAAACTTCTTGGACATATATTATACTAAGAATAGTGGCGTAAAATCTCAGCATTCTATGCACTGTACCTGCTTTGTCAAGTTGTACTGAAGCTGTTCCAGTTGTCGGAGTTTATTCTGCATGTTCTGCTGAAGCAATGTCCTCTGTGGTGAGACAGGATGCATAATGTTAGGCTCATCAGAACTGGATGGCTGCTGAGCTGACAGAGGCGGACGTCGTTGTGATGGCGACGGTGGTTTCACTCCTGTATCATGTTTACATTCAACGTGCACGGAAAAAAGCATCCCAAAAATTTTCGATTGTAACTTGTAAAAGGATCATCAGATTTTAATATTTTTTGATATGAATATTTCTGATACAACTGGCCATCAAATGACTGTCCAATTTTCCACCGCACCCACCGACTGTTTCTGCAGTACCTGGGGAAACAAAACAAATGAAATATTGCACTTTTATCTTATTTCGCCTGTTCGGGTTTTCCCAGGTAGTGCAGAAGCAGACATTCGGTGAGGTGAAAACTAAAGCGATCATTTGATGGCAAGTAGTGTTAAAAATGTTTGCACTAAAAATTATTTTCAAAATATGTCAATAATGCTGGGGATGTTTCTGATGTATTTTTGCTCATTTCAACTTATATTTCGTTGGTTCTATTCCCCCCAGGAAGTGCAGAAGCAGTCATTGAGTAAAATGAAATATTAAACGATCAATTGATGACCAGATGTGCCAGAAATATTCGTACATTCCCCCCTATTGACTGAAGGCATTGTAAAACCAAGTAAAAAATTTGCACCAAAATGCACTATTTCTGCATGAAATTTTCAAACTTTTTCTGCGCCCCCTCCCCGAACCCAATAATTTGTTGTCGGCATAATCTGCATCCATGGTTTGCAGCTAACTGCATGAGTAAAAAATGGGCATGCGTTAATGACGGTTGTAGGCCACTGCAGCTGTGACTAGTCTGTAGATCAATGAGAGCATGCCAACACACATCAGAAACACGCAGCAAGACAGCATGGGTCATTAGTCGCCCACGCTGCTTTTCCTCGTCCACTTGTAGCCTACATCATAAAAGAGATGTTTCTGTTCTGCCGCTGACAAATGATTCAGCGGCAGGATAGAGCGGGAATCAGTGTCACCGAGTCCACCGAAAGCATCTGGCATTAGTCACGGTTGCAGCAATCTGACTGGGTGAACCGTGTGCATGAGTCAATTAAGCGATTCAGTCTGTAGCTGAGGTTATTGATATTGTGCACTGTGACACACCGTGAACTGTAGCTCACATTGTTCTTTGTTTGTCATTTTATTTTTGTTCGTGACATTTACCGCTGCATTTTCTGATATGAAAACAGTGACATTATGCAAAAATTCGATAACTTTACGACTTTACACTGAATCTCTTGAATGAAACAATATCGTGAGCCACAACGTAATACAGAATTGGCTAACAAATAACTGTCAGAAGTGCACAAAAGTGCATCATTTTGGCGTAAAAAATAAAAAAATTTTTCTGGGGAGGGGGCTATGCCCCCTGCCCAGACCTCACCCCCCTCGGCGCCTACGGCGTCTCGACCTTAAGTCTCGATGTCTTCGGCGTCTCCCACCCCTTCCTACTGGAAAATTCTGGATCCGCCACTGAGCTCACACGACGTTACACCAAAGCTATATTAACTAACGATTCTGCGCACAAACTCAGTGCTTCACAATGATGAATAAGTTATGTAAAATTTCAATATCATCAAATACAGCTTCCAAAAAACATGCACCATACTACTGATAATAAACAGGACAATGACAATGCTTTGATACAAAAAAGTACATTAAAGTTCCACATCCAGCCACTGGAAAGACATTTTTGAAGACAAATTATAACATTACATATCTATTCTACACAAAACTCACGAGTAAAGCAATTCAAACAAAAATTACAACAGTTGTAAATCAGCGGCCAGCAAAAGATTGTGTGCTGAATTACCGTTTCGCAGAAGTTCGGCACGAAGCCGGTTGCCGACCTCAATGAGAACACGTTTGTCTTGAGCGAGTTGCCTGATGTATGAGGCGGCCTTAAGCAACTGTTGACGCAGTTCGGTAATGGTGTTCTCACGTAAGAGATTCGAGTCTTTGTCAATGGTGTCAGTGCCTCTGATTTGAGCACTGCTATGCCTTAGCCGACTTATCTCATCCTGCAGCTGCTGTATCAGCAACTCCTGCAAATACAATAAGATAAGATTAAAAGTTAAAAACAGGTTAAATTGCCGATAGTCAATAGCACTCTCTGACAGCTCTATGACTGATACGAGTGATGCTCATCTCCATTTCCAATGGCCCCGAGCAAGCACAGTGCAAACACAACTCATTTATATGGGTGGAGGACCAGACCTCTCTCATATACTGCTTTAACCTTCCCAGTGGTTACTGGTAGAAATTAATTATACTGCTTGGTGACAGAGACACATGTGTGTGAACACTAAACAACTTGCCCAGGGTTGTTACCTGGCAGTGGACTGGGCAAGAGTCGAACCCACAATCTTGCAATCACAAGTCCGGCGTGCTATCGTTAGACTACCAAGCCAAGAAAGATAAAACAAGATGTTTATTAGAATGCAAACATGTAAAATGTTTAGAATGACTACACGATAACAGACACAACAATCCATCAGCGACAGTCCATCAGGAGACCGTCAAGTACAAAAACTTCAGGCGACACTTTGAATACTTGCTGTGAATAGTTTTTACTACGTATTACTGTTAATGTTACTTGGTAGTTATCCAACGTGACAATCAAACTTTTATTATGTGGAGACTTCATATTTAATGCTGTACTGCATGCTGTAAAATGATTGATAATATTATACAACGTACAGTACAAACACACAAAACAAAATGTGGTGGCTGTGCATATGAGCTTGTTGCTAATTCCTTGGGGGCATGTTCCTGCGAACAATTGGCATTTTTTTCTGAGACACAGTGTAGTGGAAGACAGCTGGAGTGGTTGAAAAATTAATTATCCACAACAGTGATTGAAGTTCCCACAAAGTGTCAAATTCAGAATTCCTTAAAACATTATTTAATCAAAATGCTGCTGTTATTTAACTACTATTATCTGTACTATTATTGAGTTGGTGCGATGGTCGAACACCAGCGGGAAGCCTCTGTCAGTCCCTAAAGGAGGGTCGGTCAGATAGTGTCGATGCGCTGACCATAAAGTAACAACACGAATGAAATCTGATGCCAATACAACCGAATGAAAAAACATGCCGGCTCGGTCCGCGATACCAGCTGAGCAATCGGGGTTGGGTCGATAAATCAGCTACCGAAAGAAAACTCAAACCATGCGCACATATGCTTACAGTTGGAACATGGAATATGTGCACCATGTGGGCACCAGGCAAACTTGAACTGCTGGAGAATGAGATGGAAAGATATCGCTTCGATATACTAGGACTGGCTGAAATGCGATGGATTGCATCAGGAGAGATGCACGGCTGTAAGGTTATCTGGTCAGGGAATGAACAG
>Ga0056128_1011066_pt1 | contig 11187 bp, 4 predicted proteins | sample WorMetLIZISLAND2_FD_71113 | JGI IMG/M metagenome (GOLD analysis project Ga0056128, IMG submission 71113) | Marine gutless worms symbiont microbial communities from Max Planck institute for Marine Microbiology, Germany - Olavius geniculatus... ... | reverse complement strand
TCGTCAGCTGCGCTCTGCCAACTCAAGGACATGTGTCGTCAGAAGGACCTGCAGCAGCTATGGAGACAGATGCTTTGCTGCTGCAGGTCCGAGGCTGTGGAACAGTCTGCCAGCTCATCTAAGACAAACTGACATTAACTTTGAACAGCTTAAACGGCAGTTGAAGACGAATGTCTTCAGTGTGTTCGGGCGTTGAGAGCGCGGCGCATTGTAGCTATTGTTAAATCGCGCCATCTAAATAATCTTACTTACTTACTTACTTACATTTGCTGGAAGTTTGCTGGACGTTTGCTGGATTGTGTAAACACCCCATTAGTAACGGATGTACCTTCGCTAACTGGTAGATTTTACCGGAAAACGTTTTACACGAATAATTAGTCCTGTGTCAAGGTTCTTGCATGCAAAATTTCGGTGATGCAGCGCAAAGGGAGCATTTTCAAATATAAGGTTAAATGAAGGGAGTAAGAAAAATGTGCGTTTTTCAACCGAAAACTGGCCGTATCTCAGAAACGATTAGAAATAGAGCCAAGATTGCTACAGATAACTAATAGAAAGTCGCATAAGCCCTTTCAAATAGGCACAGAATATTTGACCGGCAGCCGGTCAAATATCCTATAGGCTATATGACCGGTCAAGTTTTGCCATTGGTCAAAGGCGCCCAGTCATGACCGGTTGACCGGTCATGGCCGGCCCAGTATCCGGCCATGTGAGAACCGGATATTTGACCGGTTACCGCCTTGAACAGCCTTAGCCAGTACGTACAAGCACCCAATGGTGCTCATAAGTACCGGCTAAAGCCATGTCCTTGCGGCGGTACGATTAGCACCCTGCGACTAATATTCACGCTAATTCTAGTTAGTAGTGCGTATACTGTATTTAATGCCATTTGGTAGGAGACGACTGCGATTTTTCGTTTTGACCGGTCAGATAGCCTGTATGCTATCTATTTGACCGGCTGCCGGTCAAATAATCACCGCGTTTCAAATAAGATAAAAATTATTCATCTTGGATGATTTGTAAAAAAACAATACACGCTATTGTGACTAAACGGTACGTCGTATTTCAGAAACGGTGAGAGATGAGACCAAGGTTGCTATTAATCACTAATAAATTATAAAAAGTCGCATAAGCCCTTTCACGTGATACTAAAATCACTGACCTTAGATGGCCTTGAAGGGTCATTACGCACTCTGCTATGCCAATAATGTGCGATACTGTGGCTGAACGGTAAGTCGTAGGGTGTCGGCAATCTTTGAAAATGGATACGTAAAAACCGAGAAACTGACATTGTAAAAATCAGAATTTAAAAATTTGTACATTTTTGCACACAAATTAACTAAAAACATCTGGACTGAATGTGGATATCGAAATTTGTCGAACTTTTCCGACATTTATAATCCTTCGAACTTTTTCGAACTTTATCGAACAATGAAATACATTGTTCGAACTTTACAGCCGCATGACCGATACTTGCCTACGGCCGAATCGGTCGCTGCCGGCGCCGAGTATAATGGTCGTGATGAGAGCGGGAACTCCGAACAGAACAAAGTCGACTGTGCCGAACAATGACGTCAGGCTTTGAACCTTGTCGTTCAAGTGACGCTCAGCGTCGCTGATGTTGGGATCACACGGCGAAGGCGCCGACGTCGGCGACCATCCAATGGAACTCGAGTTGAACACGTTGTATGTGATCCAGCCTAACGTGTACCTGCAGACATCGTCGAAAACTTCTAGTTTCCAATCAATCAATCAATAACAATCATGCAGTCTAGTAAGTAAGTAACAAAACGACTGAAATGTAGTAAACATGACGTCACTACGCGTGGACGCGAGGTCACAAAGGTATGGATCGATACGAGATGCAATCAAATGATTTTTCGGACTGGTGCCGTTAAAAGCCACACGGGCTGTCATGCTGAGGGAGTATTTTTTTCGGATAAACTGTTTTAGACACGAGCAACAGCGACCGTCGGTTTTGCGCAAATAACAAAAGTAACAGGGAAAAGAGTAGGGATAAAAACACCGGTGGCCGCGGTACTAAAAGTGTCCGAAAAATTAACAAATATGTCTAGTAAGTATATCTATATACAGATTAGTCCTGCAGTACAAGTGTTTTTGGTTAAGTATGCCGGTTTTCAAACATAACATTTTGGTTGAGTTTAAGTAGGCCTACATTCAGAATGACAAAAATTATCATGATCTTTTTCATGAAGACCTCTAGCCCACATTGCCCATTCGCTAATCCGTCAGCAAAACACGTCAGAGGCGTAAAGCCAGAAATTGGGGAGGCCTCCTCTACTTTCCTCCCCCTTTTCCCTTTTATCCCTTCTCTCTTTTTCTCTTTGTTCCTTATCTTTTCCCTCTCTTTTCCTTTCTTCCCTGCTTCTTCTCCCTTCTTTTTCCTTAGAAGTACGAGGACCGACCCCTGAAATCCAGCTAGTGAATCTGGGAGCGCTGTGAGCTCGCCCAGCGGAGTATGGGGCAGAGCCCCAGCCGAAATCAAATTTGGCGCGATTCACTTTTAAAATATGAGATCTGATGGCAACAATTTTAATTATTTTTCTAACTGACCAAATTGGCAAATGTAGTGCAGTTTAGACGTATGCCTACGTCTTGTCTGGAGAATTCTGGTGGCCTGGGTCAACTAGCCCCACTCCCCCCTTGTTTACGCCATTGAGACACATACCGTACCTCTGGTTGATGATCATCATGGGAAACACGTTGAAGCTGTATGCCATCAGCACTGGCTCAACGAAGAACCAACTACCATCGTTCCACCGTACTCGCAGCCCGCCTCGTCGACAACACCCGTGCAACGCCCTGCAGCGACAACCGTCACCGCAGCAGCCGCCATCTCCTGTCGACTCTGACGTCACAATACTGGCCGTGTCCGAGACATCTATTTCCGGTGACGTCATAGTTCGTCAACTACTGCTTCCGCTTCCGGTCGCGTTGTGCTAGCTGCTGGTTGAATTGTCCGAGACCTCGGCTATACACAGACATTACGATGTATAACTGTCACATTTAAACCGTGGTAGGCCTACATGTTAAACGCAAAACATTTTTGCAACTTGTTTTCTGCTTTCGCATGTGACCACAGTTTCAGTCGTCGGGCTAGACAATCTGCGAACTGCGGACAAAGCTCGGTCGCTAACTACTGTAGCTACGAGATAAACTACGAAACTGCGACGCAAGTAAACGTAGATTCGAACAGATATTGACTCTCTAGACTATAACACTAGTCACGAGACATCCGACAGCGCTGACTATTGTCTAAACTGCACGTATTTCAACTTGTTGTGCATCTCCTCTACAGCAGGCTTCACACAACCGATTCACGACTAATCGAAGTAGTTGAGCTAGGGCTTATGCCAGTCGGTCTATTTCTATACTAAGGAATAAAATTTCCTACTCTGTCTCGAACGCATGTGACAACAGACGGATACTGAACGTTGTCGCAGCTAAGCTTATACGGTTAAGTCGACAGCAAAAAATGTAATTTAGTCAACTTAGGCAGTCCACTCGCTGTATAGGCTGCAGGCTACTAAGCACTTGCCTATACCTAGGCTATACGTTAGTTATTGTTATAGCTGCAGCAGCAGCAGCAGTGGCCTGAGCTGTTCGTTAGGCCCATGCGGTCCGCGTTCGTTGCAACATAGGCCTGTAGATTCTGCTCTCGCCGTAATCATCATCAATTATCATCATCGTCATCATAGACATAGTATAACGACATGATTGCTTGGATCAAGTTACTGAAGTGCCGAATACGAAAAACGACGAAAATGATCGTAAGTATGTAGACCTATATAGATCCGACCGACCATGAACGACGGAGTGAAAAAAAATTTAAAGATGCTGCCTGAACATCGAAAGATGGCAGCACAGAAATGATGTCTTTAACGTCCAGCTCTCACATTATGTTTACACACGTTGCTGCTGACCATACCAAAGCTCTTTATCGCAATACTACGAAATACTTCAAACCACAAACCTCGGAGGACGCGCGGTCATGAGTCAGGTTCATTCTGTGCTACGCAGTTGCGCGCTGTTGATGCTGAACCGACGGCAACATCTGCAGATTTATAATGACACGATACATACACTTTTCTTTATGCTTCACAAGTCACACAATGGATTATGACTACGCTCCGCGGACCCGCAAAACCAGTTTGCTGAAAACTTTTTACATAAGACCTCCCATGCTTCTGGTACACCTCCCGGCTTGTATTGAAACATTGTCTCAGTGTGCTTGATTCTGAATACACTGGCCTATAGAAAAATGCAGGCCTATACAAAGCCAACTGTGTATTCATATACAATAGAAATACACTATACGAGCCAGCTGTGTCATGCAAGCATTCGCTCACCAAACTAAAACTCAGTTTGGATATAGGCCTACGGCGCCGGTTTATCAGCAACGCGTAACTTAGGCCTAGTTAACAAAAGGCAAGTTGGTCGCTAGCTAAGACCCGCACCACGCAGAAAATTAAATAGCGCAATCACTAGATTCGAACAGCTGATTTCATGCATCACGCCTAGTAGGCCTATTGTGTAAAAAGTCCTTCCTGGCCACTAGCGCCGCTATACACAGTGCTGCTAGCGCCGTTACGATAGCAGTCGATGGAGTCTGAACGTGTTAGCGTATAGGTACATGTAGTTATAAATTATAATCTTCTACACAAGTTTATTTGTACAACAAACTCGGTTTTCTGGACGTAAGCCTTACCCATTCCGAATTTTAAAGTGTTTCCTGCATTAGATCGCTGACGATCAAGACGATGGGCGTGCAGAGAGTTGAGATAGTCTATTTAACGTAATAACACTCGAAGTAGCCCAACTTACGATGACCACGGTACCTCGACGCTACACCAGACGGACGGAGAGACGGACAAACGAACAACAATAGTTTAGGGGCTTACAATGCGTCACTGCTAGCCTAGTACATATGACGAGAGTAATAAGAAACTCAAATGCTTTTAATCGACCTGCTTTAACAACGGACAGGCTAATTTTAAATTATATCGGTTGTTTCCTCGCTTAAGCTCAGCTATATAAACGGCCGGAAGTCATTTACACTGGTATCGTAAAATTAACGGTTCATGATCAGTGTCACTCACTCAACAGAAAACTCCGTTTTTTGTTGCAGATCCTGGGTTTTAATTAGGCCCACTCGTATGGCTGCAAAACTCGCCATTTCGTCGATTATGCTTACGGCGTACTGCCACAGCGTACAAAACTCGTTGGTGCTGCCCCGCCGTCTTATTCGCACAAACTGAGTTGTTTGTGAACGCAGCACTTCGCTCCTTACAGGCCGGTCAAAGCGTCGTGCACTGTGCATTGTATAGTGCACAACACAACACCCTACAAAGGCCGTGATACATGGCATTTTGTACGACATTGGGCGTGATAAAGCGGTGGCGAATTGCAGCAACGTTTTTCTTTTTACCTTTCTCTACTGTCTGAAACAGCACTACAGCAAGCGACGTAATAGTCTATACTAATATTCAAAGTTTGGAAAAAAATTCGGCATCTAAAATGTGTCGTCGCATCCAGTGCAGATGCTGTGGTAAAGCTTCGTGGGTAGGTATGTGTCATACGGTCTGTCGTTATTGTAGAATCGTAATTATACTGCGATCACTTTGACAACCTAGCTTAAGCTTATCGGACGACGCTTTACGTGAAGTGCATGTTCGGGCGATAGCCATCAACAAATTGAACTACGCATTTACAGCTTGGTATGGGGATTTGCTTCTGTAGACGACAGATGTTACTTGAAAGCAAAACTCGGTTATAACTAACAATAATAGTCAGCAACTTTTGCCAGTATCTTTCAGTAATGTGATGATGCCTCGAGGCAGTGCTTCCCCTCGAGGCACATTTTTTAGCCGACCGTATACTTAAGTAACGGTCGAGCTGTTGTCATGGTTGTCGACCGTTCGTCTCTCTGTCCGTCTGTCTGTAACGGATGTACTGTGGCCAACGGGTAAAGCTTAGGGAAAACTTTTTACACGAATAATTAGCTATGTGTCTTAAACTCGGGCATGTAAAATTTTAGCCATCTACTCGTAGGAAAACATTTTCAAATTGCGGGTTGAATGAAGGGCGGTACGGAAAACTGGTCGAAACGAAGTGTCTATGATCACGGCGGCCATGATCATAAGCCGCCGATTGCCTATGATCACGCCAGCCAATAGCAAAAGCCAATACAGTGGTTAGCTATTTTAGAACATCTATGGGCATGGGCATAGATTAGAAAGGTGGCGCTAGTGGTTAGGGTTAGTTATTGTAGCTATTCAGTTTTGTTAGCTATTAAATTTTTAGGGTGCAAATTTAAGGATATTTCGTACAATTATGTAGCAATAGATGTACACCAAAATTAAGGTTGCAACATTGGTTATGAATTCGAACCTAGTGCTGCCAGGCTTGACTGGCCGATTGGTAGTAGGCTGGGCTCTCAGTTGGTTCTCAGTCAGTTCTCCGCGTTGCGAGTTAGTCTGATCTCGTCGCGCTCGTAATCATATCGTCGTCATATTAAGTCTTAGCATTTACGTTCGTTGAGTTTGTACGAAAAAAGTTCAGTTAGAAATTGCAAACGTTGTCGTTACGTTCCCCGTCAACTCCGACCTATAGGGGTAACCCGCTGTGGGGCCTCTATAGCAATACAATACAATACAATAGAGAATTTGCACTCAAATCTGACAGATAAACTATCAGTTTAATTTAGCACATAAACTAAAAATAGCTGAAATGTTTTTAAAAAAATGAAATAAGAGATATTGAGTATAAAAATACTGAATTGAATGTAAAACTTTTAAAAAATACGAAAAATGACTGAAATAAAAAAAACTAAAATAAGAAGAAAAACAGCTGAAAAGGTAAGAAATAAAAAATAATATAATGAAAACTAAAACTCAGATAAAAACTGAAATGAGAGTTTCTGTTTGCAAATTAACAATTTGCTTAATCCATGTTGTCGAACAGTTTCAGCAGGGTACACGAATGGCCCGCCAGACGACAGGCGACCGACAGACAGACCGCGTTTTACGGAGAAACGTATGGGAATAACTGGAATCACTTAAGAATCGTCAGTGAAAGGTGATGAACTCTGCAGGCGGTGGCGCATTCCACTGTGATCGTGTGTGTGTTTGATAACTGCACACAGGCTGCGGTCGTCACGTAGAGCAGGTGATGAGAAATGTGCCGATGCATCAAAGATGTACGTGTCAGCGTCAGCAGCAGAAAGGAGGAGGAGGATGCGCCATTCTCTAGCTCTCATATACAATGTCGCGTCAGTCTGTCGCTCAGCTGTTTCACATTCCATCCACGTGGCATGTGGTAGAAAACTTCCGAGTTTCCGAGTTTTATTTTCACGATCGTAATCTCAATTTCACTGTCTCGTATTTAAACCACGTATTTGCTATTTTATGATGATCATTTTTTCGTGACTGATTTTGCCTTAGTCATAGTATGCTAATACAAAGTCGTGTTAAACGCTGTAAAATATTTTATTCATGTGTTTGGGATTTTGTGACGTGTTTGTCTATACATGGAACTAGCCTAACTGTATTGTGTATAAACAGGTTGAGTTTTTTTGGAATTTTGCAAAAGTCTGAACATCTTAATTAAGTTTTTACAGTCATCGGCGCCATAGTCATATACATGTAGCTGTCTGTGCTGGTGTACGGAAAAGGCCACCGGACAAAAGGCCACCAAGCTGGTTCTTCAGTAGAATTCTATTTTCAAGTAAAGTGCACATCTTTTTGGAAATGTCAAGTCGCCAGACCATGTACATTTAACCCCAAATTTGAAAATGTTTTCCATGGAGTAGATCGCTGAAATTATGCATGCCAGAGCGGGAGTTCAACGCACATGGCTAATTATTCGTGTCAATCGTTTTCCCTTACGGTCTATACCGTTAGCCAGGATACATCCGTTACGGACGAACGGACAGATAGACGGATAGACAGACGGACGACAACTATGCCAATAGCTCGACCGTTACTTAAGTAGCCTACGGTAGGCTAAAAACGAGCTTGGTGGCCTTTTGTCCAAGATTCGTATATGCTAATTGCCAAACAGGGTATATGTATGGGTTTTGTAAATATTTACTTCCGCCAAGCAGGTTGTTTTTGCCAGAGTTTGTTTGTTTGTTTGTCTGTCTGTCTGTCTGTCTGTGTGTTAGCAAGATAACTCAAAAAGTTATTGTGTTCTTTCTGAAATTTTGAGAGAATGTCGGACATGGCATAAACTACAAGCGATTAAATTTTGGGGGTGATCCGGCAGGAATACTGGATTCTGGATCACTTCGATATTTTCGTTACCATTGCGTTAAAGGGGGCATAACGGACCCGCTGGCAAAGCGAATATGGTGACGCCACCTGGAGGCTGGCGAATAGCTTTGCCTTGGCAGAGGTACCTGCGGGCTATGACTGCTTTCTAGTTTGGTGATGCGTCGGAGGAGAGGGGTGTTGTCTGCTCTGAACTAATTACATTGTGATTATAATCGGGTTTATGAGGTAGTTTGTTTTGTGGATTTTGTAAAATTTGGAACCAGTCTAAACTTTTAGTTAAAGTTTTTGCAGCAGTCTTTTCACTTAGAGATTAACCAGCATGCCAGCCATTTTGATATGGGGATTGTAAAAATTGTTTTAAAAGTTGCTGTCATCTTATGTTTATTTCAAGCATGATTTGCAAACAAGTTGATGTTGAGCACAAATGCATTTGGTAGAATCTAATAAGGCCTACACGTATCATGTTTAATAGAATTTATTTTCAAACAAAGTTTTTGCTTTTTCGTTAGTTTAGCGCAGCAAATGAAATTATGAAAACAAACTGCCAGAGATTGAGAATATCAATATTACTCTAGTGATGTTGGATACAAAAATGTGAAAATAAAGGAGTGCGCAATATTTAACTTTTTGAACTGTAAACATTTATAATGCAGCCAAAGTGAAGAATTACATCAAATAATGATTTACCAAACTACACAATGTTTCATAAAATGGACCCCTTTTCTTTCTTTTATAATTCATCTAAATGGCGATGAATTTACATGAAATTTTTACCAGTTGTAGCAAAAAATACTAATTTAAAATATTTTAACATAATATGGGTAAATTAATCAAAAAAATGAAATTAATGAAAATGAATTAATGAAAAAAAGAAAAGGGTGTCCATTTTTATGAAACACCGTGTATATTGATGTCATTGTTGTTGTTGTTATTGTTGAATATGCTCTTTATTACTATTCACTGGTTATTATGCATGTGTTTTGGTGTACATGTATGTACATGTATTTCATGCATATTCGGGGGTTAATTTTCAAAAAGTGGGAGAAACACTTGGAACTCAGCGGTACAAGGTCACTTTATTGTATGTTTACGTCTTTTGCAAATTGTTATAAAATTACATAGTCTGTAACTGGCTGTGCATGAGAAACACGTCATCTATGACAAAGCCGATAAGCAGTAAATGTGTAAATGATGTGAAACCGTTGCTTAACTGTCTGCCACTTTGTTTCTATTTTTTAGTATTTTTACTGAGATAGCCTGCAATAGGCCTACATCTGGCTGATTTACAGTGTTGCTATTGTTGTTACTATCAAAGCTTGTGTGCTTGCGAAAGACGGACATTTCAAATATTGCATACGATTATGCTATTGTAACACAAACAGGCTGTTTAAAATATACGTCAAATTTCATTTTTGGTGCAAATAAATGACTTGATAAATTTTATTCACGAATTACTCTAGCTGGTTTACATGCATTAACATTTTGCACGATAATGTAGAAACGCGTCTGATGTGTGGTCATGGCAGGGACATTGCCATTACTACGTGCAGTGCTTAAATTAAGGGGAACGCAGGAAAACGCCGTTCCCCACGTCCCTCACTTTTTCAAAGGGGAAATGACGTTTCCTCACTTCTGAGAGACCTGGAGGGGAACCCCGTACGCGTCATTGTGACAGTAACACCGTATAACACTGTGGTTTGAATCTTTTCGTCACAATTTTTGCGCGCGATAGCAGAATGCTTCGCGCGTCTTAGCCATGGCCTCTGGGCGTCCGTCTATCTGTCTGTCCGTCACACTCTGGATCTGTATCAAAACTTGAAAACGGTGCAACCTAGAATCACAAAACTTTTACTGTGGGCTGCCCCAATGACTCTATTTTTTGTGACGAAATTTTATGCCGCTGGGTGACGGGGTTCCCGTCAAACGAGGGCGTCAAATAAAGGTATCCCCCGTTATTTTGCCGTTATTGGCTCGTTTAGTGTGAAAACGGTTGCAGATAGGTACAGACATGCTGTTTGTCATAACAAGCACTGATAACAGGCTTTTTGGATTTATCAACATGGATGACCTTAAACACCTAAAAGAGGAGTTTTAGTGAATTTTTCGCAATTTTTGGTTGTAACACACATTTCAAGAATAAACTGCGACGAAAAGTCTGATGATAAACCAAGACAACCTGAATATGAAATTTTCGGCATTTAACGCAAAATTTAAGCAGTCCATATGCCGATACCCTGAATTCAAAAAGGCCTGCGCACGCGAGCGTCAAAGATATGTACCTCCCTAAAAAGTGGTTATTTTTCGAAAACAGTTGCAGATAGGCACAGACATCCTGCTTATCATAGCAAGCACCAGTGATGAGCTTCTTTGGGGTGTCAACATCGATGATCTTGAATGATTTTGAACTCCTAAAATATGGGTTTCTAGTGAATTTTTCGCGATTTCGGGCTGCGACACACATTTTAAGAGTGAATTGCGCCGAAATGGTTGAAGATAGACCTGAACAATTTGCGTATTAATTTTTTAGCATAGAACGTACATTTTTAACAATCTAAGTTTCGACCTCTTAAATTCAAGGAGTCTTCAAATTTGAGTACTCTTTCAAGACGCATTGTTATTTTATTGCTGTACACTGATTGTCAAGGTAGCAGGACCGCTGCAGCGCTGCTATCGCGCGTCACGTGAAGTTTGCTCAAATTACTTGTTGTCATCGTTTTCGTAAACAAAAATGTCACCAGAAAGCAGATTTTTTAGCTAAAATGCGTCAAATTTAATTTCGCCTGAGGCTCTCCCTAGACCGGCCAACGCTCCCCAGACAGTGGCTTCTATCTCCCCCAAATTTAAAGTTGAAATCGGACCCAAGTTTTCCCACACTTTTGAGCTCATGTTCCCCCCA
>Ga0056128_1011064_pt1 | contig 11187 bp, 9 predicted proteins | sample WorMetLIZISLAND2_FD_71113 | JGI IMG/M metagenome (GOLD analysis project Ga0056128, IMG submission 71113) | Marine gutless worms symbiont microbial communities from Max Planck institute for Marine Microbiology, Germany - Olavius geniculatus... ... | reverse complement strand
TGCCCCCCAAAATTTTGGACCGGCATTATAAAATTGGGCCTAGTACTGACCATCGTGCAAAATTTCACGCCGGTCGGCCCACGCATCTTGGAGATCTCGCGTTCAAAAAAAATTATAAAAAATAAAAAAAAAATTTTTTAATTTTTTTAAAAACATCTGGGCTAAGACTTAAGTCCACTCCGCAAGCTATCGTTTTTGGGCGGACTAAAAATTGAGTAACTTAAAAAATAAGGCTTACCGGTCTCTCCTATTAGCTGTTTTTGTATGTTATGTTACTGGGTTTATAGACTTAATGTGAATTTGTGACGTAATTTGTTTGTGGTTTTTCTTGTTTTATATTTTTGCGTTTGACTTCAGATTGACTTGGGAGACTTGAAAGTTAAAGAATTGCATTATTGTGAACAATTATGTTAATCGTGCAATTTGGCATGCACTTTTGTATACTTGTTTTCTGTGAAGTACTGTGTCACGTATTTGCGCAAATGTGTACTATTGTGTCACATCATTTCATTAGTTCATGTGAGCATTGGTTAAAAATATAACTGAAGTGCAGTAAATTTTATTATGGTAGCTTTGTGATGTTAATTATGATAAATGTTTTTTTCTTCTTATCAATAGACTCAATTTTGTAAACGTGCACATGCAGTCAGTTGTGTAAGAATAACTGGTTCTAGTTGCAGATACTTTTTTTCATTCTGTTGTGAAATATAATTGAAAATTTCGTACTTGTTTATGCATTTTGGAAATTTGTTTTAACAGTGCAGTGAGGATGCGAAGTTAATCTTCATAATTCTGTTGGATTAATGCTAGAGCTGTCGAAACGTTAATTTTTTTAATGCATTAATGCACTGCGTTAATTTTTGAAACACGTTAATTAACGCGTTATTAACGCACCCAGGCCCGTCAAGAGGGAGAGTAAGGGGATAAGTCACGCCGCGCCTTGCAACATTTGGGAGCCTCGCCTGTAGAATATAAAAAGTTAGAAACACATTTTTCAACATATAACCAAAGATCTATACATTAAATATTTAATCCATTATTTATTTACAGTACTGACGAAACAGCAACTACAGTTTAGTTACTTGACTTCGTTCGATTGTTAAATAATCGCAGTTTAACGGAATATTGGAACTTTTGCTTCACGGAATTAAGTAAATTGACATAGATTTATGTATGTGCATTAATTTTTTAACATGGGTAATTTATTAACGCGTTAATCAGTGCGTTAATTAATTTGACAGCTGTAGTTAATGATAGTATTGTCACGTATCAAGATTTGTTGTGTCTTGTGTGCTGAATGTGAGTTTACATTTCTATGAGTTTTTAAAAAAAATTTCGGCTGCGAGACACATTTCAGGAGCGATTTGCGCCGAAACCAATTGAGACAGACATGGACATTTTCAACATTGAACATAGATTTCGACCGTCCAAGTCTTGATTTTCTAGGTTCAAGGAAACCTGCGCAGGAGGTCATCAAAAGCGGTACCCCCGTAAAAGTCGCAACGAAATGGCTGGAAATAGACTGACAGTTTGCAAACAGAAACTGCTATAGGCTTTCGCGCGTCCCGTGAGCATTAGCTCAAATTTTGTAACCGTTCTGTAAGAAATTCTGGTTAAGGATCTAAAAGTCATGAAAAAATATGATCGTCGTCAAAATTTAACAACTTTATTCTTTGGCTTAGCCAAAAACATCGTTCTCGATGCGATTCTAAGCTGGGAACTCGGCATAGATGCTTTGCTGCGCTATCTTTGGCCATGCCATGGCCATGCTTAACTACTTAGCAAAATTTCACCAAAAACCGTCGCCTGACCTAAAACATATCGCATGTCAGACATGTTTTGTCGCTTCTTTTTGAAAGCGACACAGCACAGGCCAAAGCTTAGCTCAGAGAAACCATAGCAATAGCATTATGCTGTGCAGTGAGACAGTCGATCAGCGGCCGAAGGCTAGGCCACAAATTACAATATTGCGTTCCGAACTTTTCAAAGTTTAGCAATATCCAGTATTGTGTTTCCGGTTTGGGTTTGTTGTTGTTGTGAAAGTTTTGTTACAAAATAAGGGTGATTTTTCTCTGTCCAGTCGCCATGGGTGTTCCGAAATTTTATCGGTGGATCAGCGAGCGCTATCCTTGCCTTAGTGAAGTGCTGAAAGAATATCAGGTCTGTTTTGAGGCGCGCAGATGCTTTTACATTGGTCCCAGCTTTCGTGCAGCGTTGTCCGTTCATACGCACTACTGGCAGGGTTAGAGTTATTTGCAGTCGTGTAGTGGAGTCCATTTAGCTCGATTAGGTTGCCGAACTCGAGTACCGCATGGAACTTTCGTTTTCAACATTAAAATTAGCATGGAACTTTCGTTTCCTAACACTGATTATTAGGCCTATATTGTACACAATTTTTGTTTGCACTTACAGACAACATTGTGCGCTTTATAAATGTATTTAGGCCTACTTACTGTAGGCGTCTATGGTGCCATATTGTTGTCTGTCTGTCATCGGTTTGACATGTTCGTCTGTCTGTCCGTAACGGATGTATTGTGGATAAGCGTTGGGTCATAGAGAAAAACTTTTTGTAAGGATAATTAGTTCTGTGTCAATGCTCTCTGGCTACTCTGCGTACAAAATTTCGGGGATGCGGTGCAAGGGAAACATTTTCAAATTTGGGGTTGAATGGACGGGGGTAGGAAAATGTGCGTTTTCAACGGAAAACTAGCCATATCTCGTCCTTTCAGATGAGATGAAAATCATCGATCTTGGAGGACCTTCAAGGTCAGTACTGCAACAAGAACTGTATAAGCTGTAGCATGTTTTCTCTAGCAGCAGCTGGGCTTTCTTGTAAGCTGTAGCATGTTTTCTCTAGCAGCAGCTGGGCTTTCTTGTTATTATTATATCTTGCTGAAAAGTAGCTACATACATCTAGCAAGTGACACAAAATTGGAGCTTTTTTGCTGAACTATAAGCCCTACATAAGGATAGGGGGTTCAGTAATTATCAGTGTCTGGGAACAAAATTCTATGCTAATTTTCCTTTTGGGAACGAAAGTTCCAGGGGACAAAAGTTCCTGGGAACGAAGATTTCAAGGAACAAAAATTCCTGAGGATGAAAGTTCCACCTATGGGAATGAAAGTTCTCGGGTACAGAAGTTCCATGAATTCCTGGACTGGAATGCAGCTGACGAACTGCCTTTACCATCCTCTGTCTTGTGCAAGTATTCTTGCCAGTTGAAGTTCAGTCTGTGGTTAATCAGCTGGACTGCTCTAGGTTGGCTTCCAGGGTCTGTAGCCATGGTTGATGTTGGTGTCCTTGGCATCATCTCCAGTCCTTGGGCAGCCCACAGATTGCATTGATGTTATACATGGTCAGGTGGCGTGGCCTATCACTGGCTGGCTATTGCTGCGAGCAGGCGACAAGCAAGACGGCAGTTGTTTTAACGAATGTGGCACAATGTTAATTAATATTATTTATTCCGACATTAATAGACATCATAATGTCATTGATTTAGGACCACGAGCATGTCGAGCAGATTTTATGTCATCGAATACGTTGGAATGCTGTCAGAAATGTAACATCTGGATGAACAGTGACAGTCCACCTTTTTTGCCAGATGGATTTTAAGCTATAGTTAGAACACGGCTTATTACATTGGCTAGTAGTAAGCCCATTCCGATACCTAACCTTATCAATCGATCAGTCAGGTGCTTTTTTAATCCACTCACAGATTACAGCTAAAACACTACTGTGATGCATATTAAACAGTAATAAAATACGATACAACATTACTGATTTTCGTAAGGGTAATGGATAACTTTTGTTGTCATAAATTATATGAATTTTGTGTCTTATGTGACTTCAGCTTCCTGAATTTGATAATCTGTATCTGGATATGAATGGAATTATACACGTCTGCTCACATCCAGAAGACGATAATCCACATTTCAGAATTACTGAAGAGAAGATCTTTGCCGACATTTTCCACTATATTGAAGTAAGTCTGCTCACTTTTTCTCTTAGTTGGTTTATTTTTAACTCTGTTAAAGAACAGTTGGTGGTATTGTTTGTATCTGTCGCTTTGTATATGAAATTAGTTAGGTTATGAACAGAAGGACCTGGAATTAATTAGATTCTTGTGGCAGTCCAGATTTTTTCTGCATTCTAGATTGGGCACAATTCTTTTTAGGTAGGAGATAGGGCATAAGCTGAAACACAATGGCAGCATGATTTTTGGTGGAAATTTGAGAGCTCTAGTTAATTTGGCCAAGAAGATAAACTGTCGGCTATGGAACAGATTGCTGTAGTAATATTTCTCTGTGCTGGTTGCAGGTTTTGTTTCGAATGATAAAGCCACGAAAGGTTTTCTTCATGGCAGTTGACGGTGTTGCTCCCCGTGCCAAAATGAACCAGCAACGTGGCCGCAGATTCAGGTGTGTAGCTTGAAGTGAAGTTTTTTACACATAAAGATTTATTCAGAGTTTGCTTTATTCAGTTTTTGTTCACCTGACCGACCTTACTGAGTTAATTTTTGTGATAGGTTTCTTAAGTAAGTTTCAGGACTGCTGCAGTGGATTATTCTATATAGCGACCAAATTCCCAAATGTCAAACCAAATGCATCATGTGTCTCATCTGCAAAGCTGGGTGACATTTTTTATATCGTGTAGGCCTAGTTGTGTTCGGTGTGGTAGACAGTGACTTTGGAGACATCTTTAGACTCGGTTTATGTTGTTCATTTGTGCTGGATATACTAGTCATTTTTATGTGCAGTTTAACAATTTCATTAAAAGTTTCGTTATAGTTTCAATGAATCAGGATACTGAAGAAATGATTACTTCTGTCAGTGCTAAAAATATACATTTAAGAAGATAAGAAAGCAAATGTTGTTGCTGAAACTTATGTAAATATACACTTGTGTTGTTGCAGCTTTATTATTTAGGCCAAAATCATGGTGAATTAATCACTTTTTGTTTGTGTTCCAGGATTTTCATTTTTTGTTGAGTATATTAATATCCGGTATGCTTCTTGCCTATTATATTTATATTTACAGTAATACATTGTTCTTTACAACTCATTGTGGTCAACTTGCAGTGATAAATAAAGTGTGAGATTAGTAGCAGTGTTTTGCAGCTGGTTTTTGTAGTTAATACAGTGCATAGTTAAATTTGGACAGATCTGCTCGTGAAGCTGAAGACCGGGAAAGGCAGGCTGTTTCTAAAGGAGAAACTCTACCTACAGAACAACGTTTTGACTCGAATTGTATCACCCCAGGTATTGACAATGTTAACAGCACAAAATAGCTGTTGTCTAATATGCTCTGATGTGACTAAACTATTATTTGTACCTAGAAGAGAATGTTCGTTATTAAATAATTTAAACAATTAATTTTACACAAACATTTGTTGTGTACTGCCTTCACAGTACAGCCTTCACTCTTCAATCTTTATGTCAATATTACTAGAATATGTCGAGTTTTTAATATTTTGCTAATGCTTTAAAGCTTTGTATTTATTGAGTGATGGATGATTAACATAATGTGTCTTGCATGTATTACTGCTATCAGTTTTATTTTTGGCACGTAGCCTGACCTGGAACAACTTGCTATCTAGAATTAGACTATTTAAACAAAAACTGAAAATAATGTTAGTGGCTGATGACACAAACTAATATTAGAAAGGTTGTAGCCAATTGTCATATTATTTCTAGTGTTTCTTAGTTTAATGCATGTTAATAGTTGTTTTGGACAATATAGGTCTACATTTACCATTTACTCAGTAGCTAAAATATCATACCTTCTTTGTGTCATTGTTGTTGTAATGTTGTCATGTATGAATTCAGGCACAGAGTTTATGGTTAAACTGCACGAGCAATTGAAATACTTTGTTGCAAAGAAAGTCAGCACGGACAGACTGTGGCAAGGCCCACGAATATATCTGTCAGGACATGAGGTAATTTGGTGACAATCGTTGAGTGCATAATGGTGTTTATTGTGTAGTTGTTGGATGCAACATTCTGTTTATGGTAGGTTCTGTGATTTACTTGTTAATTTGCAGTTATACATGTTTAGTAGTGAATATGTTAATACATCATACATCAAACATCATTCATGTTTATGTAAGTTGTATAGTAAACACATTTTTATGCGTGAAAGCAGCTGCTGCTTTCAGCGCGTCTTAGCCATCGCAATTCTGTCCGCCCATCCATCTGTCTGTCACACGGGTGGATCGGTCAAAAACGGTGCAAGTTAGAATTACCAAATTTTCACTGTCGGCTGCCCGGAAGACTCCAGTTTCAGGAACCATAAAGCTTTTCCATAAATTCGAAGGGGGTCACCTCGAACGAGGGTGCTAAATGAGAGGGGTGGGCAAAATTTGCAATTTTTGGCCAATAAGTTGCTGTATCTCAGTAACGGTGCAAGATAGGGCCTAGGTTACTATTAATCACTAATAGGAAGTCATACACTGGCTCTTGATTGCCACCAATTTCAATGACCTTGGATGACCTTGAATGCTTAAATAGGGGTTTTATGGATTTTTTGGCAATTTTAAGCTGCGAGACACTTTTCAAAAATGAATTGCGCTGAAACCAACTAAGATAGACATAGACAAGCTGCGTATGAAATTTTTAGCATTGAATGTAGATTTCGACGGTCTAAGTCTCGATTTTCTACGTTCAAGGAAACCTGCGCACGAGGGCATCAAAGAGCGGTACCCCCGTAAAAGTTGTTATTTTACCATTGTTGGCCAGTTTTTCGTGAAAACAGCTGGAGATAGACTGACAGTTTGCGAACAAGAACTGCTATAGGCTTTCGCGCGTCTTGTGAGCTTTAGCTCAAATTTCTTGTTACATGTATATGATTATTCTCTAAGTTATCTTGCTCACTGCCTTGTGTGTTTGAACTGATTATTAGAAAGTCCATATGTTCATATTCATAAGTAATGGTGGTAAAATGATTTACGTATTTATTTTTGCATTGTTCTGGCAATCATGTCATATGTCGGCACTCATTTTTGGCACGCTGCGTGTTAAGCCAACTGCATGCAGTTCAGAAATGTGTGCCTAACCTGGCAGTAAAAGGCTGATGCTGTTTTCTAATGCATTTCACATTTGCTTTGATCAGTACATATGAGTAAGCAGTACTAGTGCCAGAAATATTATTCTGTTGCTGATTTTTTTTGGCCTGTTTGTTACTTGGCTGTGGCAGGGTGAAGTAGTTAAGTAGTGTACGAGTGTATTGTTTGCCTCTAGTCAGTGATGCAGGACTCATCTGTTCATGAAATTCTTCTACTGACTATTTCCTGGACTGGATGCTGCCTGATTTGTCTCTAGTGTACCTAGTGTAGCGGGCCACGAAATTTCGAGCCGAGCCGCAGAATTTTTCCTTTGCCACGGAATTCTGATATTTCCACGGAATTACGTGGAATTTTGCAGAAGTTGAAAATTCATCGGCGATTAGTACGGTTTTTGACTTGACGTATTTTTATCACGGAAAAAATTAAACTGAACTGCCAAAAGCTGTGGGTCCTACTAATAGCTATCGCATAATCATTAATAAACGCAGCGCAACTTAACAGATTGCACTTTTAAAACCAAAAAGATTGTTTGTACATTGTTAGCATAGCTCGGCTCGATGTAACTGTCAGCCAGCCCTTCAGAAACTAGAGTTTTTGAACTGGATAGAGCTTATTTTACTTACAAATGAAAGGCCGCGCTGAGCCATGGAATTTGGACAATTTTGCTGCGGTAAGCCGCAGAATTTTGCAAACTGGCCCGCTGAATTTGGCAAAATTTTCCGTGGAAAACTGTGGGCCCAAGTAATTTGTATTACTACTTTTATACATCTCGCATTGACTGTTTGAGTGGTTGGTGCAATGTAGACGCCTGGTGAAGGTGAACACAAGATAATGGATTTTATTCGGTCGGAGAAATCTCAGCCAGGTTATGATGAGAACACACGGCACTGTCTTTATGGCCTTGACGCTGATCTGGTCAGTAGTGCTGCAACTGAGATAATAACTAATTTCTTAATTAGTATTAACAACAGTTAAGCAGTATTTGACTGCTGTTTCATTGTTGAAGTATTTTATATTTTATAGACATCTTGAGATGGTGCTTTTCATTCAGTGTAGTATGTGAACATTTTTACGCGCGACAGCATAATGCTTCGCGCGTCTTAGCCATCGTCAAGGCGTCTGTCCGTCTGTTTGTCCGTCTGTCACATTGCGACGAAATGGCTGGAGATAGACAAGACAATTAACCTGCATATTAAATTTTCAGAATTAAACGTAGATTTTAGCAGTCCAAGTCCCAACCCCCAAGTTCAAGGAGGCTGGTGCAGGCAGGCGTCAAAACAGCTACCCTTCTAAAAAGTGCTTGTTTTACCGCAATTATCTCGTGTAGCTTGAAAACGGTTGCAGATAGGCACAGACATGCTGCTTATCATAACAAGAAATAGTGACAGGCTTTTTATTGGTGTCAACGTCGATGACCTTGAACCCCCAAAATAGGGTTTTAATGAATTTTTGTTGCGATTTCCGGCTGTGACACACATTTTAAGAGTGAATTGCGACAAAATGGATGGGGATAGACCAAGACAACCTGCAAACAGGAACTGCATGGCTGTCGCACGTCTCATGAGCTTTGCTCAAATTACTTGTTTTCTGTTGACCACGTACTGTCCGGTCATCATTTAAACTTTAATAAGAACTGTTTTAGCAGTCTTTTTGACATTATGCTGTCACAGTCACATACTTCTTACAATCATAAATGTATGAAGATCAGTTTGGTATATTTTGTGTAAACTACCACTGTTTACCAGTGTGTTTAGTGTTTATTAGTCAGTCATTTCTGATCTGTCCTGAACAGCCTCTTAACTCCCAACAGAGCGGTGCAAAAAAACAAAACTTATGTGAACGTGCCCCTCCCACCAGGCAAGTAAGTAGCCGGTGTGCTGGTTTCCGGTTCAGGTCAGGGTTGAGGGTTAGCATAGTGCCAGTGTAGGCAGACAGTTTCATAATATTTTATCTAGTTTTGTCTGTTATTATATGCTGCTTCAGATAATGCTTGGCTTGATAACACATGAGCCTCATTTCTCACTGCTACGTGAAGAAGTTCGGTTCACAGGCAAAAACTCACAGAAGCGTAGCACAGCACCCGAAGAGACGACTTTTCATCTGCTTCACTTGTCGTTGATGAGAGAATATTTGGAGTTTGAGTTTGGAGAAGAGTTGAGGGTATTGACCACATTTTGTGTTCCAGAATTGTACCAGTATTTACAGCGATAATTGTTGTTGGATAGGTTAGCAGCTGAATGGGATTTTAAACACTTTGCCATGGCATTTGATCTATTTTTAACGTATTTCACACATTTTGAAGCTTTGCTGCAATCAGGTAAACCACACATACTATACAGCTTCAGACAACCCCACCCCACCATCTTGAAATTTTGCAGGTTTTCCCACTGGCATTGTGCACCATACAAACTTATTTACCGGCCCCCAGCTTCTATCAGTACAAGTTGTTATGACCTGCTGCTTCTATTCTCACCCAGCCCTTATGCAGGATTTTGCTTAAAACTAGTGTGTAGAAGTCGTTAATTTTTGCACTCTGATTCATTGACATACGGCAGCTGTTGCCATGGCATTGTCATCCATTCATCTGTCTATCCGTCTGTTACAGTCCGGACCACTGCAGTGTAATGCAAGTTATGAACATGCTTTCTTTTGCATATCACAGCTACACATCTCAGACATCTGAGTGCTAAATTTAGTTTGTCAGAGATTATGCCTCCCCTCAAAATCGTGTCCCAAAAGTGATTCTGTGTAGGTCCAGATGGCATTCAGCTGATGTTACATTGCAAGTTGTGGCCAAACTGTAACAGATATCACAGTGGTCATTATCCTGTTTTTAGTTGAGTTGCCATCACTGTCCAACAGTGACTCTACGACCTTTTATTTTGCACAAACTACTACTACTGCAACTAGACATGCATTACTTTAGCTATCTCCGTGACCTTGTTGTAACTGAGACTCAACTTGTATGAGTACTTTAACCCCCAGTCTATATCCATTAGTCGGTGTTGGCATTTATGTTGGATCTGGCTTTTACCCAAAGTTTTGTGGTATCCTGATAAGTTGTAGTATTGTTTATTACATCGCTATGAGTAGTAGTTTTATTATTATTAATAATATTACTTTTGAAAAACATTAAACTCCCGGTAGAAAAGGTTCTCGGGGGTTGAAAACAGAAGAAAGTAAAATAAAAACAAAGTGCCGGAGTGACTAGAGGTCTGGTGCCTCATCGGGGACAGTATTATTATTACTGTTTTATCAGTATCGTTGGCCTTAATATCTCATGACTCTGTTAATGTTGTTTTTCACGGCCTTACTAGTGCTGTTTCTGCAACTGTTATTGTGGAATGCAGTAATAGTGCTGCTTGTTGTTGGTTTGTGTTTCAGTCAGAGTTATCGTTTGACTACAGTCTGGAGCGTGTCATTGATGACTGGGTTCTGATGGGGTTTCTGGTTGGTAATGATTTCATCCCTCATCTGCCTCATATTCACATACATCAGGACTGTCTGCCGCTGCTCTGGCAAACCTACAAGACCATTCTTCCAACGCTTGATGGTTTGTACTTTTCCTTATAGTACAGTAGTGCACTTATTGTACAGCAGTATGACTGTCTGGAGAATATGAGGGAAAATTGTTAGAACTGCCTTTACTGCTAGTTACATATGCACAGTTATAATTGGCAGTTCTTACAATTTCCGGTTTAGGTTGTTTATAGGTTTTGTGTTTCATAAAGGTTAAACTTTTTGTGAATGTTAAACTTTTTGTTCTGTTATTACGTGTAAGTGCATTTTGCCTGGAAAGGCCGTCCCCGAAATGACCTATATTGTGTCGGGTGGGACGTAAAACCATACTTATTCACTCACTCATTATAACAGTAGCATAATTATTTACATTGCTTTATTGCTGTATTAATGGGTGGCTTTTTAAAAAGTTTTGTGGTATCTGGTCTGTTTTAATGATTGGTTGATTGAACAGAAATTGACAGTACATACATGTATACACTGTGTTTCAAAAAAACGGGCACCCTTTTTCTTTCTTTGATAGGTCAGTCAAGTGGTGACCAATTTACATGAAATTTTTACCAGTTGTAGCTGAAGAAATACTTGTTCAAAATGTTTCAACAAAATGTG
>Ga0056128_1011063_pt1 | contig 11188 bp, 7 predicted proteins | sample WorMetLIZISLAND2_FD_71113 | JGI IMG/M metagenome (GOLD analysis project Ga0056128, IMG submission 71113) | Marine gutless worms symbiont microbial communities from Max Planck institute for Marine Microbiology, Germany - Olavius geniculatus... ... | reverse complement strand
ATTTCGTGTCAAATGCGTCGGTGATGGACCAGGTCAAACAGCGTCCTATCTGCAGCAGAATATGCGACAGACGTATCACGATGTTTGGACATGTACGCCGTCTACAAGAGTCTGTTCCCGTGCACGAGGCACTTCGTCTGGCAGTCAACACACGTACAGGTGTCCGACCTGACGACAGGCTGGACTGGAAGCGTCCGCGTGGCCGTCCTCGACATACATGGATCCGCCAGCTGGAGATCGACGTCGGGCTTGCTGCAGCTGCCGCCTGGGATATGGCCAGTGATCGTGAAGTCTGGAGGGCGCAACGACCCGTCGCCGGTCAAGCGGTCCAGTGAGTGAGTGAGTGATTGTGTATTAAGCAATTATACTCCAGCATATTGGGGCGAGTTGACTTTTTTTGGACCAGCTGAGTGGTGATTTTGCGTTTTGAAATTGTAACAGTGCTGAGTCATAACAAGATATCGGAGATTGACGTTGCAACCTTGAGTCAGCTTGTCAAGCTTCAGCTGTCTCACAACAAGCTCAAGACGTTTCCTGATGTTCGCGTATGGAATTTTCTTTGATAACTAACTGTGTTAATGGACTATTTTGTGACCATGTGAGATTTACTCGTAATAATACGCTAGTGTTGTGCAAAGCGTTCCGCCTGATGTGGTGTGCATAGAGTGATGATATCATACTTTGTGTACAAATGCAGTAGAATCAGATGCCCAAATGTTTGCAGTTTTCATTAGTCAGTGTGCTAGTCTCACATTAGTGTGTCTCAGGCTCTGTTGCAGTTGGTTACATTATAACTAGGGACAGTAGAAAATCACGGCAAAAAATGGCAAAAGAACACGGCAAACTTTGGCGAAAATTGCAAAAATCATGGCAAAGAATCGGCATCAAATCACGGGCCCGAAGACTATTATACAGTGTATAAAACTCAACATGTAGCATTGACGACCATCAATACATGCAGTGGGAGGTTTCTATTTGTGAAATTTTGTTGATGCAGAGCATTAAAATACATACATGTCACGCGCAAATATTGAGCCAGAAAGTAACAAAACACATGAACTTTGGTAGCAGATGCAAGAATAAATATTTTTGCATTAAAATCACACAATAAACTTCAACTTATTATTATTATTAATGACATTTATATGGCACAAATTCGAAGAGATGCAGCAAATGCACCAAGTCAACTGTTACACGCTGTCATGAAGAATGTTTTCAGCCGCCCATGAAATGTGGACAGTGACATGTCTGATCGAAGTGCAGCTGGCAGACTGTTCCACATGATCGGACAGCTAACAGCGAAGCTGCGGTCACCGTAGTTCATCATCGTGCATGGAACAGATAGTTGTCCAGATACGGCAGAGCGAAGATGACACCAACCGTCATCGTGTGATGACGTCGAGATGCAGTATGTCGACAGGTAAGACGGAGCCATATCGTGCCAATACTTGTACACCAACACGGCCGTCTTGAAAAGAATACGCTACCATGTTGGTAACCAATGCAACTGACGCAGCATCAGTGTCACGTGTTGAAATCTTCTGGCCCCAGTGATGAGATGGGTAGCAGCATTCTGGATGGCTTGCAGCCTTTGGAGCAACTGACCACTGATGCTGGTGAGCAAGCTTCGGCTGCTGATGAAGGCATACACTAATGTCTTCATTGCCTCTGGTGTCAGTGACTGCTTAATTGACTTCAGCTGTTGGATGTAGACAAAACAGGAATGGCTGAGTGCAGCAACATGATTGGCTGGAGTAAGCTTGCTGTCCAGTACAACACCAAGGTCTTTGACTGCAGTTGAAAACTGGATCGTGGCGTTTGGACAAGTCAAAGCTTGAGTGCTTAGCTTGTTCAGTTGCTGACGAGTACCCAGCCAGATGATCTGAGTTTCCTCTTCGTTTAGCTTTAAGTGACTGTCGGACATTCAGCCGCGAATCCGCTCGATGCAGATTGCCAGGCGTTCCATCACGTTGATGTGGTCAGAGGCTGGTGTGCTGAGGTAGATCCGTGTGTTGTCAGCATACATGTGGCATGTGAAACCGCATTCTGCAGTTACATCAAACAGTTCAGCCGTATACAGCAGGAACAAAATAGGACCTAGAACTGACCCAGGCGGGACTCCAAACTGCAGCTTCCACTCTGATGACAGACGTCCCCTGTACAGTACCCGCTGTGACCGAACAAACAAGAATGATGCAATCCAATCAAGCACTGTTCCACAGATGCCAAATCTGAAACGCAACCGACGCAGTAAAATGTCATGGTCTACACATTTCAACGCTGCACTGAGGTCTAACAATCCAAGCAGTACAACGTGTTGACTGTCTATGGCACAGTAAATGTCCAACAGCACCTTCAGTATGGCTGTCTCTGTGCTGTGGAAATGCCGATATGCTGACTGCAACTGGGGCGTTAGATCTTTGTCATTGAGGTAGCTGACGAGACGCGATGCGACGACTCGTTCCACCAACTTAGACACAAATGTCAGGTTGGACACAGGTCGATAGTTTTTTTAGTTCATCAGCGTTCAGTTCAGGTTTTTTCAACAGTGAAGTGACGATGGCACGTCTATCTTCGGAAGGCAGACAGCCCTCGTGCAGTGAAGCATTGATCATGGCAGTCATATATGGAAGAAGTGTGTCGGCCAACACCTTCAACAAAAAAGTTGGAATAGGGTCGAGTGGACATGACTTAGTTGGTGACTGCATGGTCGGCTTATGGACTTTGGCTGCACTGCGTGACGAAAATGCTGACAGCGATTCAGCGGTTGCTGGAGTAACTGTAGGCGGTGGTCGACTATCAGTAGCTGCACGAACGGTCTTCACCTTGTCGTCGAAGTAGTGCAAGAACGCGTCCGTTTCGTTGCTCGTCGGCGTGTTGACGTCAGCAGTTTGCTTGTCCCGCTGGAGCAGTGTCGACATTGACCGCCACAGCTTCATCGGTGCGCTGCCTTCGCTCTGGACACAGTCCGACCAGTACTGCTTCCTTTTCTGATCAAGGACATCATGCTTCTTCTTGTACGCAGCTACATAGGCAGCTTTGCTGGCAGCGTCACGAGCGTGTCTGTACAGTCGCTCCTGATGACGACAGTCACGGCGAACTGCACAGCACTCAGCGTCGAACCAAGGACACGGCGATTGTAGACGACACTTGACAATGCGCTCCGGTGCGAACTGGTCAGCAAGACGTCGCAGAGTATCGTCGTACGTTTTGAACAGTACGAATAAAAACCAAATATGCTGACTTTTATGCTGACTAAAAACCAAATATTCTTGTAAAAACGCAAAATCATGGCATTTTGGCTAAAACACCATTTCAGCAAAATCATGGCATTTGACAAAAATCATGGTTTCCGTAATTTCCGTGTTTCCGTGATTTTCTGTTGTCTCTAATTATAACACGGGATGTAGATAAAATAGTTATTCAGCAATCCAGTAGATCCTTTTCATCTTAATATAAATTAAGTAAGTAGACTGCTAAGTTTATAGATGCAAGCAGTTTCTGTCAGGACTGAGAGATCCATAAATATGAACATTGAAGTTTCATAGAGTGCTTTTTATCACGATGGCCATTGAGGCCAGACATTATATAGGCACTTGCTTGTTATGGTCTTCAGTGTAATACTGTAGGATATTTTTGTGTACATTTATAACTTATTTACACTTGATAACTGTCATTTTGGTGAGAGTATCTCGTTTGTTTATTATGCTGCTTACTCGAATCATTCCTAACACTTTGTTTGCAGTTCAATACAGAGTTGAAGATCTTGATGCTGAACGATAACAGGATCAAGATGATACCCCGAGACTGCGTCAGACAAAATAACAGGTTCACTTGCTAACAGCTCTTGTCAAGCATGTGAATATTCTAACTGTGCTCAAATTGAGCTGACTGGGTGGCTAGGTGGATGAGTAGGTATCTGGATGGACCGAAAAAAAATGATGTATAGAGTTGTTTAGATAGAACTTTGTGGATAATGTCATTTGCTGTTGAAATTTGTTAACAGTGTTAGAGTTTGTCAAAATTATATCAAATTCAAATACATATATGTGTTTTTAGTGGAGAAACCTTATAGTAGGTGACTACCTAGGATGACTTGAATTTGTTATGCAATTTCTTAGAAATTACTGCATGTTGAACTTTAGACTTTGCGTTTTGATAGACTATTATGATCTGTTGATGAAGCCAGCTTGTTTGGTTGATGAATCGCCAGTTAATTAGTCTATATTTTGTATGTTTTCAATTTCAGGGTACATTTGTGAAGACATTATGTAGTAGGCCATTATGTGGTTTTTATCTGATGTTACTGGTGTTGCAGGCTTGAAATTGTGGAAGTTGGCAACAACGCCATCAAGGAAGTAAAGTAAATAAATGATCTGTGTCTCACTGCTTTACAATGCTCAGTTGCAGTGCTTTAACTGCACTTATTTACCAATCTCTATTCACAGATAATGTTTGATTTGGACTCGCAGAACTTAGCAATCAACTATACCATTAATTGTTGGAATATTTTTTACGACTAATGCAATTTTAATCATTAATTTTTTGATTTGAGTCATATCACTACGAACACATTATAAAGTAGGTGCAATGAGATGCATATGTAAATTGATATTTACTTTCTCGGGAAAACATGGCTAGATGAAACAAGCACTTAGACTCTACTAATGATAATATAGACCTATCATTGTCTCAGTGCTTTTGTGACATTTGTTGGCTGAATTGGTTACAAAGTTGGTAAAAACACGCATTTTTTGCGCAATAATTACTTCTAGTTTTAATCGAACTAGCAATAGCTTAATTATTAAGTTGCTTCTTCTGCTGTATTCATTCTCATCGACTCCATCTTGTTTGCTCTTTTGCTAGGTTTTTTAGTTGCGAATACTTGATGTACCCATCGCTTGTCTTCAGTGACCAACTCAGTAACATTTTTTTGGTCTCCCTCTTTTTTTCTTCCTTAGCAGTCATCTTTATACTGTTCTTACTAGAGAATCATGATGCAACATGTGCCCTAGCCACATTTTCTGTTTATTTCGCAATGTATCTAATAGTTCTGTTTTGCTTCAACTGTTTTTAGCACCAAGTTAACTGTTGAAATTTTTTGTATTGTTACCTGCTGTAGTTCGAAGCCATTTTCACATTGTGTTTCAGATTCTTGAAGGGCCTGGTTGCTGCTAAGGGTTTGGTGCGTCTGAACCTGCTTGGCAATCCCATGTGCACCCAGCCTCGGTTTGTTCACAAAGTAAGATTTATTCTCTCTATGCTAAATAATTTTCAAGCCAACTCGGCCTGGCCATTTTTTCTGGGTAGACGCAGCGAGTACTGGCAAAAGCTGGGGCATAGACACACCGCATTGTCTAGCAGGGTAAACTGGTGTCTGGCTGAGGGCTAAGGAAATGGAGGTCAGCGCTGCTCTATGTGCCTTATGGCTTGAGAAGGACTATGCTGGCATGATAAGGGCTATGACTTTTTGACGATGAAGTTTGTGTTTGTGTACTTTGTGCTGTAATGTTTGTTCAGTGACGCCGACATAAGCATATAAACTGCAATACTAGTTATGCAGTTTCAACAATTTTAACATTTGATATTACCTATTCACTGTGTAGCTCGGTAGTCTAACGGTAACGTGTCGGACTTGTAATCCTGAGGTAACTCAGAGGCGCAGGTTCGACACCGCATCGCGACACTGCCGTGTAACTATCTTAGGCAAGTTGTTCACACACATGTGCCTTTGTCACCAAGCAGTATAATTTGGTACCGGCTTCACCGCTGGGACGTAAACAGGCGCACCGCGTGATACACTGGCCCCGTATCCGTGGTCTTGCAGTGTAAAAACTGGTGTCTGGCTGAGGGCCTTACGAAACGTAGATCAGCGCCACCCTATGAGCTGTAAGGCTCGGGAAGGACTTTACGTTTCACTTTACGTTTTATTCTCTGTTTAGTGGTCTGCATTCATTTGAATCCACGTGTGAATTGTTAACCGGAAAGCGTTCATTGGGAGTTAATCTAACCATTGTGATGAAGTTGCATTTTATTCAGATGAATACAGAACTTGTTTGCATCAGTATCAAAAAACATCATTCTGGAAAACATTCAAATATAATGCGTCTAACAAAAGAGGAAAGGAAATCAAGTACCGAAAGCCTGTCATTGTTTTTGGCCCACCGTGCATTTCACTGATCAGAGTGCATAATGACAAGTGCATTTCTTGTGTCGATGATAATTTTTTTGAGCTGATTTACAATCGGCTTGTGAATGTTTAGCGTGTTTTGTGTTACCATAAGGTGAAGTCATTGTTTCCCGTCATCAGAATTCTGAATTCGCAGCCACTACACAAACTGCTGCAAGATTTGAAACAGGTATGAAATTGAAAAATTGTCATTAGCATAATCTCTGTTCTGATTTAAGCAGTGCATCGTGAAATTTAGGGAAGTGCAGCTCGAATTTATTTGCATATATTTGAAACTGCTATTTTGCGGGATATTTTTTGTATGATTTTGGCTTCAAATGTGTCATTTTAATATTATAATTTTTTCTTGGTTTATTCAATAACGTTGGAGATTTGATTTTATGTTAAACAACAGCTTTTCGCTTGAATTCATGCTGTATTTTTGTAAGCTTTTCCTGATCAATGTTGACATAAAATTTTGATGATTGAAATCTGGATGTTTGGTTCTTAAAAGTCCTTGAATTTTCCAGTCGTGGGAACCTCGTATTCAGAGTGTAAATGTATTGCAGTCATCGGAAGGTAAAGAAGCTGAGCTGCCATTGAAACGAGAGCATTCCAACACAGAGCACAGTACGGAGGAGAATGATGAAGGGACACAATTGAGTCAGTTATTTACTGCTTTTAATTATCTGTGACTGTTCCGTTAATTATAACATTATAATTATAATACGATACATGTGATACACTGGCCCTGTGTCCGTGGTCTCGCAGTGTAAAAACTGGTGTCTGGCTGAGGGCCTTAGGAAATGGAGATCAGCGCCGCCCTATGGGCTGTAAGGCTTGGGAAGTATTTTACGTTTTATGTTTTACGTTTTTACGTTCTGTTAATTAAACTAGAAAATTACACCATAGATGCTGTGAGTTTTGCAACTGTACTGTTTGGAATCTGTGCATCGGATTCAAACTAACTATTAGATATTTTTTGTTTTAAGCACTGGGCTCTTTGTCACATGACATAGGCTTATGTGTTGGATGAGTGACTTTGATTTTTTTAGTTTGTGAGCATACTTTACCCATTTCTGAAAGTTCCAGAACTGTGTCTCTTTTTAGCTATTGTCAGTTATTAATTCATACATTCATTACTTTTTTACTTCTGAATGATCGGACAGAATGCAAATGAAATTTCAGTATAACATATCATTTCTATGAGCTTTGTGAACTTTAGTTTCTTCAATGTTTGTTTTTACCTAAAATGTCTAGCATTGTCATTTTGTCATGAGTAATCTAAATTGTCATTTGGGTTGCACTGTTGCCAATTTTTTTTATTTTTCTGTTTTTGAGTTCTCATGGAACACTTGGCATATAGGTGAGCAGATTGACAATGTGATATAGGGAGGGCATTTAGTAAGTAAAGATAATTTTGGCTTAATTTGCAGAATGTATAGTTAGTTATTAGCAGCTACAGAGTTATTTTTGTGACAAAATTATTTTATTACAAATTACCTTGGTTTAGTTAATGGTTTGAAAGTCAATTTTGACATTTATTGGTGTAATCTAGGGGTTTATTGTTATGAGTGCACGTGTACAGAATGCAACAATGCTGGAGCAGAAGTAAAAATTTTCTGTATAAAGTAAAAGTAATGGACAGACCCATCGAGAGGGTGGGGTAGGGGGGTAAGCTACTCCAGGCCCCGCGACGTTTGGGGGCCCCGCCGTTGGTCGGAAATATAATGTACGCCAGAATATACCATTTTGAAAAGAAAAATTCAAAAAATTTTCTCCCCATAGGGGCCCCATGAAAATGTTCGTGGGCCTCGCGAGAATGTTTCCCTGGGCCCCGCTGTGGCTCTCGATGGGCCTGGTAATGGAGGTGTTAGCAAAAGACCATCTTTGACTTTTGTATGATGCAGTATGATAAAGAGTAAATTTATTATTATTATTTAATTTTTTATATTTTTTTAGAGGTGAAGAGAAAGAAACAGAAGAAAACGGATGAGAAAAAGAAGCAGAAAACGCCAGTATCTGCTGAGGCATCACAAGATGCTACGAAAGAAAAACGCGGCTTAGAAACTGATCTGGACCGAGAACTTACTGCTAGTAAGAAACGTCGAAAAGCTGAAAAGAAGCAGAAATCATCGACTGAATTTGACTTATTGACAGAGGCTGCAGTGTACGAGGCAACAACTGCTAAAACAAGTGATCTGCACTATAGTTCAGTTGTTACTGCAGTTGACTTGTCTCACTCAAAACGTCGTCCGGCAAAATCGGACAGTAACTCGGGCATTGTACGAATTATTGAGAAGTCGCAGCGTAAACGTCTGCAGAGCACTGATGATATTGAAGAAGCACTTCGGTTGGATGTGGGCATTGGCAGTTGTCAATGGTAGCTTTTTTTTGTATCGTTTACTTTGCATATTTGTATCTCGTGTGTTGCTGAATATTGGTCGTATGTCCAGTGGTGTCGTGTCCGGTGGCTGCAACGAGGGAGGGAAATTGCCCGCCATCCACTTTAATTTTTTTTCCCATCAGAAAATTTTCTTTAAAAACAAAATTTGAATCCAAAATTTCCAGTTGAGGGAATCTGGAGCAAATTCGGATTTTTAAGCACACATAAATAATCTTCTCTGTCAGAAAAATGCAAATTTGTGCTATCTACCTTCACTGTTTTTTTCACACACTTTGCCACTGTGTACACCATGGGCCAATAAAAAAGTGGCACTTTACTTTTGTTTATGTCTCTATGGTTCTGAGTGTTGGGCAGTTACTAAGAATGATGTGCGTAAGATCGATGCACTTTGTCAGTGGTGTCTGAGAATGCTGCTAGGAATCAACTGGCAACAGCATGTGCGCAACAATGAAGTCAGAAGGTTAACCAAGCAACCCCATCTCTCAGCCATAGTCCAGTCAAGGCGCCTGTCCCTGTTCGGACACATTGCATGAGTGCCTGATGAAACAGATGCAAAACAGATCTTAACAGCTTCCCCCGCAGGAAACTGGAGGAGACCACTGGGACGTCCTCATATTACATTGATGAAAACCATTCAGCAGGATCTGAAATCCAGCGACCTCAATATGGACGACGCAGTTGACTTGGCTCAGAACCGTCCACTCTGGAGATTGATGTCTACGTTCGGCGCTACGCACTTTTAGTGGTGCTCACAAGAAATGATGATGATGATGATGTCTTCACCAATTTAGACCAATTTTCAGAATTTTGTTTTACTGGCACACTCTGTGGACAATTTGCAATAATGTGATTATTATATATCCCACTACATGGTAAACGCTTCTCTACACTACCTTGTGAGATATAAATGTAAGCAAAAACTAACGACAATAACAAAAATTTAGGTAAAAAACACTTCAGATCAGCATTGCAATGAATGATCTGTATGACACTAGACTGAGTTTGACCCACACAGTTTAGTGTCACACAGACCATTCACTGCAATGTTGGTCTGAAGTGTTTTTTTTTTCAATTTTACCAAAATGCTTGTTTGTTATTATTGTCATTGATATTTCACAAGGTAGTGTAGAGATGCATTTATGGTGTGGTGGGATATCTAAGAATTTCAAAAATTGATCAATAATTGGTGAAGATATGGACAAAAGTAAAGTGCCACGTTTTTTTGGTTCACCTTGTATATCAGATAGTTACTGCTGCTAGATTATGTCTGATGCAGAAAATATTGTTTTTCTTTCGTTTTGTTCATCTGCTGCTGTTGTGATTTGGTTAGACTTAATTTGCAAATCTTGACTTTTAGTTTAACTTTTATCACATTAATGTTCTTTTGTTTCCCATACATAATGCCCATATTAATTCACGATTATACATGACATGATCCGTGTAATTAGCAGGTTTCTGTGTAATTGGTAATGTCTGCAAAATTGCGTGAAATCCACAGATTTTTTTTGTATTTTTTGAATTTTAGATCATCTCTGGATGTTTAATGCCGCGTTGTTTGTTATTTTCGCAAAACACTTGATTGAGTATTTAGTTAGTTGGCAAATTTTCTGCAATATCTGCTTCACAACATACATTGTCAATGACATTGTAGCAAAGAAACTTACCACAGTTTTAAGTCATTTTAACCCTTTGTGTTATTTCCATGTTATTTGTGTTCTCCTTTAAAAATGCCCATGTAACTTGCACTTTTTCTCCATGAATTAGGTTGGGCCCTACGCATGCTTAGTCAATTTCCACAGTGAAAGGTCAAATGCCCAGCCATGACCAATCTTCCCAGCAATAGGTGAACACAAGTGTGTAGATATGGCCGCCAAGGACAAGATAGGCACTAATATATTAAACAGTGTTTGGTTACTGGATTGAAAGTAAGTAGCATAAGTGTGTGCCGAGCTAGGACAAAATTTGACTTCACTCGCTGCCGAATGACCACTTGTTTCAGTTGGCAGTTGGCTGTTGCAAAATTTTTGCGAAAAATGTAAAAGTTGTAAAACTCGTAAAGAAATAACTGTATTTGCTTGTGAAATGAGAATCAACCTGGACACGAATTTGAGGATTATAATACCTTCAAAGAATGAAGTAAAAACGTCCTACAATCACACTTCACTACGGTTGACAGTCATCGCAAATCACAAATTCTATTATTAGCAAAACAGGGTCAAAATGACTCAAAACTTGTCGCTATAGACTGATTAGAAAATGTAATGTTTGAATTTATCCTGATTGGGAATAAAGTTAAAAATTAGTGTAAGAAGTCGACATTTTAGTGATCATGTTCCACCTGGAGACGCCAACTTTCCTCTCGTTTACAAATTTGGATCCAGTTTTGTATTTTTTTTGTTTATACCCTTCAAAAGAAGGGTTAAAAACAAAAAAAATAAAGTTAAAAACTAATCCATGGATGGCCAGAGGTCTGAACACGTGGGAAAGCTGTCGTGGAGGATGACTGCGTTAAATCGTTGCACTGTGACCGAAAGTCTCTGAAAAAGAAAGGCTGTCTGTCGCTCATCATTGGTTTTGACTGAGATCCTGCGCCCCAGCTCGCGGAGGAAGTC
>Ga0056128_1011060_pt1 | contig 11189 bp, 7 predicted proteins | sample WorMetLIZISLAND2_FD_71113 | JGI IMG/M metagenome (GOLD analysis project Ga0056128, IMG submission 71113) | Marine gutless worms symbiont microbial communities from Max Planck institute for Marine Microbiology, Germany - Olavius geniculatus... ... | reverse complement strand
TACATCCCGAGATGGTTTACCTGCCCACAGGCAGTCACCCATCGCAGTATTAACCGGGCCCGGCGTACAGTAACTTCGCTGATCGGATCAGACGCGTTACCACTACACCACGCCTACCACGTAGGCGTAGTAGTAATAACGATTTGTTCCAATTTCCAAAGTCATCATTTGGCGGCACTGCTGCCAGTAACAGTGCACATTTTAATTGACCACACTGTCTATGAGGGACTGAGGCCCTGATCTACATGTAATATCACAGGCCTATATTACTTGAGACCGTGACAAATATGACATCAAACATTCTGTCAAACAGCTTTAGCAGGGAGCCCAGGGAGGATCCACAAGTTGGATGGGTGCTTTGCCTGAAACTGAAACATCATGCCAGTTCATGCCATTTGAGTATTTTTAACCCCGTCTTCAACAGAGCCTAAAACGTTGACTCTTTTTTGAAGAAAACGACCGGCTGAGATGCTTGCCGTGATGTCGTCACATTTAATGGCTTTAATCGAAAAGTTGTAGATTAAATTCTTTGTTAATTTTCAATTTTTAACGATTAGTCGTGTGATTGATCGTTTAATTCCGCAACTCTAGTTTTCTTACTTATTTACTGACGGCATTAGCTAGCCAGTGCTTGAGAGCAGCAGGCTGGCGTGACGGCGTGGACGGTGGATTAACCTGTGATGAGGACAGTGACGTGAGAGACGACACGCTGCTAGTACTGGAGTCATGATGTAGCAGTTCAGCCAGGCGCAGTAGTCTGCACTGATAACTCGAGATCTCAGCCTCCAGTTTAGTCTGGCGCCAGCGCTCATACTCAATCAGTGACAGCAACTCGTCCGGCGACCTGACATCGCCAACAAACACAGCCAATACAATACAATACAGTTAAGAGTGAAAAATACTATTGGCGTCGCAATCGCTTAACGGTCAATAGTGGAAAACCGGAGGAAAACAGATGAGTCTTAAAATTGTTTGCAAACACTGCGAAGACGCCACTTCTGATGGCAGACTGTTCCACGTTCTTGCTGCAGCAACGGGGAACTGTCGGTCGCCGATCGTGGACAGCCGTGTCGGTGGTAGAGCCAGTGCTGAGGTCGATGACGAGCGCAGGCGTTGTCGACCAGGAAGTCCAGCGACAGTCTGTAGAGCGTCAGCCTGGAAGGCTGGCGCAAGTCCATGGGAGTACACACTGGAATACACGCTAGGGCAAAGTAACGACGAACGAACGCGGGGGTAGGCTACTGCGCTCCCACATCTCCCACTCTCGGTCTGTTAGTTACCCCGCCTGAATTCGAAGGTTAAGGAAAATCAGTAAAATTGGTGCCTGTCCACCAGATGTCGGATTTTACGGATAAAATGCACAAAATTTCGATCTCCGCTAGAGAGGGGGCTACTTCTAAAGTTCTAAGGCGAGGGGAAGACAACCAAAAAGAGAATGGATGAGACAAGGGAGGTTGAAGGAAGGAGGGAAAACGAAGAAGGTAAGTAGAGTTCGCTCGTTTCTCCAATATCTTTCTCTGACCACTGGACAGAGCAAACAAACTAGGAACGGTTCTACTTTACACAAGCTTAGTCCATTGCAGTTAAGGCACGTAGAGAACGAACAAAATGAATCGAACTGAACTGAATTGACACGGTTTAGTTTTTGATGAACTGACCAATGGGCAAGTAAGTAGGGCTAGCCCACTGGTCATTGGTTGACGCGTACGTGCGTAGTCACGCAGGCCACCGACGTCTGCTGTAATGAATGCATTACTGCTTGCGCGTTGGTCAGTTCCTAAAAACTAAACCATGTCAGTTCAGTTCAGTTACGTCGCTCTGTAGCCTACGCGCCTTTCATTAGTTAACTAGAAGGCGCCCGTGAGAGTGCATATCTCCGCCAAGTGAAGTAATTTAAACATTACTGCTACTAGTACTACTACGCAATGATCACGGATATATCTCTTGTACAATCCCAGTTATAGCCAATTTTGTCACAAATTTCGTTGCCATGGTAACAGGGATCGTTCAAGAGTAATTACAAGGAAAGGGAGAGAGAGAAAAGGAAGGCCGCTTCGCGACAGGAGAAAGGGAAGTGGAAGTAATATCAGTATGCCAGCGTTGCTGCTTGCGCTGTGGAATGACGTCATTGCTATTATGACGTCATGCAATGACGTCATGCAGGCGCCGCTGCATTATGGGTCATCATGTGCACGGACAGACAGAATCCCACGATTACTTTTTACCTCCACCAATGTTCACTACGTTCGCCTTGGCGGACGGTTGTATCCGTCTCACCTAATGTTGGCGGTGCCGGTGGCGGCAGCGGTGGTTTGCGTCGGTTTGACAATCGTCGGCGGACTGTGAACGGTCACGACGGGACGCTTCTCGCCGAAGTCCTGGTCTCCCAGTCTTTCCAGCGTCGGACTGGGTTCCGGTTTACCCCCGAACTGTTTGTAGTTGTTCCGCGCGACCCGTACAGACCATCGCAGTTCACCGACCTTACGACCCGCCTTCGCTGACAATCGCATAGCCATACGCCTAAAGGTTAAAGGTGGATTGCTCTCAATGACAACCCATTTCAGAGCTACGTAGCGTCACCTGCCATGCTGGATCGCAGAGTGTTGCCTGCCACCCGACACAGGTGAAAGCGCCCCGCCTGTGTGGCAATCCCAGCCGTGCGGGCCGGTACTCGAGTTACCTATCCCGGAGGGATGGAAGGCTGAGTTGACCTTGAAGTAGTGGTTGGTTTTAGCTTATATACCGAAATGATTTATCCGTGCACAAACAGCCATCCATGACTGGTCGTAAGTCGAACGTTGTAACCGTTACGCCGCCTAAGCTACCTACGTGTTCATTTACTAAAAACTTGACAAAGCAACGTACACGACAGATCGAATTGTTGAAAAAAAAGAAAAGAAAACAAAACAAAACATTATCACAGAAAAGCTAAAGCACGTTATAAAAACAAAACAACACTACAGCAACTATAATTTTTGTCTAACTATTTATGAGCTTACTGCTTGGCGTACTTCTTAAGCTACAGCGTGAGTCAAAAAAGTAACATATACAAAGTTTAAAACGTCATCTACTTTCAGAATTATTTCACTTAAAAACTAGACGGAAAAAGCTCTCAGCAAACTTATCACTAAAAAATCCCACCATCAAAGGAGGGTTGGATGCCTAAATTTTAGCTTGTCAAAAATTAAAAAAAAATTTTCAAAGATACAAAATTTTGAGCTTAAATTCCCCCGACCATTTTGAGTGAAGCAAAATTTGAAATTTGATCACCAATAATCTCCTCCGTCGGCAATTTGCAGATGTCTGTCGGAAAATAACAACTCCCTATTCTCCCTCCCAAAATTTTAAGTTTTAGGAAAATCTTTAGGTAGATACATAACAATAATAGACAATAGAAAATTAAAAGAACAGAAGAAGAAACATATACAATAATAGGCCCTACAAAGTTCATCGGACGAATTTAAAATGTATGTAGGGGGCCTACCTATTTTGCCTTGTTTGCGGCGGCTGGCTGCTTCACTGTCCTTAGTGTCCTCCCCTCCCTCTTCCGACTCTTCTTCCGAGCCATCTTGTTTCTTCTGGCGCCGACGTCGACGACGACGACGTCTAGCGGCTGGTGACCGAGGACCACCTGCAGTGGATGATTCTCTGTCTACGTCACTGCTGACGTCATCGTCTGCCTCATTATCATCATCATCATCATCATCGCTTTCTGACGAATCTTCATCGTATTCATCGTCGTCGTCGTCGTCTTCGCCTTTTTCTTCGTGTTTTTTCTTCTTTTTTCTCTCCTTCAATCCGGGCTCCGCGTCCACTACGTTGTCGTGCAGCAGAGTGTGAATTTCTACAACAAGACGGACTATAACTACACCGAAAGCACTCTCGAAGTTCAAACCCTAAGACAGGGTTTGAGTTGTAGATAAATAATTGGAGGGCTGAATTTTTTCGGCAGTTAAGAGTCCGTTCAAAATAGTGATGTAAATGCGTGTTGCGGGAAGGCATTTGTAATTTAAGGCTTTAGTCAACTATGCAAAATAACAACAACCGTTAAAAGTAGCCCTATCATAATTATTTCTCAAACACCAGAAATTATACCATTCTATCCTGCTTCCAGATTCTTTTTTTTCAGCCCATAACGTCTCGCAGTTGACGGCGGCTGATGCTTTGCCAACACCACAGACCCCACAGCTTATCATTGTGCACCCCAGTTCCTTGGCTGATTTAGGGAAAACCCACGCGAAAGACAGAAACACGGAAATAAAAAAAAGAGAAAAAGACAGAAAAGGGGAAAGAGATGAGGAGATGATGCAAGGGTCAGAAAAAATAAACGGCCCTAATGCTGACGCCCTCATTTGCTGATTTTGCTGCAGGATGGTGATTTTTTAACGTTTTTTTTCTAATCCAGGAGCAACTTGCCATTCGCGGGTTGCCCCAGGTTTCAACAAGAAACCCCACCTCTCGCTAGGAAAGACGTTCACTACAGCCTATACAGTTTCTGTCGCAGTACTGACTTCAAGTTCATCCAAGGTCGATGATTTTCATCTCATGTAAAAAAGCATATGTGACTTCCTATATATTAGTGATGAATATTAACCTTGAACCTTGACCCTATCTTTTACCGTTTAGCCACAATAGCGCGCATTGACCTTCACGGTGTCTTAAGGTCAATGATTTTCATGTTATTTGAAAGCCAATGTGCGACTTTCTGTTAATGATCAATAGCAACCTGGGCCCTATCTCGCACCGTTTAGCCACAATACATCCGCGAAGAACAGACGGACAAACGACAGACAGACAGATGACAATCATACTATAAAACCTTGCATAAAATTGTAGTCTGCTGAATGCTGACGTACCGATGTTCGGCGAAAGAATCCTGATGGCGGCGAGCTGTCTGAAGCGAATGGCGACATCGCGAGCTGTCTCATCTGCACTGTCCGTCAGTGACGCATCTGCTCCGTTTGACAACAGGAACCGAATCACATCCAGATGACCCTGACCGGCCGCTATATCACGCACACGCACACACACCATCGATCACTCATAGCTGATGTTCGATTGATTTCAGCATAGTATAAAGGGTTAGCGGCTCTTTATCGAAAACCCATCGCACAGGTACGGAGCGTCACCTGCCATATGGGGTCATGCACTGCCAACAGATACAGGTAAACACCCACGCCTAAACCCAGCCAAGCAGGCCAGTACTCGTTTCCGGGGTAGGTGAAGCGAGTACTGGCCTGCTTGGCTGGGTTTAGGCGTGGGTGTTTACCTGTATCTGTTGGCAGTGCATGACCCCATATGGCAGGTGACGCTCCGTCCTGTTTCTTCTGGCGCCGACGTCGACGACGACGACGTCTAGCGGCTGGTGACCGAGGACCACCTGCAGTGGATCACCTACCCCGGAAGGACGGAAGGCTGAGTTGACCACACGCATCCAAGCAGTAACAACTTGACAGTGACATGGACAAGTGATTACTACTTGGATGGGTGACTCTCTGCAGACGGGTAAACTATCTCATATATTTCAGTATAGCATACACTATACAAATCCAAAAAAATGCACATTCGAAACATCCCCACAGTGTTATTACTTCAAGTTTGCATGCGTAGAAGGAGAAACATAATAAACGACTTTGTGTAGTCTATATCAGAACTGCAGAAATCGACTTCAATGAAACGATTAACGGCTGAAAATTTCTAAAGATCATGTCTGACAAAATTTAAATCGTATAATTTTCGACTAAAGTCACGTCATTAAGAAAACGTTATAAAGAAGACACAATGACAAGAATTTAATAAGTAATAATTAATAACTTTTTCTGGAAACAGTGATTAGATAAGACAAACACATAAACTCTGATAATAAACTATTGCTGTATCAGTGAATCTGCATACAACAGCCGTTAGCTGAATAAGATATAAAAGTTCATAAAAAGATGCATTTTTCTTGCCCAATAATCGCTGTAGTTTCGATCGAAATAAACGATTAGGCCTAATTAGTTAGTATTTATTTACTACTAAAATGCTTCCTAATCGTTACGAGTTGCTCTATAGACTATAGACCTATACCTTTGTGTAGTAGGGTTGATCCGAGCTGATCGCGGTGATCTAGCGAGAGTAGTCCTGTCTCCAGCAATGTCTGTAGCTGCGGTAGGTTGCCCGTGTAGGCGGCACGATGGGACAAGCACGTCATGCTGTCACACTGTCCATCATCGTCATCTCACACAGCAAACCACAAACTCACACCGTGTCACGCACGATAGCAGTCTAAAGACGCGTACACGGCGACGTAACTGAACTGAACTGACACGGCTTATACCCCGTTTACACGTTGAAGCAAACATGAAGCAAACGTATTCAATATACACGTGCATGACGTATGCTCTAAGTATGCTTCATATTTGCTTCATCGTGTAAACGGGGTATTAGTTTTTGACGAATTGACCAATGGGCAAGCAGGGCGAGCCCACTAATCATTGGTTGGCGCGAGTACGTGAGCGTAGTCACGTAGACCACCGACGCCGTTAGACGGTGTCTTCTACTGTAACGAATTACTGCTTGCTCATTGGTCAGTTCGTCAAAAACTAAACCACGCCAGTTCAGTTCAGTTCGGTTACGTCGCTCTGTAAGCGCCTTAAAGTGGGGTTTCAAACCAACGCAATGTATATACGCAACGTACGTAAGTAACAAACGCAGCGAACGCAAGGAAAGTACGCGTATAGGCCTACGATGCGTGCGCTGTGTTGATCGAAAACTCCGCTGAAGCCTATCCCCTCCAATCTTTAGGCCTATACCTAAAAAACACTGCGACATTGGAGGGACACTCCAGTTACCTCAAGTCGTTATAGATTAGTTGTAGAAACAAACATGATGTAGGCATACACTATGACAGATGTACATCATTTTCACACGTCTTGGTTAACGCGTATTATCGGCTTAATACGGTGTTTACACGATCCAGCAAACGTCCAGCATTAGCACGTGTATTTTGAATACATTTGCTGGAAGTTTGCTGAACGTTTGCTGGATCGTGTAAACACTCCATAACCCAATCAAGCGACTGTAATAGGCCTAAATGTGGCCCGCTGGTGCTACAACATTCAAAATAATCTAGGAATAGAGATTCTGCAGACATGTCTTAATGACACGGCTGTGGTTTTACGAGTTAAGACGATATCACTAAATCGTCCATTTACAACAGCCCAGTGACTGATTGTTTCTGGATGTAGCCTAAACTCCACTACTTCAACAAGCTGCATAATTAGCGTCTTGACAACGACGTGTTAAAATATTGCGGACTTGTGGGCTTTAAACTTTTTGCGAACATGTTTTAGGCTAATTATCTGCTGTGGATTTGTTGTATAGACTTTCACTTAATTCACTTACAGCTTGCTATAAGGGCGGGCCTACAGCATGTTGTACAACGAACCAGAAAAAGACCGAAGCACAGATTAAGAATTCAAATTTTAGGAACGTTAGAACTTTCTTTAAATTCACAACTTTAACGAATTTCGAAAACTCTGGTTACTAGGAATGTGTAAAACAAATTCGGCAACTTATGATTTTAAAATAATCCGTTGAATTCGCGGTTTTATTGCGAATTCGTAAACGGCTAAGTCACGAGAGTTCTCAATCTGTGGATCGAAGTGTCATCGTTCAGATACCGTCACTGTTAGAAGACGCTGTTATCTGTGTGAGCAATTGGTCGATCATCTTGACAGTGTCCTGCTTGTAGAAGCGCTGAGCCAGCGTGCGCGGCGTCTCACCCAGGTTGTTCCTGACGTCCAGAATCGGGTGAGTTTTGACGTCAATTCGACCACACTGTGGACTGGGGCCCTGACTCTGTGGTCTGTCTTTCACCAGTTGTTCCACGAGGTAGCGCAGACACTCCGACCGACCCTCCATTGCCGCCAAGTGCACTGCACACCAGTTACGCCAAGCCATTAGGTGAAGGGAAAGGTAAAGGTATCCCATACTCAATATTGAGCGTATGGGCCGGAGCTGATCCCGGTCTCTAGGCAGTCAGCCTAGATAGTCATAAACCCGGTAGTATAGGCTTGCCAGTACTTTCCACCAGCCCCGCGGTTACCTTTTCAGCCAGAGAGCGTCACCGCCATTTGACGAGTACCCTGATTCTTTCTGAGACTTTGGCGCTTTATAAATTATTTACTTACTTACTTACTTACAAATTATACTGTTTAGTGAACAGAGGCACATGTGTGTGAACAACTTGCCCAAGGTTGTTACCTGACAGTGCTCCGGGCCCCCAGTCGATCCGGGGACCTTTCGGTCACCAGTTCAGCCCGTTATCGTTACATCACCAAACCACACCCCCAAGCCATTGGAGGCCTAAAAAATTCTGTTCTTCCGGTTGCAGCCGGTGAAAAAGTAGGGGGGACGAACGGATGATTAACGGTGGAGAATTGTAAAGATACGGCAGCATTACAGACTGGACGCAAACAGCAATATTATGAGAGTCCAGTAAAACTTTAGAAAAGCAGCATTTTTCTCGGGGATGGGCACAAAGCACAAAAAATGTTTTACCCCTTAGGGTGCTGTCGAAGACCAGTTTAAGAAAAGCGAGGTCCCAGCGCCTAGACTGTGGACAGCCTTGAACTACCGATTGTGAATTCGATTTTACGAATTATAAAAAAATTAGGAAAAACGAATTTCTGGGTAGTTTAAAAGTTTTGGTTACTATGCATGTGATGTGCAAAACAGTAATGAATTTTCAGAATTGGGTTGAATTCGTTAAGATTTTTTACTTATTTCAAAATGGTACGCTGTAGTGACGAATTCTTAATTCACGGTAAAGGCCCTTGGACAGCCTCAGACAGTAGGCCCTACAGAATACGAAAACAAGCTTACCTGACAAAAAAGTTTGAATAATCCATGCACGTTAGTCAATGGTCTATTTCTGGTCATTTATATTTTTTACTTAGTTTCTTTGTCCAGATCAGCCCCGCCTCCAATGGATTGCCCAAAAGCGCCGCCCCCGGCGGGATAGGTAAAGGCAGGGTTAGATATATCTTTCTTCACACCTTAAACGCTTAACAACCTCTGCATAGTTTTTTCAGCATGTCAAACTTAAGGATAGGATAATACGATTGAATTTTGATGCGCAGTTTATAGCGGCGTAGCCAGAATCTAAATGCTGGGAAGAGGCACTTAAGGGTCAAGTATGGGGAGAAGTTTCAAGTGGCTTAATTAATGACATAGCTAGCAGCCTGAGATCGAAAATAACTTTTAAAAAATACTAACGAAAACCAAAAAAATGTGAAAAAACTTAAATGAGAAGAAAAACATCGCGCGCGCTACGAATGCTGATGCGCAGACCTGGCGTATTTCCGTCGTAGTCAACGGAGTCTAAGGTCGCATGATGTTTAGCCAGCAGCTGTAGACAATCAAGTCTACCGCAGAATGACGCTACGTGCGCCAGCGTCCAGCCGTCCAAGCCGTTTACACAGTTCACATCCTGAAACATGAACAGCAGCTAAATAGAAGCCGCTGAATACAAGGGTGTTTAACAACCAGCAGAAAGCAAGAATTAGTTAGGCAGATTGTCTTGCAACGTTCAAACGTCGATTTGTTAGCATCAGCCAAAGCCAACAAGCTGCTTTCATCGATCAATCAAGATTCAGAAAAAAATGCATTTTGCTATTTTGACCTCGAGACCGAACTGGAATGGGATTTTACATATTTTCCAATAATTTTTCATAATAGCTGCATTTATATAATTTCATAAATCATAATCCGGGACAACAAATTTTGGCGCAATAAAGCGACAGTTAGGACCAAACTCCATTCGCTTTAACTTGTTGTGAGTTTGTTGTAGGCTAACTACAAATCCACAACTACGGCAAATCCACATGGCAAGTTGTACGACGCAAGTTCATATCTAATCAAAACTTGAACAAATCGACAGCATCCCAACTTGTCAAGATGTCGTATGTGTACAGCTTGTTGCATGACATGTTGCCCAACAAATCTAAAGCTGATAGCACATTGGCCAGTTTCTGGCGCCAGAAACTGGCCAGTGTGTCATCACCATTAGTAGTAGAGTTTGGTTGAAAAAGTTTTTAAAAAGTCCAACGTGGCAAGTTTTACTGGTTTGTTTTGGTTTTTTAAAAAACCCAACATAAACCTTAGGTGAAAAGTTTTTTGTTTGCATCTGAAGTTTTACTTGCTCCCTTAATTCGAGCTTTACTTGGAACAAGAAAACTGGACTCAGTTTGGGTGTTTTTTGGGGGATTGGTTTTTAGCGGGCTCTTTTCAGTGTGTTTACCCAATAGAACACTCTGGGTTATGGGGGTATCGGCCCGAGTGTCTCAACGCTGGTCTTACTTACCGCGCCGGCATTGAGGAGCGTTCTCAGAGTGATGGCATGCCCGTGAGAGATAGCCAGGTGTGTTGGACTGTATCCACGTGCATCCCGTGTGTCTAGCTTTGCCCCGTGCTCTATCAATACCTGCATCACATGAACGATCGTACGTGCATCGATTCGCCTGCGGGCAATTTACAGGGCGCGACAAAAAAGTGGACCCCTAAAGTTTTTTGACGTTATCTCAGCAACCGTTTGGAGTTTTTACATGAAATTCTATAGATTTATGTACTGAAGCCTTCTACATCTAACTGTCAAGTAAAATGTGATTCTGTTGAAAAACGACGAAGTTACAAACTTTTTAACATGACCGCCTACCAATTTTTTAGCATTCAAAAATGTTCCGGCTACAACACCAATTTAATAACATCGTTGAAACAACACAGATAAATAATGATCAGACGCCAAAATTCCACTGTCACTGTGAATGTTCAGCTCCAAGTTACAACATCAGCCTCCAGTCGCCTTATTTGAGAGATCTTTTACAGCCTTGTCGATCGTTCCCTGTGGCAGGTTGCCCCAGATAACCTAAAGCGCTTCTTCGAGTTTGGCGCTTGTTTTTGGCTTTGATTTAAGCTCGTGGTAAGCCTCCAATATTGCACTCCACATGTGTTTATATTCAGCGAATTTAAAGGCCATTGGTCATTTGTGATGATATCTGGACAGCTGGCCCGTAGCCAGTTCTGTGCGCTGCGCGGCATTGCGCGCTGTGTGTGCTGACGCGCCGTCCTGCTGGAAGATGAATCCGGTGAGCAGCCGGCGATTGCTTTAAAGGAACGATAATTTAGTGATAATTTATAAACAATAT
>Ga0056128_1011058_pt1 | contig 11191 bp, 7 predicted proteins | sample WorMetLIZISLAND2_FD_71113 | JGI IMG/M metagenome (GOLD analysis project Ga0056128, IMG submission 71113) | Marine gutless worms symbiont microbial communities from Max Planck institute for Marine Microbiology, Germany - Olavius geniculatus... ... | reverse complement strand
AAATCTACTTAACGATACAAAGGTGGTAGCAAAAGTTATGCAAGCCAGGATTGGTTATCGAATTACGGAGTTTTAAAAATTGAGGGGTTTGGTGGGAGGCCCCCTGTTGGTGGGAGGCCTAGGGCCCGGGCCCCCCGGTCCCTCCCTAAATCCGGCCCTGGGTGGGATGTTAAACCCTACTCTCACTTTCGCGTCGCGAACTGGTTTGGTGGCAGAAACATTTTGCTTTTTTCAACATAAAAATTAATCGTTACATTAACTATAAAACTCATTGAAAATATAGTTGTGATTTATATTTTTTCTGCAATAATTAGTGTGTTTTTATACACATTTTACTGCTGTGTGCTGCAGCAGTAGAGTCTAATCAAATAATTAAAAGGCAGACACGTTTTAATGAATTTCATGAGAAAGCCGTTCTGATGCAAGAAAATCGCGCGATTTGGTAGTCGTTTCCACTGTGTCACTGTTCCAGTTAAATTGAAATGCAAATAATACAAATTTGGTAAAATAATTTAACGTCAGTATCAGTATTAACTAATTATTAATTATGTAAATAAAACAAAATAAAATAAGAAAACTAACAGGCCAAGACAACCTCTCAGAATCTGATTTTTTCAAATTTACTTACTACATGAGGAAGATTCAAGTTTTGACTCATTTTACATACAGTCTAGCGGAAGTATAATATCGCTCGCGTAAACTTTTCACATTTTTTGGTGTACTAAGTGACATTAGTCGTAATGCGGATCAAGATTAATTTAGCTGATCTCCAGCGTTATTTACGATCGTCCACATGGAAGAGTTGGTTTTTGTTGGATCCTGATTGTGTTAAAACTGTTGAGGATTTGGCGAAAGACCTGACACTGAAATTTCGACTGCAGTGTAATAGCGAGAGTCTACAGTTGATGTTGGATGACTACCTGTTGCCAGATTGGGAGAGCACTCATATACTCAGAGATGGTGACACTGTTCGGTTTGTATTTTCTTTGCACGATGATTGCAATAAGAACGTAGGTTTTCTCTTAGAGTTGGACTCAGAAGTAATTGATGACAGGAAAGAAGCTTATGGGTGAGTTTATATGTGTACAGACCACAGAGAAATCAATGCAGTTTTTTACTGTAAATTAATATAATAACATTGCTTTAATTTGCAATGATATTATAATGGCTTTGTTTTGGTAAAACTAAGTGTTAATAGCTTTGAGTGGTTAACATATCTGTATTTCAATTTTTTATGTAGTCGATATTTGTATAGTGAATACTACTTGTATAAAATAAGGCAAAAGTTTGTTGGTGAATGTTTTTGTAATGCTGTCTTTTTTCTATACTCTGTTTGTCATAATTTCGTTGTTGTAGATTGATGATTGTTTCGCAGTTATTTTTATGCAGCTATGGCACCATAGCTAGTGACGGATCGCTGGTTAATATCGTTCATTTAAATTATTGTATTTTCTTTTTGGTCATTTTTCTTCTAAATCTACTAAATTGGACAACCATCCATATTAATTACGTCAGCGACCCAATACATTTCCGATCGTTCCAGTTTCTACTCTAAGTGCACCTATCGCTAGCAGTAATATTGTCTGTAGTCGGCTTCCTACAGTGGCTGATCTAGCTGGAGAACAGGTTCAGTTTCCTACACTAGTGCAGTTAATTTGTGGAAGAGTTAACAGAATCGTGAAAGAGTGAATGAATTCGCAACAACTAACCTGTTTTGTTTTGTTTGTGTAGAGTCTGTTTGATACAGGACGACTGTGAGAAGAAGCACAAGAGAAGGAAAAGGCATGTGGGGAATGATGAATCTGAATGTGCAAGCTGGAACTCTGCTGCAGAGCCAGCAACATGTGATGGGGATTTATCAACCACACTTGTTGGCACTGATCATGCACAAGACTGTCATGTCAGAGTCAAAAAGAAAAAGAAGCATGAACATCGCAGCCACATTGGTAGCCACAGTATGGAAGATGGACTTAGCAGTGATGTCAGCTTAAGGCAGGAATCTGAAAGAAATGTAACAAAATGCCGCGAGAAACCAACCACCGACCATCAGCTTAGTTTGTCGCCAAATATTGAAACGGATCATCAGGTAGCTACAGCTTCCAATCAAGCTGATAATACTGAGCATCTTACTCAGCCAGAAGTGTTGCTGGATAATGTTGCGTTGGTTAGTGATAGCAGTATGACTGCATCGTCATCACCTGTAACAAGTCAGGTGAATAAGAGCTACTTAGCAACTGATGAACAGCAGATAGTAAAACTCAGTCACTCAGCCAAGCGACGAAGACGAAGGCACAGGGTCAGAAAAAGTGGCCTCACAAACATTGAGGGAGATGTGTTGAATGATGAACAAAGGAAAAATATTGTTACAGCCACTAGTAGTTCGTCGCAGAATGTTTCTAACAGTATTTTGCCAACACAGACTGGCAGTTTACTAGTAGCTGGACTTGGTCGTACGCACATTGTTTTTGACAACGCGAATAGGGATGATGACAGTGACAATATAAAAGCAAGTGTCACAACTTATCTGACTTGTGATAATCAAGACAAACAGACATTGAAAGATCAAGATCAAGACCGTTCTACTGTTGTTTCTGGTGGTGTAATAAACTTCACTCCACAAGTTGAAACTGTTCCACATTTGCCACATGGAAACAGCGTTTCTACTGCCGTTGTTTGCTCTGATGTTGATAAAGTATCTTCTGCAGATTGCACCTTAGTTGCAACAAAAGCACGCTATCCGGTGAAAAAGCCACAGTTTGCAAATGCCCCGGTTTTCTGTCGACAAAGAAATAAGAAATCAGCTTCTGCCACACATATTCCAAATGCTGAAGCTGCTGATGCACTCACTGCTGCATTATCTGAACAGGCAAGCAGTATCAGTAGTCAGTACTTTGTAGGATATAAATATATATTTACTGTATCAACCAAAATGTGTGTATGTGTGCGTTAAACTGTTTCAGATGTATTTGAATTGACGCATAGATTGAAACATAACTTCATAAGATTATGAAAAATTCCTCAAAATACAACCTTTGTAATTGTTTTTGTTGACGTTTCGGCAACCGCTGCTGCCTTCATTGGAACGACTGTCCACCAGGTGTCGCTGCAGCGGACAGTAAGTAATCATAGATGTGTGGAATTTGGTAGGACCCCTTGTCTCGGTTCATCAGCTTGTCTTGTTCTTTCCTGATGTGTATCGCTTCCTTGATCCACCGGTCCATCCTGCTGTTTTCTCTGTCGATCACCTTGGCACGGTCCCAGTCTATGACATGATTTAAAGAGATGGCATGGCTTGCAACTGCTGACTTGTTTTGCTCTGTTGCTGCGGATGTTGGACCGATGTGCACGAGTACAAAGTTTTACTTATTTTATTTGCAGTGTGGTGCATTTCACGACTTTCTGCCATAATTGTCACATTATGACACACTTTTGGCCATGCACTGTACCATAATCATTCTGGTCCTGTGTCTTGTTTATTGTTGTGTTGTTTTGTGCATTTTGTACAGTACACAATGTACAGTTATTTGTCGTAGCAAGTGAATTATTAATGTCTTCTGTAGGAGAACATCCATGAACAAGTGCCTGTTAAAGACTACTCTCAGTATTGCTGTCTACAAGGCACACCTCGTGCTGGAGATCTAATTGCGTACAAGGTTTTAAAACTTTTTTGCGTCTTTTAAGTGGACAAAGCCATCTTTCAAGCAGTCTTGTGCCTATTGTATCATCACACATTTACTAGCCAGAATCAGGATGGCAAAACTCAGTTTTTGATTTTGAGGTGAAGCTGTTAAATGGCAGTAAAGTTTATGTTGTCTAATTCATCTGTGCCATTGTTTGCACGTTTGATTCTTATTGGTGCAAATACTTGCTTTCTTTAGTGTGTAAATTAGTTAAATCTGCTACTGAGCATTCTGTACAGTTTTGCACAGATGCTGTGTTTGACATAATCTGGGTTTAGTAGTTTTTCAGTGTGACTTGAAAGTCATGAGTATTTTCTGCACTGATTCATGTGGCCAGTAAGCCACTTCATTACTGCAGAAGTTGTGTCGTGTTAGCACATTCGAAACAGAAGATTACCATCTTTACAGTGTCCCCAAAAAATGTGCCAGTGTTATTTTTTAATAACTTTATGCGACATTGGCCAGTATTAATAATTTTTGGCATGCAACATCAAAAAGAAACTTGAGGTGAATGACTAGTTTTGCCCACCTCACCTTAATACTGTTGCTACACTACCTTGTGAAATGCAGACGGTAGCTGAACGTGAAATGCACTGCAGCTTTAGTGGAGCTTATGTTTACTGTGAGAAAGTTGCGACAGTGTTTGAAATATTTTTGTTGTTATTTGACACATTTTCAGGTGCTTGAGATGACTGATGATTATACACCGGCTCTGTCTGATTATAAGGTAGATTTGCAATGGTTTATGTCATTGGCTATCTGTTTTATCTAGTGTGCAGTGTTTTTTTAATTATTTTAATTGTTGTATGATGATCACTATGCACTAAGGCCAGCACACCAGGGTTGATAAAAATTACAATTTTTTTAATAAAAATCGAAAGCATCGATTTTTTTTATTGAAATTGGATTTTCTAAAATTTAAATTGATTGTTTTGATTTTTATTAGATTTTTGCATCATTCTATGCTATCTTTGATAACCACTGTGTTACTTTTATCTGTTAGTTTGTGGATGTCAGTAATTAGTCTTGATTAGAGTTGTTTTTCTAAAAAAAATTTTACGTGTTATTTGTTTTTATAGCAGCCAGGTAAAGAACTAATTACAGTTTTAACCTGGTGCATGCATTCTAATGTTTTTAAATAATTATGTGGCTGCGACTTGTTAACCTTTTTAAGGCAAATAGTGAACGATGATGAAGGCCACAACATCTCTAATACCTGTAAGCATGCTAATTGCTGAAAGAGAAGTACCAAAACAACATGAGCAATTAACAAGAGTCAAGGCCAAGTAATTGGTGATGTTAACTTTGGTAACGTGTATCAGGTTAAGCTAACTTATCAGCTCAGATATTACCAAATATTAATGTAGGCAACAAAATAAATTGAGTTAGCAAGCACTACAGTGCACTGAATACCAATAATAGATTGCAAACTGAAAACAGCCATCACATTTACACAAAAATTTGTAGTTTTATATTTGGTGATTTAAATCGTGATTTTTATTGTTGATTTAAATTGTGATTTAAATTGATTTAGATCAGTGATTTAAGTCGATTGATCTTTCAAAAATTAATGTTGATTAATCGATTAATTTTGAACAATTTTTGTAGTGAGTCAACCAAAATATCACAAAAACGGAACCTTAATTACAGAGTTTAAGTATAGTACTGGTGGTTGTTATCTTTCATAAACTAACCGATTAATGCAAAATTCGTAGAAGTGACAATAATGCAGTCCATATGTGTAGTCAAATTAGGAGCCTAGTACTGTTTTCACATGTTTATTGCAAACTGCACATTGTACATAAAGCAATAGAAAAGTTAAAATCTTGATGACATGTGCTGTGCACAGTTTTATTAAAATTTTAGTTAATCAGAAAAAAATTAATCAGTCAATTTACTAACAGTCTTGAATTTTCAAAGTTTACTATATGAACTTTATGATAATTGTTGTTTATTTTAGGTAGCGTGTTATTGTTGACTTTGTGATATCGTTTGAACAGGAAGCAAGAGTCGTTGAATTCAGTCCGCTGACAAACATGGTGGTACTTCAGGGCACCGTGGACAACAGTCGTGAATAATTTTAATTTTTTTATCAGTTTATTATGCTACTAGAACTCATACTGATGAACTATATAGAACATATTGTACTCTCCCAATACAGTTGTTGCATAATTATTAGATTTTAATATTCATGCATAAATACAGGGTGGGCCATAAAAAACGTGTCACTTTACTTTTGTCCATATCTTTGGTATTAATGACCAATTTTTAAAATTTATTCACTGACACCCTTTGCGGAGAATTTGCAATAATGTGATTATTATATATCCCACCACAACATAAATGTGTCTCTACACTACCTTGTGAAATATGAATGAAATATGCATGTATAAGGATAATAACAAACAAACATTTTGGTAAAATTGAAACAAACACTTCAGATCAACATTGAGGTGAATGATTCGTATGAAAATAGACTGTGTGGGTCTAACATGGTCTAGTGTCATACGGATCATTCACAGCAATGTTGGTCTGAAGTTTTTTTCATTTACTGAAATGTTTGTTATTATCGTTAGGTTTGCTTACATTTATGTTTCGCAAGGTAGATAGGCATGACGTGCTACTTATCATAACAAGCACTGGTAACGTGCTTTTTAGTGCTATTAACATCAGTGACCTTGAATGACCTTCAACCTCAAAATGGTCGGTTATTAGTGAATTTTTGCGATTTTCAGCTGCAGAATAGTGAATTGAGACAAAGTGGATGGACGTGGACCAAAATTACCTGCGAACAGGAACTGCTATGGGCTCTCATGCATCTCATGAGCATTAGCTCAGATTTCTTGTTATTATTTATTTCAGGAAAAAGAACTCCAGGAAGATTTGACATTAGTATCGAGTATGAAGATGAAATTCTGACCAATGTGTGCCAGAACTTTCAGGTATGATAGTGCTGTATATTTTTATAATGCTGGACATATTTTTAAGCATTTAAACAGCTATGTTTGTGCCGATAGTACAAATGCTGGCAGATCCTTGTGTAAGAGATTGGGTTACTAGTGTACATGGCTAGAAGAATAAACAAATTTATAAATTTATAACTCTGGATCTTCACTTAATTGTTGTTTGCACATTTTTTGTTGTTCTTACTGAAGAATGTACAGTAGATGCATTTTTTTCATTTTCAGTTGCATGATTAACATGAAGAAGTGTACCATCCGATTTTTACATGCGAAAGCAATTACTGCTTTCAGCGCATCTTAGCCATCGCAATTCTGTCCGTCCGTCTGTCTGTCTGTCCGTCTGTCCGTCCGTCACACGGGTGGATCAGTCAAAAATGGTGCAAGCTAGGATTACCAAATTTTCACTGTCGGCTGCCCGGAAGACTCTAGTTTCAGCAACCGTAAAGCTTTTCCATAAATTCGAAGGGGGTCATCCCGAACGAGGGCACTAAATGAGAGGGGGTGGGCAAAATTTGCGATTTTTGGCCAATAAGTTTCAGTAACAGTGCGAGATAGGGCCTAGGTTACTATTAATCACTAATGGGAAGTCGTACACTGGCTCTCGATTGGCGCCGAATTCAATGACCTTGAATGACCTAGAACACTAAAACGGGGGTTGTATGGATTTTTTGGTGATTTCAGGCTGCGACACAAGTCTATATCATTCACAAGGTGGCGCCACGGACGACGCCACTGAACTGTCGTTATGTGATCCAGATAGAGAATTTGGTATTTGTATATTAACTTAGCGTGAACACCCCAATTTTCAGCTAAACTACTGAACCGGAACTGCTCTAGGCTTTCACACGTCTCGTGAGCATTAGCTCAGATTTCTTGTTTACATTAATCATGCATTTGTGAAACTAATTGTCTGTCTAAAATCAGGTAAGTTATCTGCTCAATAACTGTTCTGCATCAGTAATGTAATCAGACTATTGTTAGCATAGGAATATGACCATATGCAGACTTTGGCCAGTTGCTACGATATGTCTACAAATGAATTGTTTATTTAACTGATTTACCGTATGATTCTAACTGACAATGGCTATGACAACAAACGCCCACTTGACGTTTTAGAGTAATATATTGTGACAAACACAGAATAATATGCAATAACTGTTAGTTCATACAACTACCAACACATTTATACGTAAAATGGCTGGCAATGTAATCATTTAATCATATGCAATATGCTTGAAGAGCTGTTGATGGCTGCTCGTCGATTCAAATTTCCAAACTTCCATTGGCCATCGTTTGACGTTCAAGTTATCTGGTGATGTCGTTTAGTTGGCTGAAAACGATCTTAACATCAGGTCGCACGGTTCACTTCACGTTGTCCCGGAATTACCCAGAAATTTTCAGTTGTCGACAACAGTCTTCTGCCAAGTCAAGATGAGCTTCGTGTTTGCACGCTAGAACAGTCACAGATTCAATCCAGTCAGCACTTTCAATGTTCAACGTAGCCTTTCTGCTAGACTACGACTACACTCGTGGTTTTCAGTTATCAATACTAATTCTCACGTGAGAAATATAGCTTTTCTCACTCAAAATTCAGCGTTTCATGTGCCTATCCTTGGCTCCTCACTTTATACCTCTAATCACTTGAAACCATAACTTGTAACTGACGGTTGGCTTAGTGATGCACGGATTTTGCAGTTCTGTAAACATTTAATTCTGGCAATGTTTCAGCGTTCTGGTTGATGCCCAGGAAGCAAGCAAGCGTTACAGATGCATAATATAATCTATTTACTACTATCCTATGCCAGCCTTGCTATAAAATATTGGTGTCATATTTCACAATCATACATTATACACCGTGGTCCATAAAAAAACGTGCTGCTCTATTTTTGAATAGCTTTATGAAACATTGGGTACTTTTAATTTTTGGCATGCGACATCAAGAAGAAATTTGACGCATGTGACTTTAGTTCTGACCACCTCACTTTATTACTGTCGCTGCACTACTTTTTGAAATGCAGAAGTCATTATTTGACCATTTACAACAATGAATTCATGCTGGATAGCGCACACATTGGCCCAGAAATGATTAGCTGAATAGTGACAAACACAGTTGACAATTATTGTCTATCAAAAAGTCATACGTGTCATATCACATCGTCTTTATTACAGAGTGTGCTCAAAATGTTCTCCTCCAGCACAGATTCAAGCGGTAGATGTTGACACTACTTGATAACAGCAGATTCAGTAACCTGCATTTCACAAAGTAGAGTAGCAACAGTATTAAGGTGAGGTGGTCAAAACTATAGTCATTTGCATCAAGTTTCTTCTTGATGTTGCACGGCAAAAATTATCAAAGTCAGCCAATGTTTCACAGAGGTATTCAAAAAATAGAAGTGGCACGTTTTTTTACGAACCATGGTGTACATTTTTCTGCAGCTGGACCTGTGCTGTGTCGATTGCTGTCTGAGGGTGAGTTGTGTCTTGCCTGTTTCTGCTTGCAGACTTCTCAGCTGTGGACAGCACTTCACGACGTTCGACTGCTGAATAAATGATGAGAAACATCAGGACTGGAAAAGCTTAAAATAAATCAATTTTAAACGTCTCTTCATTAACAAAAACACCGGAGACAAATTCTGCCAGTGCCTGCACAGTGTTGACATTTGATTCCGCGATTTTTAAACATTTCTGATGTCATTTTGGGTTGATGAAAGTGTATTCATTCTAGTATTTTAACGTTGGCATTCCTCCTATTCCTGCTGAAACCTTGATCAGCCAACAGATTTAGACCTACATTCAACAATAGGTATAGTGCGGTTAATCGTCATATTGTCTTCTTTTTAATGAGATTGATGCAGTTGAGTGTTCATAAGTGGCAGTTAGGACAACCTAGACTGGTGGGGTAAACCTAATGGACTGTTTATAAGTCAGTTAGGCCCACCCCACTAGTCTAGGTTGTCCTAACTGCCATCACTGACTTTATGTTGAGAATCCTAGATTTTTTGTGTTATGAGTTTGTATCTGCAGTTTTTCATTTGGGCTGAGGGCAGTAAGCTAATTTTTTTGTCGTTTGCTGGGCTGGAAAGAAAGTGTTATTTGTGAAAAGTTTAGCTGTTTAGTTTTTATGCGCAAAAGCAGTTAAACTGCTTTAGCACATCTTAGCCATCGCAATTCTGTCTGCCTGTACATCCATCTTTTACATGGGTGGATCAGACAAAAAGAGTGCAAGCTAGGATCACCAAATCTTCACCGTCGGCTGCCTGGAAGACTCTAGTTTCATGAACTGTAAAGCTTTTCCATAAATTTGGAGGGGTCACTCCAAACGCGGGCGCTAAATAGGGGGTAGGAAAAATTTGCGATTTTTAGCTAATAAGTCGCTGTATCTCAATAATGGTGCGAGATAGGGCCTAGGTTACTATTAATTACTAATATGAAGTCGTACACTGCCTTTCGATTGCCACAAAATTCAATGACCTTGGATGACCTTGAACGCCAAAATGGGTTTTATGGATTTTTAGCGATTTCGGGCTGCGAGACGCATTTCAACAGCAAATTGCGCCAAAATCAATTGAGATAGACAAATTAGACATGGAGAAACTGCGTCTGAAATTTTCAGCATTGAACGTAGATTTCGGTGGTCCAAGTCTCGATTTTTTAGGTTCAAGGAAACTTGCGCATGAGGGCATCAAAAAGCGGTACCCTCATAGATGTCGTTATTTTACCGGTGTTGGCCAGTCTTTCATGAAAACGGTTGCATATAGGCATGGGCATGCTGTCTATCACAACAAGCACTAGTGACGAGCTTTTCAGTCGCATCAATATCGACGACTTTAAAAGACCCTGAACTTCCAAAAAGGGTTTTTATTGATTTTTGCGATCTTCGGCTGCAGCGCACACTCTAAGAACGAAATGCGACGAAATGGCTGGAGAGAGACTGACAGTTTACGAACAGGAACTGCTATAAGCTTTCGCGCATCTTATGAAGATTAGCTCAGATTTCTTGTTAAGGTTTTAGTGTACGAAGAAGACGCAAAATTACGATTCATCATGCACCTTTTCCGTGTCACATATATGAAAATTACTGAAAATGTGAACTTTACATTCTACAGCAAAGACAAAAACTTCAAAATTTAAGATTTTGATTATTACGTTCTTAACATGAAGCCCAGCTGTCGCTAGGGAAGGCTGACCGTACGCCGGTGTCTGAAGGCCAGCAAATGTGAATGAGAGGTCAGTTCTGTGCCGTCGTTTGTAGGAAAGGGCAGGATCTGCAATGGAGGCAATACGCATTTTCAAAATCTGTTAATAGTACTCATTGTGCTGGTACATTTTGGCCGTAATTGTGACATGCAAATTTTGGGAGAACTGGTTTCCGTAGAAGGTCGGCGAAGGTATGGTTGGATATGACATTGATAAGTGCCTATAGGCAGCTGTCAATAGTAGGCTTAATCATGCTGCTAACTGAAGCAATTTGGCCACAATTTACAGTCAGTACCGATGAGTACCCCGGTTTGGTGCAATGATGGATTTTGTGGTCCGACTCTTTTTTTT
>Ga0056128_1011057_pt1 | contig 11192 bp, 5 predicted proteins | sample WorMetLIZISLAND2_FD_71113 | JGI IMG/M metagenome (GOLD analysis project Ga0056128, IMG submission 71113) | Marine gutless worms symbiont microbial communities from Max Planck institute for Marine Microbiology, Germany - Olavius geniculatus... ... | reverse complement strand
GGATTCTGGATCACTTTGAAATTTTCGTTACCATTGCTTTCAATGGGGCATAAGGGAAACCGCTGCAAAACCGAAGATGGTGCTGCCACCTAGCGAACAACATTGCCTTGGCGGAGGTGTACGAGCTCTGACTGCTTTCTAGTTATACACTGCAATAGTATATCCCACAATGGCTTATTGTCATTGGTAAACGGTGCAAAGTGATTTTACAGCTTCAGAGCTTTATTCGCACTTGATGTAAATGCCGCGATCCGTCTCTGTAGCAATTACGCTTCATTACAAACTTAATAAGGTAAAACATTTGAGAGTATAGTTTTCCTGAGCTAAACAGTAGTCTGTTCGAATGACTAAGTAACTACATTGTATGTTGATCTGACTTAGCGTGAATCGACTTTTGCGGATTGCAGCGATAGTGCTATTTCGCAATCGCTTCATGTCTTCGAGTTTTATGAATGAATGACATCGTAATATTCTGATGCACTGTCCGAAAAATTTTGGTAAAATGGGATTTTTGTGTTTCAATTTTTTGGCATGAAAGTTCGGATAGCATTGCAAAACTTCTGTTGCATGTGAGGCTACATAACGTGATAGGCCTAAAGATTCGGAAAAAATCGGCTTAAAGACAGGATGGAAGTTGGTTGGACGAAAATAAGTCGTATTATATTGGCCTTGCAGACTCTCATTCACAGAGGGTAAGCATAGCAACGAAAACCCAAAACACAAAAATGTTGTAGATTTGTTTGTTGTGCAAAATGCTGCAAACATACATCGACAACAAATCGAAAGCAGTGTGCGGCAAATTAAAACGTCTCTTTAACTTAATAGCTATTTTCTCAGCAACTGCTTGGAGTTTTAACGCGAAATTCTACGTACATATTATCTGTTCATACCTGCATTAATAGACCAAGCGACATTTGATACTTTCTTACCGCTGCAAAGTAACATACTTTTTTTCGCGAGACAACATCGTAATTTCGCCCATTCAAAAACTTAGTGCAGTAGTGCGTTATACGTATTGAAAACAGCTGGTTCCGTCTTGTTCCTCGTGATGTAAAAGTATCGTTACCTTCATGTGCAAAAATCTGCAAAGCCTTTTCTTTAAACTTTTGGTCATATTTATTGACAATTTCTCACAAAAACTGAACTACGTCGCCAAACTCAAAAAGGCGCTGCAGGTGATCTGGGACAACTTGCTATCAACAAGCTGTTAGATACTTTACGAAGAGATTAAAGTGCACGTGTGAAAAGCTGGCGATGGACACTTCGAATTTTCGCAGTCATTGCCAAATTCAATGGCAAATTGTTTACTGTGTTGTTCAAATTTTTCTGCAGCGCATACATCGTTCCCTTTAGTTCTACACACGTATGTGAACGCGAGAAATAACGATGTGGTGACAAAAAAATAGAAAGCAGTCAGAGCCCGCACACCTCCGGCAAGGCAATGTTGTTCGCTAGGTGGCAGCACCATCTTTGGTTTTGCAGCGGTTTTCCTTATGCCCCATTGAAAGCAATGGCAACGAAAATTTCAAAGTGATCCAGAATCCAGGATTCCTTTCGGATCACCCCCAAAATTGAACCACTGGTAGTCTGTGCCATGCCCGACATACCCTCAAAATTTCAGAAAGATCTGTCCATAACTTTTTGAGTTATCTTGCTAACAGACAGACAGACAAACAAAGTCTGGCAAAAACATTACCTCCTTGGCGTAGGTAATAAATTTGTCGTAGTTAACGTTAATGGCATGTTCTTTGGCACCATTAAAGTTGATACAAGCGTATAAACAGGTAATATCATAATATGTATACAAAATTTTGCGTTGAAATTTTACGCACAAACTATTGAAAATTTTTGGGGATGCTTTTTGCCACACGCGCCTACATTAAAATCACAAGTCTGTGCAACAAGTTTGCACCGAAGTCGAAAGTCAACAACAAATACACAGACTGGAGCATCGAAAAGGTCAAAAGACCGATGAAAACGGTCAAGCATGAAGATCGCTCGGAAATTAGCCACGCAGCTTGCAGAGAAAAGCAGGACAACAGTGGTTATACCATATGTACATGTACATGGCCTGTCGGAAGCCGTTATTCGAGCCTGCAGACGACATGGTATTTCATCAACCATGAAACCATTTCAGACACTAAGAAATCTACTTTTACATCCAAAGGACAAGCGAAGACATCAAGACGCCTGTTAATGTGTATATAAAATATCATGCAAGAACTGCGTCAAAACTTACATTGTAGAAAAAGACAGAGCTTTTGGGGTACGGCTACAAGAACATCGACAGAAAGTTACACAACGTGATGTAAGGGCTTACACTTGAAGCACCAGCAAATCCGCAGCAACAGAGCAAAACAAGTCAGCAGTCACAGACCACGCCATCTTTCTCAACCCTGTAATAGACTGGGATCGCGCCAAGGTGAGATCGACAGAGAAAGCAACAGAATGGACCGGTGGATCAGGGAAGCAATACACATTAGAAAAGAACAAGACAAGTCGATGAACCGAGACGAGGGGTCCTACCAACTTTCGCACATCTATGATTACTCACTGTCCGCCGCAGGGACACCTGGTGGACAGTCGTTCCGACGAAGGCAGCAGCGGTTGCCGAAACATCAACAAAAACAATAAAGGTTTATTTTGAAGAATGTTTCATAACCTATAAACAAATGTACAATTTTTAAGATGTTGTAAAGCTTGTTGTACGACTTGTTGTCCAACAAAGACACAACAAATCCAAGTAGTGGGATGTGGACTTAATTGCACATATGAATGTATGATCGTGCAGTGGCCAGCCCGGTGCTAATAGTCATTTTGTTGTCTTCATTTATTCACGTTGTCGGACGTTGTTACTGTTGTTGTACCTATATATAGGCGCTTCTCTGTGGCATATGATATATGTTACCTGCATTAGATGGCATGACTGCAATAAAGGTAAAAAGCATCGTTCAGATACCTGCGGCAGGCCCACCGGCGCGCACAATGTACATAGATCCATCTCTGAGTTGAGTGTGTACTCAGCGACTTTCTAGCGGCGATGCTCTGTATGTTGCAGAGTCTGACTGTATAGCGGTATTTTATGGATGCTGCTTTCGAGCGTGAAATGAAACGACACCTCCATATGCCTATATACGCCCCACAAAACGCGTTCGTTATTTTTTTGCAACTTTTGCTTTTCCGAATTGAACATATACAATGCATGCGCTGCACGGTGCGATAAGAAGTAACTAAAGCTGCTGTAAGGTTTGCACGGTTACAACTTTATCAGATATTGGCAGTGGCATAGACATTTCTTGGTTAAAAATTGATATTGTGGGCAGCAGAAAATAACTAAAATTTTGCCACCATATCGCATAATTTAAGCTTATAATGCACCAAATTTGGTTTTGGTTGGGGTTCCGCCATAGACTCTGCTAGGGGAGCTCGCAGCACTCTCCTAGGCCCGTTAGCTCGAATTTAGGAGCTCTACTTCTAAGGGTAGGAAAAAGGGGAGAGGAAAGGGGAAGGGAAGTGGAAGAGAGAAAAGCCTTCCAATGGCTTCGCCACTGGATGTTGAACAATAATATTATTTTCAGAAATCTTTCATTGGCGTGTTAAGAGGCAGATTTTTCATTAATCTCACTACAAGTCAAACGTGTCGCTACACTACTGTCCGAAATATTGATTTTACATTTACTGCTGCAGACTTGTGTCGGCGACTTTGAGTCTTTGATGCGCTGCATAAATTTATTTTTTACTTACTTAAATACTCACTTACCGTTTTTACATAATATGCTAATTTTCGATGAAGTTGTGTTTTATGTGTTGATGTGTGCGAGCATGTGTGTAAAATTGCATAAAATAGTTTAATTGTTAATAGCTTTCAAAACGGAATGTAAAGTATGAAAATAATTAATATGCCAAACAGTGTGTTTAATTGCTACGAATAGGAAACTAAACTAAACTAGCCTACTACTGTTACGTTACTACTGTTCGCGAAAGCAACGGCAGTATTGTTTTCAGTTGAGCATTTTTTGTCTTTCTGTGAACACGATAACTTATGATTGAACCGCTGCACTTAGATTGATGAATTTTTGCACGAACATGTATTTTGACAAAACCTATAGAACTATTAAATTTGAAGGTCATACATAGATCAAAATTGAAGGTCACATCAGTTTTTGTGTTTTTTTTGCATGACAGTCTCGTACGAGGGTTTTACTTGTTATTACTGCCATCGTTATCCTTTTACTCTTCTTCTGGTCTTCTTTATCTTCGTCTTTATGTCAGAAAAAAATGACCTTGGCTTGCGCAAGAACGTGTACAGTGACAGGCTGTTTTCACGCAGACAGAACAGAACAGGGCAGCCTGTGCCCGGTGAGCTTGTAGGAAAGAAACTATAATGTTTATCCGTTTCGCGGTAGAACTAAGGCGATGTTTTGCCGAGAACTCGGCACGTGTTAATCTACAGTATACGTAAGTCACTGAAGTGTCAAGTTGCGAAACTTGCTGGCGATCCAGATTATAACTGTGCGGCAACCGTGTATTATAGCAGATAGCGCGCGTAGGACTAGGACAGTACAGTTCTAGCAACTCTATCAGCTGCTATTATACGGCGTAACCTGAGCAGGAACGCACGGACATGGCGAGCCGCAGCGAATGAGTGTTTTCCCGGCGTCCTGTAAACATTGTTCCTGCAGATGGCTGCTGCATGCTGCATTCTGGTGATTAATCTGCGTGCTGCAGCATTGGCCGCTGAGTAGTGGGCCGTGTGCTGTATCGGCACCGATTGAGTCCTAAACACCAATCAGTCCGATATGTTGGCAATTTTCTGTACAACATTCTATCTTTTATTTAAAACATTTTTGTGACATTGCGAGCAAACAGTGAAGTTGTTCAAAAATGCCAAGACCGTAGGCACTGTCGGGCATGGCGTAGGCTACAACAAAGTCGCTGCATCGTTGACATGATTGTCAGGATGTTGTACAGTTCGTTCTTTGTTGTTGTTGCATAAATTGCTTGGTTAGGACGTTGGACTTACGATGACTAGGTCGTGGGTTCGACTCCTTGTCGGATCGCTATCAAGCGACTACTACTTGGATAGGTGACTGTCAGCGGACAGGTAGACCAACTCGGTATATAAGCAACACGAATGTCAGCTCAGTCTCAGCCTTCCATCCCTCCGGGGTAAGTTGATAGAATGCCAGTCTCTTTAGCTGCATGACGTAAAGGCAAGGCGCGTTCAGCTACGTCGGGTGGCATGTAACACTGTGTGATTCCACAGCTTCGTATACGTAGCTCTGAGATGGGTTTCCATTAAGAGCTGCTATAGACTGCCTTTACCGTTTTTGCTATTTAACAAGTTTACGTCAGATCGAAGTAGCGGAGTTTGAGCTTAAACGTCGAAGAAATGCCTGCTGAATGCATTGAGTGGACTCACAAAGCACTTGTTGACACTTGTCACTTCACGTGACTGATGCTTCGTGCGCTGCTAAATTTCAGCATACGATGGATAATCGACCCCAAACTTCTTGCCTTGTTTTCTAGTATCTAGGTTCGTAGTCTTATTTACTGCCATGAAGTGTAGCAAAGTAAATAATACGGCTTCTGGAGAATTGTTTTGTGATTTGATGTATAAAACATTCTGCAAATTTTTCGACAAGTTTATTTGTAACGGAAGCGAAGCGATGCGCAGGTTGTCTTTGCGGATTAGTCGAGGTTGTCAGTTGAATTACTTAAAATGAAAAAAGGGTTTGACGAAATATTGTGTAAGGCTGGGCATTATCCAAGACGGAAATCGTTCGATTTTGGTGCCTATTCGGATGTTTTTGCGTATTCTATATCATTTAGCTATGGTTTCCTCACCATTAGGGGATAGCAGCTGTATTCGCCAGGTGGAGCACCAATGTCGGCGGAAGTTTGAGGCTTCTGATCGCTTCTAGTTGCAGGCGTTTGTTGTTTACGTGTGATCTGATCACGGCCTTAGATCTACCCACGCGCAAATTAGCTGCTTTAGCGGCGAACTGACACGCAACGGATGCGTAAGAAACCATATTAGCTTTACTATAGGGGGCCTACCCTACGCGGCTATAAAAGTACCCCCTTGAACAATGAACATATATCAATTTTTTAGTATAGCTCAATATTTTATTACGACATTATCAGAGATTATTTTTTTTCAGCATTTGCCGCTCTCGTTGCAAATTTTACCGTCTTATCTTTTGCTCTTTATAAATAGCGTTGCTTTGACATATAAAAGATGATTTTTTCAACTGCGCAAACAAATAAATCAGACTTCAAGCAGTTTTTACTCGCATTTGCACTTGATACGTTTGGAATGCCGAAAAACGTCGGTTATCAATCAATCAATCAAAACACATTTGTATGGCGCCATATGCCGCGATCAAATCATAGATATAAATTACTAAGTTCAAAAGACCGTTTCAATAATTTTTTTGATCCAGTCGATTATTAATATAATAATATAACGACATTAAATATAACCAAATTTTTATTATTAAGTTAGTACTCGGTTGTTTTGCAGTTTAAATTTAGACAGATAACATATTTGTATACTAAAGATACAGAAGCGTGTTCACCTGAGAATAATGCGTTGAAGACTGTAGAAGTCGCACTTTTGACACTCACTCTTGTAATATATGTATTTCATAAAAAATTTTCGCCTATGCCAGATATTGTCTCTTTAATAATTAAGAAAAATTTTTGTAAAAAAAAAACTGCTACACCGTTTTAAAAATATTAAAGTTTTTAGAGGGGTCTTTTATTTCCACACACTGTACACGTGGCAGGTTTTTTGGTCCACCCTGTATGTGCAAAGCCATGATACCTCTGGAAATAAACGACATCGCGGAAGCCAGAGTGAGGCAGTGTATGCATGAACAGTGCAGCGAGCAGGAGTTTGATGATCTTTTTGGAAAAGAGTTATAGACATAATTGTTAATCTGGTCCCACATTTTTAGACCCAACCTGCTGACATGGTCTTATGGTGGTCGAATCTTGCCGCGGATCATTTGCAAGCAACCTTGAGCGGGTTGTTAACCTACAGTGTACTGCGTCGTCAGGTCAACTCAGCTTCCTATCCTCAGCGAAACGGAAATAAGTAATGGCATATCGGGGCAACGGGGTGAAGGCCTAGCGTAGCTGATTGGAGCGGTGTTATGTCTGTAATCGCTTCGGTCAGTAGATGGCCGCATAGTGCGCAGCGGTAGGCCTATGCCATTAGCTGATCAGCTGCCACTTCCCTGATTGTAAAGCGCTTCAGCCTTCGATTGTCACGAGTTGTGTTAGCGACGTCATGTCTAGTACCTGTACGTCACCTTTTACTTTATCTTTTCACTATAGTTACGAAAATACTCTGGAAATCGGTCTCAGGTAGAGTGGTGTGTCATCAGCGCAGTCTGGATTATTATGCGCAGAAACAGTCACAGACTGTCAGCGTTATAGGGTGTTTACACGATCCAGCAAACGTCCAGCATTAGCACGTGTATTTTGAATACATTTGCTGTACGTTTACTGGATCGTGTAAACACCACAATATATAGCGTCTAATGGCCGTCGTTCTGCGGTTGATAAAGCTGTTATGACGCAGGCGATGACTGCGGTAATTTCTCGAGTGGACGTGCCGGTGTCACACCGGCTGCACCGACGTTTCACTGCACAATGCTCGTAGTGCAAGACCCGATAACTTGCCACCGTCCGACTTTAGCTTCTGACCAGCCCTTTTTACGCGCGAAAGCAGCTACTGCTTTCAGCGCGTCTTAGCCATCGCAATTCTGTCCGTCTGTCCGTCCGTCTGTTCGTCACATTGGTGGATCAGTAAAAAACGGTGCAAGCTAGAATTGCCAAATTTTCACTTTCGGCTGCCCGGAAGACTCTCGTTTCAGGAACCGTAAAGCTTTTCGATAAATTCGAAGGGGGTCATCCCAAACGAGGACCCTAAATGAGAGGGGGTAGTCAAAATTTGCGATTTTTGGCAAATAACTCGCTGTATCTCAGTAACGGTGCGAGATAAGGTCTAGGTTACTATTACTCACTAATAGGAAATCGTATACTGGCTTTCGATTGGCGCCGAATTCAATGACCTTGAATGACCTTGAACGCCAAAATAGGGGGTTTAATGGATTTTTTGGCGATTTTAGGCTGGAACACAAGGCTATATCATTCACAAGGTGGCGCCAGGCAACTGGCGCTGGTGGCGTGGCGTAGTTGGTAACGCGTTTCGGCTGAAACGAAGTTACTCTACGCCGGGCCCGGTTAGTACTGCGACGGATGACTGCCTGCGGGCAGGTAAACCATCTCGGTGCGAAGCCTGCCAGCTAGGTCGACTCAGCCTTCTACCCTCCGTGGGACGATAAAATGAGCAGTAACTCATTTATATGGGTTACTGCAGGTGGTGACCTTAGTACAGCTGACTGGGGCTTCCTAGCCGGCCGCTGCGTTAGCCTGTGTCTGCAGGCTGCACGTGGTGGCTGTGCGGCTGGCGGCTCGGGTTAGTGACGAAAAGCGCGAGATGCGCTGTACAAATTGACATTTTTAGTTTTTACCTTTTTACCTTTTATCGTTATGCGATCCAGATAGAGAATTTGGTATTTGTATATTAACTTAGCATGAACACCCCAATTTTTAGCTAAACTACTGAACAGAACCTGCTATAGGCTTTCGCGCGTCTCGTGAGCATTAGCTCAAATTTTTTGTTAACGTTGACGTATCGTGGTCGTATTGGTTGGGACACTGGGAAATTAATTGTCGAATACTTAGCTTTGTGTCTTGTTTCTTGGAGCCCCAACTTTGGCTATCTAGTTTTAGGGAAACATCCCCATATATCAAGTGGAAGGTGAAATGTATCGCACGTGGCGTGATTCAGTAACTTATTTGTCGCTGTCTCGTCGTAACGTGTCCCTCGGTGAACGCCACGACAGATAACAAACGGCCGTTCTTGTCTCAGATTTACACGACACCTGCTGACATCAAGTAGCTTTATGTCGCGATAGCTTTTGACCGTATTTCCGTATAAGTGACGTATGCTTTTGTTAAAGCGAAAATGAAGCGCACCGCACTGAGCCGAAATCAATTGCGTCTACACTGAGCGAACGAACCTGCAGTTAGTTTATTTAATTTCAGTTAATTTCTGTCGCTTTGTACGCGGCTTTATAGTCCGACGTGAATCAATATCATTTGATGACTTTTCAAAGTTGTCAGCGTGGTAAAAGCCATTCAGTGTGGTGTCCAGGAAACAGTTGAAGAAATGATTTCTTGATGGAATCAAAGAGAAATGCTTAATTGCTGCGAATAGGAAACTAAACGAAACTTCAGACGTCATTTGCTGCGACAGATCGTCGCAGATCTGTGGACGGACAACCAGGAAAGCTCGGCTGTTGATGGTTGATAAAGCATGAACGCACTCCTGGAAGCGACGTCACATTTCGCGTCATCCACACATCCAACCAATCATATCTTTTGTTACACTGACGCCGGAAACAGTATTGTGTTCATTTCCGGTCGCGTTTATTTGTCTGTCACGTGATGCATTTCCGTTGATCCGGTTGTAGCCGAGCGAATGCGCGAAACCATAAATTAATATCGAACCGGTGTAACAACAGCACTATATTCTTCTTGTTGATATATGTTGTCATGACCACGGTAATATGTACTGGGTGGACAAAAAAGTGACACCCATTTGGCGTTTAAGTTTCTTCCTTTGCTGAATACATTTTATTTGCAATTTTTTTACTTATCTATCATTTTCATTGAATGACGTCGACGCTTTGTTAACGGAAACGAAATTCTGTTTTATGCGAACAAATTGTTATTTTGTCAGGATGATTAGATTAACTAAAGATGAACGTTGTTTGAGCTACGTGTGGAAAGAGTAAAGTTCCAAAAGAGTTATGGAGATTTTCTTCTAAATAAATGAACACATTCAAACTGGATATACCTATATAACAATGGCAAATATTAACATTTTTGAAACAGTATAAAAATGTCTAGTGTTTTGCAGTTTATCTGGCATTATAGTGACGTAGTTGAAAAATATGCCACTTTTGGTAGAAGCTTACAAATTACGGGATGAAGGCCTAGAGCAGTGGTGGTATGTCTGCTAACTGCTGCAAACCGCGGGTCCAATTGTTCGCTGACGCGAGCAATGGATGGCCGCATAGTGCGCTGCGGTTATTAGCGCATGCCGATCAGCTGCCATTTCCGAGATTGTAAAAGCGCTTTTGGCCATAGGCCCGTCTCATGTAAGAAGCGCTATAGCAAGTATAAGACTTTGCCTTTTTTACCTTTTTGCCCACCTGGAGTATGTCAATGTCAGGACTAATAATTCTCTATTAGCAGCTAATGTGTAAGTGACATATTGTCAATAGTGACCCGCGCGCTGCGTCACATTGTTCGGTCCATTTATATTGTCTGCGGTGTCATTTATTGCAATTTGCTGCCAAAAAATCGATCGCATAGATATTCTGTTTGCTGCGTTTTGTGATTCTATACCGATTACTGAAACGTTTTAATGGAAGTGAAGAGCATCAGGGCGTGGGATAAAAAATAAAGATACCTGTTGCCACACATTGGGCGACTTCACTTTTTGACTTAGACTTTCGCCGAGCCTTTTCGCTGAGCGAAAGCTAAAACTGAACGCTAAAGTCTGTACTTAGACCAAAGTTTAACTAAACGATTTAGTTTGTTTCTTTTCACACCGCAAATAGCGGTGCCGACAGCATCACCTCGCCGACAGCATCAACCGTGCAACTGACGTCATCACGAGGCGAAAAGAAAACTATTCTAGGGCCTACACTGTGTGTGACTAGTCACTGAGTTATGACATGGTGAAAGATCTTTAATCTTTCACTATGGTTATGATTATGAAAAAGACTGCTGTTATCGGTCACGTGACCATTCGACTCGCCTGGGTCGACTTCCTATCGGTGGTCCATAGTGACCATGCGTCTATCTAGCATCGTTATGGAGATATGGCCGTTTGAAGTTCTTCCAGGAAGGTTCTTCCAGGAACAGAGGTCGGTCGTTGGTCGGTCGTCGGTAGGTCGGTCGGTCCTCAATATAATATTACACTAATTGCGGCTTGTATAAGCGATGTGTCAAGTCAATGGAAAGGCCAAAATTTCGACCCCCCCACAGCTCCCACATTTTCAACCGATTTTAATGAAACTCAAAATCAAGAAAGATATCCGGGA
>Ga0056128_1011056_pt1 | contig 11192 bp, 8 predicted proteins | sample WorMetLIZISLAND2_FD_71113 | JGI IMG/M metagenome (GOLD analysis project Ga0056128, IMG submission 71113) | Marine gutless worms symbiont microbial communities from Max Planck institute for Marine Microbiology, Germany - Olavius geniculatus... ... | reverse complement strand
CCTCGCTTGAAGTCTCTCATATTCCTGTTGTCAATTGACCGTTGAGCGGGACCATAATGTAACGAGAAAGACACCATGTTGTGATCACTACAGCCCAAGTTATGAAGCACACATACATTGCTTACAATGTCAGGATCCCTGGTCAACACTAGGTCAAGGATTGATCCATCACGAGTTGGGGAGTGCACATGCTGGGTGTAGAAGCAGTTCTCTAAACTGTTCACAAAATCAAGGGTGTTTGAGTCATGAGTATTGCAAGCCGTACCAGCAAGCCAGTCCACATCAGGATAGTTGAAGTCTCCCATGATGATCACTTGCTCATTGGACACCTCTTTTAAGACACTGCATAGCTCACTGTCATTATTATGTCCTACTACTGATGCATTCTGAGACCTATAGCAGACTCCAACTAACATATCACCGATACTGCACCATACATGTTCTCCATAATATGACTTCATATGATATTCTACTGGTTGTAGAAAATCTTTTACATAAAGCAGAACTCCACCGCCTCGATGGCCTGTAGGTCGGTCACATCTGAACAACTGGTACCCTGTAAGTTCCAATTCAGAGTCTAGTATGTGTGAATTAGCCCAAGACTCAGTAACGCCAACAATATCTGGTTATAAGTCATGAATATATAACTGAAAAAGATCAAACTTGTTGATTAAACTGCGTGCATTCAGATTTAGGCACAAGAGCTCTTTTTTATTTTGATGACTCGTTTCCTTTGCCCGTGTCCTACCACCCGGTACCAGAAGTTTTGCGCCGAACCTTCCTCTTGTTCATTCTGCTCCTTTTTGGCTGTCTGAATCATATTCCTTATTGCTTCGCGATCCTTGGGTGGAAGATCGTGAGATAAACTTATCGCCTTGAATTTTGCAATATGTAGACAAAAGTCTGTATGTCTGTTTCGGGATAATTTTGCTGCTGCTATGCTGTGCTAGTTAAGTCAAATTGACTCGAGTGACAGATAATATTAGTAATATTATAATTATTTGAACATTACAACAGAACTTCAGTGATATTTACTATAACTAATATCAATGACCATCTATTATAGAGAGAATGTTATTGTATATAAGTTGCATACCATTTATTATATATTGTCATTGCATATTTTTTGTTGTATATTTTCTGTATTGTTTGCTGGATTTTAATGCTGCTAGTTATTGAGTCAATTAACTGACCAGTGACAAGTAGGCCTAGTAGAAGTCATAACTATTTGAGCATTCTAGCAGAACTTTGTTCACGTGTAATATAACTGATGTGAATTCATCTCTTTTTAGACATATTATGTAGGTTACATTAACATTTCTTTATTGTGATTGTGTTTGTTTTCCATGCTTATTTTGTGTGTAAGTGTCTGTGTTGCTCGTGTACCAGTATTTCTGAACTGAAAAGAACTTTTTTATATTAGTTTGCTGATGTTCTGTGTGTATGTGTGTAGTTTTGGTAGCATTTTTATGTGGTAATTTTGTGTATTTTCCACCAGAGTCGTGGGTGGCAGGGGGCCGTTGCTCCTCTTCCATATTTCAGTCAGAACATTTTTTACTTGTCTGAAAGCTTTTCTCCAAAAAGTGCATAATTTGGTGCTATAAATCTCTCATTTAGCATTTCCTTAGCAAAATTAACATTTTGAGCACTTGTATTCTCTTCTGTCAGAAATTTGCAGCTTTCTGTTAGGAAATTACAACTTCCTGCCACCTGCTATTTCAATCCACAACATCGCTCGTAATTTGTGTAGTTTAAAAAAAAAGTTTTAAGGCTTTTTGTTGTTTTTTACTTATTATTTGTTATTGTATTTTGTGCTGCTTTTTGGCATAATAAAGACTGATTGATATACAGTGCAAATATCTGCTGCCACTTGCACATTTAGAAATGTGTACATAGTGTTCATATATGTTGGATCTGGTCTGCTTGGCCGCCTACTCACTTTCTCTTGAGAAGCTTTTTTCGTTAATTTTTATTTTACTTGTAAAGGCAGACAGATGCGAAGCTTACATTGCTGGCAATGCTAACAGTTATGGATGTCAACCCAAATAACAAGTAGGAGGACATAATGCATGCATTCGTGCAGTTATGATAATGTATTGAATATCACCATTGTAAGAATAGCATAATGTACACTGTTTCTCAATAAAAAGTGGCCCCTAACACCTAGGCTAGCTATATAAATATTGTCTTAGGTCTTAGACGTAACTGTAGATCATATTGGAAAGAATGATATAGTTGGCTCAAAAATTGTTTTTATTTTATTTTATGTATTTTTTTATTTGTTGTAGTGCTTCTGCCACATTTATTAATGAACTTACAAGTTACAACACAGCACTTTCGACCCCATGCACTGAAGTTTTGCAATGAACAGTCTCGAAAATGGCGAATCGTTTTGGACATAACACTGTAACTCTTTTTCATCCAAATACAAACGATTGTCAAACATTTTAAGTGAGACGTATAGGACAGACAACTCTAGAGCAAAACAGAATTACTGCTCTTCAAATTCTGTCAGGACTATGAGACTCGGACGTCAGTGCAGTTTACTTACTTGTTATTTATTTTACCTTGGCATTACCACTTCCGTGTCAACAACGAACAGGAACTGAGTCGTTGTTTCGCAAATTGTTCTTTTATTTCAAGGCTTAGAGAGTAAAAATGTCTCGTAACTAGATACACTGTCGTCGTCGTGTATATACCTGACTGAGTCCGGTATCTGATTCACTATGGTGAGCGAGATTTTGCACGCGAGGGCTTTTCCAGCGTCTGGTCTTTCATTAGTACCGGTGCCGTTCCAGTTCCGTAATGAATGGACACTAAGTTCTTATATTTTACCAGGGATGGGCACGAGACCTTTCAGACCGCGACGATATCGGAGCCTCATAGCTGCGAGACCGAGACGCACAGATCCGTGACGGTATCGAGACTGCGACATTGACACCGAGACCACATCCCTGTATTTTTGTCGTCATGGGGGCAAAGCAAATATAGCGATTTGTATTTAAATATGCCTTTGTGCAAAGCATGTTTAAAACTAATTATGTTGTTATCTGATCACCACTTTAGTTTAACAGTGTCTCAACTTTGATTTTATAGAACTTGAAACAAGCTCTGTGGTTGTTCTGGATGTTAAATATCTAGGCATGTTATTGTGATCTACTATTGTTAGATTATGACCATTGCTCATTGGCCATATGATTCTTTCATTTGTCAGACTTGTTTAGTAACAATATACAGTGCCATCAGTTGTATGTTCTAAGTACATTCACTTTGTAGCTTTGTGATAAGATTATGTTTGGAAGTTGTAACTGATTCAATAGTATTGGTTCATTTATTAATATCAGCAGCTAATAATTATGCATTATGATTTATCTCAACTAAACTATTGTCGTTTATTTCCAAGGTTGCGTGTGTGCACATTAATTTAGTATGATATGTTTAAGTTGTTGTGCCTTGCTTGTGTGTTTGCTTGTACCAGCCATACCACTGGCAAAGCCACAATGTCAAGCAGAGTGGAGTCGAAGACATGGTCTTGCTGCAGAAGATTGTCGAGTCTGCGATCGTCGACAACCTCAAGAAACGATTTATGGACGACTGCATTTATGTATAACATATGTGGTCAATTGTTCCATGCATGGGTTAGAGTTGGCCATGAGGTTCACTCAGGGAATTACCCCAGTTAACTCACAGCATGTTTCTTAACACCAAAATTTTGTGTGGAACAATTTGTGCGAGGTTAACCCGAGAGTTAAAGTTTTGGTTAGCAAACCAGTGAGTTAACCTAGGCATGTAACAATTTGCCCTTAGAGATTTGTCAACCTGTTTTTATGAATTTTCTTTTGTGGGAAACACATTTTTGTAATAATAGTACTGGTAGTACTAGTCTTTTTTGTAGCACTTATGGTCTTGACATTAATGGTGCACAGCGCTGTTTCTGTGTCTGTCTTTCTCTTTGTCTCAGTGTGGCACCTCACTACAGTGGTCTTTAGTACACACCTTGTAGCATGCTTGGCTTATCAGTGACAGATTTATGCACTCCAGCATTTCTGCTTCGTGCATGCTTGATGCAGCACTGCAAAAAACCTAGATTTCTTGGGGAAAGCTTTCTTGTTTTTTAAGGTTTTTGCAGTTTCAGTGTATTGTACAAAGAAGACTGGACACACAGGAAGACCAGGAAGAACATGCTGTGCACCATTCTCCATGTGATATCATTTTAGTTTAATGAATCACAATTAGAATATGAAATTAAATCTGATTTGTATTGTAATTTGTGTACCAAAAACCCAGTAAACTTAAAATTGGGATTTCTGAGGTTCTAGGTTTTTAAAACTTTAGAAACTTACTCTTCTCTAACAAATTATCCACTTCTTGTTATATTGCGGTAGGTTTGTCCACTGATTTATCTGTTATTTGGCTGTTTATAGACATACATTGGCTCGGTGTTAATTTCTGTCAACCCTTTCAAGCAACTTCCAATTTACACGGAGAAGGAAATTGACCAGTACAAAGGAGCGGTAAGTGATAGAAGAATATTCATTTGCTGTGAAGCTGCTCTGTTAACGCTAGTTGAATTGTATGCCTTTTTCTAGTGGGAATTCAAACTTTTGTAAAATGTAAAATGTAAAACTCCTGTGTCAGGTTATTATGACTTAGATAGTGATGAAGGCATTAACATTGCTGGCTTTTGTAATGAATGTTACCTTACCATAACTCACTGCTGCAGTTTTGGCAAGAGACAATTTTTTGAAAACCGTAATAAAATATCTCATTATTAGTGTAATAAGAAAATAAACTTGGATTAAGTGTTTACTGTTGGGGTGGTATTTAGATAGATTTACGTAATAAAACTCACTGGGCTGTGCTTTTTTACGCCCGAGAGCTAGCGTAGCTGTAGCGCGTATCAGCTACGGTAATTCTGTCTGTCCATCTGTCTGTCCATCACGACCCGGTACCGTTTCAAGACCAGTTGAGATAGAAACTTCGGGTTTTCACCATATTATAGCCTAGTGTTTCTAGTATTTTGTGACAGAATTTCATGCTGCTGGGTGAAAGGGGTCCCCACGAACTAGGGGGTGAAAGAGGGGCACCCCTCCTAAAAAGACGTTATTCTACTGCTATTGGCTCATCCGACGTGAAAATGGTTGCACATAGGCACAGACATGCTGCTTATCATAACAAGCATTGGCAACGAACTTCTTAGAAATGTCAACATCGATGACCTTGAATGACCTTGAACGCCTAAAATAGGGGGTAATAGGGGGTTTTAGTAAATTTTTCACGATTTTGGGCTGCGACACACATTTCAAAAGTGAATTGCACTGAAATGGCTGAAAAAGACGAAGATAACCTGTTTATGAAATTTTCAGCATTGAATGTTGGTTTTAGCAGTCTAAGTCCGGATCCTCTAGATTCAAAGAGGCCTGTGCATGCGAATGTCAAAAAGGGGTATACTTCTAAAAAGTGGTTATTTGTCCACTGTTGTCTTGTCTAGCATGAAAATGGTTGCAGATAGGCACAGACATGCTGCTTATCATAATAAGCACTGATGACGAGCTTCTTACGAATGTCAACATCGATGACCTTGAACCCTAAAATTATTGATTTCAAGTGATTTTTTGGCAATTTTTGGCTGCAAAAGAGTGAATTGCGACGACGAAATGGATGGAGATAGACCAAGATTACCTGCGAACAAAAACTGCCATAAGCTGTCTCACGTCTCATGAGCATTAGCTCAGATTTCTTGTTTGTCTCAATGCTGGCTGCTATCTGTATGTGTTTGCTGCAGGCATCATACGAAAACCCGCCCCATGTCTATGCACTGACGGATAACATGTATAGGAACATGGTCATTGACGTCGAGAGCCAGTGCGTCATCATTAGGTTAGTGGTAATGGTGGTAGAAGTATTAGTAGTCGTTGTAGTTAGTTGTAGTAGTAGTACATGGTGATTGACATTGAAAGTTAGTTTGTCATGTGTCATCATTAAGTTAGTAGTAGGCTAATGGTAGTAGTAATAATAGTGGACCAGTGGCAGTGCTAGTAGTAGTAGTAGTTTTAGCAGTCGTAATTGTAGTTACTTCCAGTAGTAAGTGCTGATTGGCTCTATCTTTAGTAAATTTGGAAAAACTGCATTTGAAGATGTAATTTTGCATTCAGTTCATAGCAAATGCTTGCCTATTCTGGCAGAATCGCTTGCATTTTTGGTGCAATCATTCTGGAGCAAGCATTTCCATTTATAGCTACACATTCTTTGTTGGTCCATCATCTTTCCGAATGTCGTTTGTCACATATGTGCACCGTGCTTAAACTAACCGAGTTTCAGCTGTCTCTAAAAAAATTGCCCGTGGTCATTAAGGTGAGCGATACGTTCGTGTCGGAAATAGAGCTCTTTATTTTATTTTGTTTGCGATCTGATGGGCATGTGCTGTGTGTATCTAGTGGTGAGTCTGGTGCTGGCAAAACTGTTGCTGCCAAGTACATCATGAGCTACATCGCCAAAGTGTCTGGTGGTGGCCCAACCGTCCAGGTTTGTTGTAGTTTTAGTGGTAGTAGTAGTAGTAGTTTTTGTTGTTGTTGTAGTTTTAGCTGTAGCAGTAGTTACAGTCATAGTCTTGCTGCTTTGTTTTTTAGTTTTTTCAACCACTCAACCTATTTTTGAGTAACACAAAATTCTGAATCTCTAAAAAGTCAAAAATGAACTTTTAAAATTGTTGGAATTTCTGTTGCACAGCTGTTCTCAATGAAGGTATTATTGCTGGCTTTTTAGTTGCTTGTCATAATTTTAGCATTTTTTTATTTGCTGGTCTTGTTCTCAGTACCACATTAAGTTTTATGACGTGCATTTTTCCATGTATTTTTGTTCAATTTTTGTTTTCAGTGTGAGTTGGGATATATTATGTTTACTTATGGCGATGACTTTTAGGTGGAATTGCTTTTTGCAATGCAAGTGATTCCGCCTATTCTTAGACATTTCTCCTTAGCGTGGTCTGTCCGTCTGTCGTCTGTTACACTTATTCACGCTGCTTGCACCATTTGACGGATTTAGTGTTGACTCGTAACTTTCAGGTTGCGGTTCGATTCTCATTGCCGTCATTTGCAAGCAACCTTGAGCAAGTTGCTAACCTACTATGTGCTCAGGCCAACTCAGCCTCCTACCGTCCGTGGGATGAGAAATGAGTAGTAGCTTACTGGCTATGGGGTGAAGGCTTAGTGTGGCTGATTGGGGTGATGGTATGTCTGCTTGCTGCAAATCGCGGGTCCAATTGTTTGTTAACTCGGGCAATGGATGGCCGCATAGTGCACTACGGTATCATTAGCTCATGCCAATCAGCTGCCACTTTCAAGATTGTAAAGCGCTTCTGGTCTTGAGTCCATCTCATGTAAGAAGTGCTATAGCAAGTACTGGACTTTACCTTCATTTTTAGATGTTGTTTGGTAGGTACATTTGTGGGGTCCATTTTAAGGTGGTTTGTGACTCCTACTGTAAAGGCAGATTTGTTGGGTAAAACCCCCACCTAAAACGTGCACTTAGAAATTGTTCCAAAACCATCAGTCTTATGCCACCACCAGGCAAATGCAAACAAGCGCTTCTGTCTATTGCCAAATTATTTTGGTTCTTGTTACATTTTAGGCCACAATAACATTTTTTGTGTTTCTGAAATCTCACGAAAAAAATTTTGAGTCATTTCTTTGGTGTGTATTTTTTACCAACAGCACGTTAAAGAAATTATTTTGGAGTCGAATCCGCTCCTGGAGGCTTTCGGCAATGCAAAAACTGTTCGCAACAACAACTCTAGTCGATTTGTGAGTCACGTTTTTGACTCATATGTCTGTGCTTTGTATTTATCTTATTATTCACTATTTCTGCAAATCAGAATTACTTGTAGTCTGTGATTCTCTGTGCTTGCTAAGCTTATATTCGTATCTATGATTGTATGTGAGTTGTACCACGTGTATGAATAAAATAATAATAATTGGCTTTTAATCGGCTGCCACTTCTGAGATTGTAAAGTGAGTTTGTGAAATGTTTGTGTTTGTCTGACAAGTGGATTGGGAAACCTAGAGACGTACCCATTAAGTATACCTACCCAAAAAAATACTCATTCCAAAAGGAATCTTATTTTACGTTGTTGTTTCACTAGTAATGAAATATGTTATGATGGTTACACTTAGTATATTCTGCACCGTTATGCATCTGTGATTTATTTGTGACAAACAGCACTATTTAAATAAGAAGTGGTTGATTTATTTTGATTGAATGTTTATGCCATTTGTTTCTAGGGAAAATATGTTGAGATCCAGTTTAGTCGTGGTGGTGAACCGATTGGTGGACGAATTTCAAACTTTTTGCTTGAGAAGGTTGGTGGTTCTGAGGACTGTAAATAAATGAATTATTTGATTAATTAAGTGACAATGTAGTTTTCTCAGTTAATTACCGGTGGTTAGGTTACTGAACAGCGTTCAGGAAGTTCATAGATAACAAGGGTAAACTTTGTCAGTTGTTGCCACACTGATACCAAAAAGTAACCAAATTATATCAGAGACGGTACATTCTTGAAGGCTTGAGATTCATGGCCAGAATGGCCTTTAGGCCAAAATTGTTCGTTCAGCCTTCTCAGCTTTGGCCTTAACCTCAAACATTTAGCTTTGGCCTGGTTAAGTTACTTACTATCATGCCCAAGTGACAGTTGATGAACAGAAATTTTACTATATTTGTAGTTAAGATAGCCAAATGGTATCGGAAACATAGACTAGTTGTTAGCTGCTGCTGCTGATGCAACTACACTGTCCGGAAAAAAGTAACCCCCTAGACATCTTACAATAGAAGTGTTAAAACTGAACGAATCTAAATAAAATTTTATACATATAATTCTCCATAAATTGTCGAAAAAATTACCAAATTTCATTACAAAATACTATTTCTTAGCTGAGTTATTAATTGTTGAATATCGATAACAAAATATCTCTGTTATCAATATGGCGGTACATAAGAAAACCACATAACCCCGCAGTATTTTTTGCATGACTCCAACAAATTCTGACAAAATTTTACATAAACAATATGCCGTCCATTGTCAACCCAAACTCCAAATATTAGTAAAATCTGCCAACGTGAACAATAGTTACAGCGGCTTTTGTGAGGTCATCCCAAAACATGTTGAAGTGTTTAGTATTAAACAACTGTTTGTTTAATCCTGACAGTGTTCACGGCTTGCTGGAAAATTCTGTGATAAACTTTTCAGCATCATACACTTTTTCTTGTTTAAACAGCTTAATTAAAACATGATCATCTGCAAAAAGTACCATTTTTGTTAATTTTACATTATTTTGATTGCGTGAACAAACATTACTTCTGATCGAGTGACTGTAGTATATAACAGAGATATTTTGTTAGCAGCATTCAGCAATTAATAACTCGGCTAAAAAATAATATTTTTAATGAAATTTGGTGGTTGTTTCAGCAATTTATTAGAGATTAAGTGTGCACAGTTTTATTTAGATTTGTACAGATTTGACATTTCTATTGTACGATATCTAGGGGGTTACTTTTTTCCGAACACAGTGTACAATGTCGTGTTAGTCAAGAGTCAAAACTACTACTATTACTACTACTAGTACTACTACACCAGCTGTTGATACTACGACAATGTTATGTTTCAGTCAAGGGTCGTCAGTCAGAACCCGGGTGAACGTTGTTTTCACATCTTTTACCAGTTGCTTCAAGCAGCTAGTCCAGCGATGGTCGGTCAGTAATTATCCACTCCAGCGTTTTGTTTTTAATGGCTAAATTGTTCTCATTGTAGTTTTGATGCATTGATCGCACAATACCACAACGACCAGCCACGTGAGATAAACTGTCAGTATACGTCATCTCGTTCACAGTCGAGTAGTTGGTTAATCAGAAGAACCGGAAGCCATTTCTAAGAGCTCCTCTTTTCATCAGTTGTCGTCAAGCGTATCCAGTCTTTTTTGTTGCAACAATTCTGGGGAATGGTTAGAATATGAGTCAATGTCCTTACTTTATGCCTTTTCCTTACATCCGGGGTGAGCAAGCTGTTATGCCTGCCCAGCGCTGAGGCCATGTCAGTTTGGTTCAGTGTGCATCTCCAAATGTAACCATAAGGTTACAGGAAACGGCTGTGAAGCCGCGAATGGCTGTGAAGCCGTAGTTGAATGGCTATAAAGCCAAAATCGGCGTGAAAGCCGAAAATTAACCTGTGCATGAGCGCTGGTAACGTATCTGCTCTAACAGTTTGTGGTCAGCTCTTTGTTGGCTTCTACTCTACGGATTTTAGAAATCTTTCAGGTCATCGGAGCACTATGCCCACCATCACATCAAGGTGGCTGAACACGGTGGGGATAAGTCAGTGTCATTTTCTCAACATGTTCTCAACATTTGCCAAACTGTTTACAAAAGCTAAAGTTTAGCTGTGGAGAAGATCAAAAATATGCTGTTTATAGCACTCGTGTGTCATAACTCCAGCTGATTTTAATAGTTTGTCACGCATTGCTGTGCAGAGAACCTTGGTCTCACGGAGCCGAGCTATTTTTACTACTTGAATCAGAGCGGCACGTACAAGGTTGATGGTACCGACGATAGCAAGGAGTTTGAAGATACCATGGTATGTACTAAAGGTAGGAGTAATGTAGTAGCAAGCGGTGGTAGTACACTGCTGATCTCGAAGAGAAGGCTGATGAGCACGGCGTCAACTATCACGCTTTTGCTGACGATACGCAGTTGAATGAGTGTTGTTGTTGCGATGATATGCCGACTGCTGTTGGGAAACTTGAACACTGTGTCACAGATATCAATCACTGGATGTCGGCACACTGCCTCAAGCAAAATACAGAGAAGACAGAACTCCTGTGGTCGGGTTCCAAGTACAGTCTGAGTAAACTCGATGGTCGCGGCCTGGCAATCAAGCTCGGCTCTGACATCATCGAGCCCACTGGACACGTACACGTCCTAGGAGTTATTATGTCGTCTGATTTGAGCCTCGAGAAACATGTCTCAGCTGTCAGTGCTACTTGCTTCTTTCATCTCAGACACATTTGTCGTGTCCGGCAGTCGTTGTATGTCAGGTCGGCCAAAAACCCTCGTGCAAGCATTTGTGACATCTCGTGTCGACTACTGTAACGCTGTGTTGGCTGAGTCGCCAAAAGTCATAACAGACAAGTTGCAGAGAGTGATGA
>Ga0056128_1011053_pt1 | contig 11193 bp, 8 predicted proteins | sample WorMetLIZISLAND2_FD_71113 | JGI IMG/M metagenome (GOLD analysis project Ga0056128, IMG submission 71113) | Marine gutless worms symbiont microbial communities from Max Planck institute for Marine Microbiology, Germany - Olavius geniculatus... ... | reverse complement strand
GACGTTGGGTGAGGTGGAAACTAAAACACTTATTTAATAGCCAGTTGTGTCAGAAATATTTCTGCCAAAAAGTATTAAAATCTGCTGATCTTTCTTCAAGTTACGATCGATAATGTCGGGTATGTTTTTTTCAGGTTTTCTGTTTATTTCAACATATATTTCGCTGGATCTGCTTTCCTTAGGTAGTGCAGAAGCATACATTGGGTGATGTAGGAAACTGAACAGTCGTTTGATGGCAAGTTGTGTCAAGAATATTCTTACCAAAAATTATCACAATCTGATAATTGGTTTTCAAGTTACACTGTACTGTCAAAAATGTTGGGGATGTTTTTTTGGGACACAGTGTATATTGGCGATAGCATAACGATTTAGTTACGTGGTGCCACCTTGCGAATGCAATAGCGGTAACATAACGTTTTTAGGAGGGGTGCCTCTCGTTTGGGGGGGACCCCCTTCACCCAGTGGCATGAAATTTTGTCAGAAAATACTAGAGACTCTGGGCTGTCATGGGTGAAAATCCGAAGTCTTTATCTCGCCTGGTCTTGACACGGTACCGGGTCGTGTGTAGACAGACAGACGGACAGACAGAATTACCCTAGCTAATGCGCGCTATGCTAGCTCTCACGCATAATAATTATGATATGGATAATAAATTGAATATAATGTAATGCGGCTTAACTGTTGGAAGTCATGTATAGCAAGGTTTTGCAGACGATGTTACCTAGTTTAATGCAGTTCATTATTTGCGATAGCTTTGGCATATCTTTTCGCCGTGTCATTCAGAATAAAGTGCAAGTCTGTGATATGGTGCATAAATAAAGTAGGATTAAGTGGCAGAAGGGTTGTTAATTTACGAAAAATATCTCTGGAGTGTGGGAAAAATTTGGGGGCCTTCACTTCGGTTGATATTCAAAACAAATGTCTGAAATTAAATGTCATTATGTCCTGCAGTTCAGTTAAGCTTGTTTTAATATGAAAATCCTTTGTGAATTTCTGTACATCATGTTTGTATAATGTGGGTAGTATGTGATATGTGTGACTTGAAAAGTTTAGGTTTAAATGCTTTCACATGATGTTGTTATACTGGACGAATTTCGGTGTTTAACGTGTATGTATTTGTGCAGAAATAGTCAGGTTGATGCAGCAAATATATCAGTGGATAGTGAAGTTGAAAGGACTGAAAGCAATGGTGTAGGTTTGGGTATCAGCTCACCGGGCAAAGATGCATCTGGTATGTTATGTTATCATATGCTGTATTTTGTGATGTATTATGAACTGATTGCACAATATATGTTTTTGTTGAATTAGCTAGTGGAATTAGTTACTTGCATAGTAAAATACGTGTGATAAGGATATTAGCATTAAGAAAGAAAGAATTTTACTTAAATATTTTAACTAGGAAATGCACAAAATGCATTTAAATCACTGTTTTGTAAAAATTCACTTGAACGATAAAATGCTGGATATAAGCAGTCTTACAAGCGCCTCTTACTTATTCAATATACACCATGTCCGGAGAAAAACATCCCGAACATTATCGACTGTCACTCGAAGACAGTTTTACTAAATTTAATAATTTTTGGTACTAATATTTCTGGCATAACTGGCCATTAAATGACCGGCCATTTTACCATCTCAGCCAATTTCTGCTTTTGCACTACCTGTGGAAAACTGAATCAACGAAATATGCATTGAAATGAACAAAAATACGTTAAAAAGCATCCCCAACATTATCGATAATGACTTAAAGAAAGATTGGTAGATTTTAATAATTTATGGTGCAAATATTTTTGACACAACTGACCATAAAACGGCCATTTTAGTTTTTACCTTACCTAGTGTGTGTTTCCGCACTACCTGGGAAAACCAAAACAAGCAATATGTGCATTGCAATGAACAAAAAAACTTTAATAAATTTTGTATCTTTGGACCTGTGGTTCCTAACAGCCAGTCGATTACAAGGTTTGACTGTCATGTAGCACTGTGTCAACCAAATGACCTTCAAGAATGTTGATGAATTCAAAAAGTGACCATTAAAGTCTGGATTGGTCTGGAGCAGAACATCATTGACACACTGTCAACGACAGGAGAAACATCTCTGTACCTGTGGTTGGGCTGACACTTTGAATATTTTTTTACTGTAGGCAGTTGAAAAACGGACAGTTGTATGAGCTGTCAGTTCAAGTGACAGAAATTGGAAAAATGTGTTTTATGTCTTATTTTGATTAAGTAATAATGCTTCCTTGGACAAAAATACAATATTTTGTTGGTTTTGTTTTCCCCAGGTAGTGCAGAAATAGACATTGGGTGCAGTGGGAAATTAAATGATCGTTTGATGGCCAGTTGTGTCACAAATATTTTTGCCAAAAATTATTAAGATCTGATCATTCTTCTTTAAGCTAAAGTCGATAGTGTCCAGGATGATTTTTTTCAGGACATGGTGTAGATAATGCCAAACAGTTCTACATTGGACTGTAGTTCAGATCCTGTTTGACATATGGCACATGCTACAAGTGCTGTTTAGGTACTTTCTCGCTTGATGTGTACCTGCGGCAATTTGGAAGTCAGATCTAGCATACAAGGTGCGGCAAAAAAGTAGCCCCCTAAAGTTTTCCGTTGTTTTTTTCAGCAACTGTTCGGAATTTTAATTTAAAAATTTTTAGCTTCATTTACTAAAATCTTCTACATTTAGCTGCCAAGTAAAATGTGATTCTGTTGAAAAATGACAAAGTTATACGCTTTTTAACATGACCGCCTACCGATTTTTTAGCATTAAAAAATGTTCATGCTACAACAGCAATTCAATAACATCGTTAAAACAACACAGTTAGCTAATGATCAGATGCCAGTATTTCACTGTTACTGTGAATATATGTAAAAAAAACTTACCAGTTTACAACTGTGTGTAAGGACGATGTGATGATCTTTAGGTCGCTACTGGCAGCAAAATGTAGAAGGTTTTAATAAAAAAAGGCTGAAAAATTTTGAATTAAAATTCCAAACGGTCGCTGAGAAAACAGCAAAAAACTTTAGGTTGCTACTTTTTTGGCCACACCCTGTACATTAGCGTGGTCCAAAAAACAAAAATTTTTAGAACTTTTCCTCCACAACCCTGTTTTTGTTCTATGCCTACTTACTATCTCTTTTATCAAATTTGGTGGCAATTGATGAATATTTAGAGGTCACTCAAGACAGGTGTTTTTTACCACTTTACTCATTGCATTGTATTCTCAGTAACTGTCTGTCTTCAAGCACAAACCAACCAAAATAGCAAAAACATACTTGAGTTTAAGTGATCCAACTGCAAAAGACTGTTTAAGTATGTTCCAGTTATGTTTAGTCACCTTAAGGGGATATCAGATGAACGACAAAGTGGGCCGACTTTTGTGGGCGTGGTTTAGTTGCCTGACAAAATCGGCCGACAAAATCGGTGAACCATGACACACGACTGATATTTTTGTCTGCTACTTCATACAATATCAGCTAGCACAATAGCCGAATGCAGATCGCAAAATAATACTTGCGTCACTTTTTCTGCATCTAATGAACGAAAATAAATAACAAACACAATAAATAACTAAAATAAGTATTCATCTTTCGTTGTAAACAATCACCATGGCAACATAAACAAATTTGTTGCCTGATATACAAAAAGTCAGCCAACAAAATCGTGGAAGATAGAACGTGCTCTATCTTGGCTGACAAAAACGGGCGATTTTGTCGGCCGACAAAATCAGGCGATTTTTGCATGACACACGACAGATTTTTGTCGGGCGATTTTGTCGGCAGATAAAATTGGCCGATTTTGTCGTTCATCTGACATCCCCTTCAGGATTTTGCATTCAGTACGTCATCTTCACCAGTGTGGCAAATTTTCGAACAGGAGGGATAGCCTACTTTTTCCACTGTGGTTCTGCTCCAGACAGAGGATGCAATTTTGATAGATTCTCATGTTGTTAAAACTGCATTGTATTGCTACATTAAAATAATTGCCCTGTGAGCAGAGTTGTTGACAACAGCCGTTGCTAATAATGCTCTTTTTCTAAGATACTGGTATGGTTGGCTTTAAACTTGGATAGTCTTTGGCAGAAAGCTTTGTATTTTCTGTTTCACATAGACGCTGAGGATGTGAAACGTCATAAAAGTTCTCTTGCGTCAGCAAGATGGAAGACCATGTCTACTGGAACTATGAGCCCTAGGAAGACAGTCCAGGCATTTCATAGACTTGGTGCTCTGCAGAAATTGAATATTTTCAGCCATCACCAATTTTACATCAGCACCAGTTCTGTTGTCAAAGAGGGATAAGCTGACCAAAATTTCTGAAAAAGCAAAAGTTAATGCAGCCTTTGCTACGGTCATGTTTAGATATTTCACATGTTCCTTGATTAGCACCACTGTACCAGCAGCAGGTCACTAAACAGTGTGTTTATCTGCAGTGGGGCTTCCATCTTGGGTTGGACAACGCCCACAGACTGCCAGCTTCTTCAAACTGAGCTGTTCTTCACCAGAGACAGCTGCTGCTTGGAAAAAAGTTTAATGAGACTGTAGATAGTTTTTGTCATCCATTGTGCATGATAGAATGCTTTCACTGCCCAAAAGAGAACTATGATTCCACGTGCACCATCCAGGAAAACCAAACACGATTTTCTAAAATTCCTTGTAGTTCTCTTTTGGGTGGGACAATTTCAAAACCAGCTGGCAAACTTTCTCCACATTAGCTCAAAGACTGTCAGTGTGTGCATCAAACACGTTAGCTGCAGCAACTTTATATGTCTCTCTTTAGTTGAGGTTGGCCATCTTTGCGGGAGCCTCTTGAACATGGCAACTGCACGCTGTCCAGTTACTCCAGACAAACTGCTGCTGAAACACTTCCAAGCACCAGTTTCATGATGTGATGGCAGCAAGTCACCCATGCTAGCTTTTCCCAATGTTTTAGTTTTTAGCTCAAGTTGGTAATTTTCAGTCATATCAGCGAATTTAATCTGGTTAGTCACTGGATGGGTGTCCATCCATAGATGGATTAACCATTTCGGTATGTAGCCAGCCACTCAAGTCACCTCAGTTTGCCCATTCCTAAGTACCAGTCATAGCTGGGCCATAACAAGGCCCTCCCTTCCCGCGATGCACTAGCTCCATATCCGTGGGTTTGCAGGGTAAATTGGTCTCTTGCTGAGGGCTAAGAAAACAGATCGGCACCATCCGTGGGGCATATAGCTTGAAAAGAAATTCTCCAACTTTACGTTTTTATGTTTCTAAACCCCAAAATAGCTCAAAACTGATGCATTCTGCAAGTAATCAACACTGATCATTTTTATAAGTGTGACAGCCAGCAGTTGGTAAGTGCAGTACTGCAGCAACACTAGGGAGATAATGAGGATTCTTGAGTGACCTCTAAACATGCTCCAAATTACAAAAGTTTTTATGTAAGGTAGAACAAATTTAAACTTGTGGAGACTTAAACTTGTCATTAACTTGAATTTTTACCATTGTTTTATGGATCACCCTACTGTACATGTAATATAAGATAGGAGTTTTGCTAAACAAAATGATAATATTCATTTTGCAGTAACAAATTGTACAGCAGAATGCAATATTACCATAGTTCGTGCATGATACAAATCATACCCTGTGTTGCTGATTTTTTTTTCAGATTGTTGCTGAAATAATAGCATTGTCAATGAATGAGTTTTACTGTTAGTTGTATATTTATTTGTTGAAATTATATTTGCGTAGAACTTATGTATGGATGGACTTCAGTGCAGCTGTTCTCTGATTTTGTTTTTTTTTGAGGTAGTTTCATTTACTCATATTATTTCTTTAACGTTTATTGTGTTCAGTATTTATGTATTTATTGTATTTTGTATTTTTCTAATTTCATTTTTTGTGCTTATATATCTTTGTTATGTATTCTGAGAAACAATTGCTCTCTGTCAATTAGTGAAATGTCTTGTTTCATTTATGTCACTTTTGTTTAAAAAATAGTGTTGGAAAGTTTACAGTGAAGTGCTGTTGATAGATTTATTTAAGTTTTTTATTTGTTTGTTAGATAAGTTTGTGAAAAGCCCAAATTCCATTATACTGACTTTGCGACAAAGTCCCCGACAAAGTCGCAGACACAAATCATGAAATTCTGCGACAAAAGTCTTGTTGCCGACTTTTATGATTTGTGTTGCGGACTTTCATGATTTGTGCCTGTGACAGTTTGCGACTTCGTCGTGGACTTTGTGGCTGACTTTCCTCGTGCATTGTCACGGACTAAATTCCATTACAGCAACACAAATGGGTTTGTCGCGGACTTGTCACAGACTTTGTCGCAAATGTCTTGACACGTCGAGATGGTTTGTGTCCGCGACTTTGCTTGCAGGGAAATTTCAGTGAAAGTTGGCGTAATGGAATTTGGGCTTAAGCAGACTGACTGGTGAAAGTGATTATGGCCTCCCTCAGTCTCTGATACGAAGTGCATAAAAGTTGTCTAAAAAGTTTACTTTTCAATATTCAGCTTAACTTCAGCAGCTTGAGAAAAGTTGACTCATTACTGGTAAACAAACTCCAATAGTTACTGTAACTTTAGACTAGACAGAAAACAACTATTGCAACTTTTTGCAGTGCTGTCCTTGCATCACAGTAGCACTGTGAAGCAGTGAACGCTAAGTATATAGCATATGCCATTCAAAGTAGAATAATTGTTGATGATAGTTTGTATGAGTGTACATGGATTGTGAACTTGACAGTGCATTGTGCTCGTGGCAGAGAATGGTGTACACAACAAGTTATCATCATTGGCTGCTGGAGCTGAGACAAAGCAGTCTGATGCCAGTGACATTGTTGGGCTGAGCACTCTGGCTACTGTGGACAGGACTGACAATGAAGCTGTGCACTCGCCAGGCAATTGCTCTGTGCCGGTAAATCTCACTCTCTGAATAATGTTGATAATGATAATCATGATTGCAATAGTAAGTATTTAAGGACTATTTTACGTTAAATTCTGATTTTGGGTCATCGTGTCAATTTTGAGGACCTGTATCTGTGGCTTTTGAAGATAACACTGTGGAAACTAATGAACATATGTGTAGTGTATTGACAGTTGAAATGCACAAGACACTTAGTTTTTATGTATGGTTTCTGTGGATATTTGCACGGTGTCAAACTACAGTTGAGTCATGCTTTAATACTTATACTCACTTTAACTTATACTCACATGCTGTGTGCATGTTGTCGTAGTCTTATTTTATTCGGTGCGTGTGAAATAATTTTGACAGACCTAGGTTTTCAGCAATGAAAGTAAGTCATCTACGACAAAGTACATAGCTGACGCACTGTTTTTCTCCTGTGATAGTGGTGAGCTTGTTCTAATGGTCGTTACTTACTGTCTGTGTCTGCAATGTGTGCTTGGTGCATTGTGTAGACTGGTGGAGGGGCTAAGCTGCAACCTGTCTATGAAACTGAGCGCGAGTCCTGTAAGTAGTTTACATTAAATCTAGAGTCGATAGTTTTTTGTCCGAAAATTCCAGCCAAGTTTGAGTTTGAGAAATTTTGTACTTGTGTGTGGAAAGATTGTCTAAATTTTGCATCTCGCTGCAAACTGCTTTTTTTTGTTTTATGTTTAGTTTTTGAACTCTGATGTTCTGTTAATTTACTGATTGCTAAATAAAAATGCTATTGAATTGCGGTGTAAAAAAGTTCAAAAAGTTGATAATGTGTGAAGGCTGAAATCTGAGGAGTAGGTATTTAAATAGATAATGTTCATCATTTTTGTGTCGAAATGTTTCAACTAACACAAGTGTCATTGCTTGACTGACTTTCTGTTATTGATTGATTTTTAGCCGACTGTACTTTAGTAATGGTCTAGCTGTTGTCATGGTTGTCATCCAATTGTCCATCTGTTCATCCGTCACGAATGTATCGGTACTGTAGCTAAACGGTGCAAGATAGGGCCTAGGTTGCTATTGATCATTGATAAAAAGTTGCATATTGGCTTTCAAATGAAATGAAAATCATCGATTTTGGATGACCTTGAAGGTCACTGACAACTTGTACTGTCGGTATCTTAGTGACAGCTGGGCTTCTTGTTCTACCTGCTGTGCTGTAACGTTTATGGTTGTCTTCTAATAAGTGTGTTGTCTTTTTGTCAGTAAAGCCTTTGGAATTGTAAAAATTGTTTCAAGCTCTGTAGAGGCAAATGTCTATCAGAGGTAAACGTTGAAATAGCATTTAAAATTGTCATGGGCTATGTTCACAACATTCGTGAAATACAACTGCAATATTGCTGTGTGCCTTTTTACATCAGTCAAACCAAGTACATGCAGGTTTGTTTAAGCATGTGACAGCATCGCTGCCTGCTGGATTGAAGCTGCTTACAGTAATCAGTATACATTTAAGCCAGTGCCCCACCCTCGCTGTTCCTGAGTCGTTAGACTGATGAGAAGAAATGAACAATCACAATCACAGCAACTCGGCTAATACACATGTCGTTGATGAATAATGCAGTTATAATCCAAGTTACAATGCTGCGTGGGTTAGACTAGTGGCTGATAATTACAGAGAGAGTATAGGATGAATGAATGCTATATATATTACGTTGCTGTGTGCAGTTCTGATAGAAGGTGTGCTATTTCGTGCTCGCTACCTTGGCTCCACACAACTCATCTCAGAGGGTCAGCCGTCCAAAGCTGTACGTATGCTGCAGGCCCAGGAAGCCATTGGACGCATCAAGGTAACTGCCGTCATTGCTACGCATGGTGATGATGATTATTATTAGTACTACTATGATCATAACTGTTATTCACAGCATTGGTTTTCACTGTTTGGTTGATTAGATTGTTATGTGCTCTACGTTTGTAAAATCTAGTTCACATTACTTACTGTAGATGTGACCTGTTTTACCTGCCGTATCATCACATGACCGCGCCTTGTGAGTTGCGAACTTTGTTTGGTGTGCGCGTGGTCTCTTGTTTTTGTTGTGTGTTTAGTCACTTGACTTGCAGGCTCTGCTGAAAACATGTGCTGTTCAGTAGACTGGTGCTAAACTGTGGCAGTGTAAAATAACGTTATGCTGGCCGGTATGGTAGTCTATTAAGCTACGCTTTCACAAGTTTCCGGATATCAGGGTCCTTCAGTCTGAAGATGCGGTTTTGCTCCTGATGGAATTCATGGTGTCTACGCACCAGGGTCCTGTGCGTGGCTCCGGGTGTTGGCTTTGACTTTCCGGACTACCGGGGTTTGGACCATCGCGTCCAGTTTTCCGGACCACGTCGCAGGACCGGACAGCCAGTTTTCAGATGGCGTATGGTCCATTTTTCGTCGTCTGAACGCCTCCCGACTACTGTCGTGCTTTGCTTCTGCTATACCCGCTGTGCTCTGCGTCGTCGCTGCTGATTTCCTGTGTGAAACTGACGTTTTCATGTGCATGTGTTTTTCGCTATATAACTGTTATTTGTATACCCCTAGTTACCTAGTTACACAACAGCTTCATAACACTGTTTGCTGGTTTTTTGTTTATTTTTCTTTATGATTATTCAAAACTGTCATTCTCATGTCTGTGTGGTTATTGCTATATAACTGTTGTTACCCCTAGTGGCACACTAGGTTCGTAACAAGATGTTTCCTATTTGGTCAAATGTGAATTAATGAATATGCCTGGTTTTCTCCAAGTATGAATGCCGTACAAATGCTCCGTGTGCCGCAGAATATCTGCTACTATAGTGAAATGTAACAGTGATATTTTTAATCGCAACAGTTGCACTTAATACTGAACATTATGAGACATATACAATAATAAGTATACCGTGTCCGGAAAAAAGAGTCTACAGTTTCTCCTGAATAACTTTAGCAAATTAAAACTTATTAATAAATATATGTTTTTGCTATTGGGAGTAAACACCTGGAGGGTGGAAGTCCAAATCTTTGTTGGAGACAGTAAGGTTGCAGTGTACCAGCATACAGATATTTATTATTATGATTACGTTTAACAAACTAAAAGATTTAGGTCTTCGTGTAAACCCATCTTAGAGCTGTGGAGCATCACCTGACATGAGATAGCCACCTGACATGGGTGAACACACTTTGCTTTACTGCCAGTCAAGCAGACCGGTACTCCATTTACCTACCCAAAAAGATGGAAGGCTGAGTTGAGCTGATGAAGACCAGTGCGTCAAGCGCTACACCAGGCCACCATTAATGAATGAATGAATGAATGAGCTATTGAGTGAACAAGTGAGTGAGTGATAGGGATGTGACGAACTTTGCATTCGCATTTGACGACATGCGAATGTTGACCATTTTCAGCTATTTGATATTTGATGAATTTGAAAGCATTTCTGTCAAATGTGAATATTGCATTTTATTCAACTTGACTGAACTTTATTGAACTTTAGATAGGGGATACTGTCTGAAGAGAACACTGAACACTCTGGATGTTTTATTTTCTTAATTTAAGTTGATTGGTTGAACTTTACCTTACATATTGACACTGAGCAGTGAACAACTGCTTTGGATGTTTCACTTTTTATGCACAAAAACAAGTACTGCTGTAGCGCGTCTTAGCCATCGCAATTCTGTCTGTCTGTCCGTCTCTTCGTCTGTCTGTCTGTCACATGAGTGGATCAGTCAAAAATGGTGCAAGCTAGGATCACCAAATCTTCACCGGTTGCTAGGAAGACTTAAGTTTCGGGATTCGTAAAGCTTTCCCATAAATTTGAAAGGGGACACACTGAGCAAGAGTGCTAAATGAGAGGGAGGTGGGAGAAATTTGTGATTTTTACGCGCAAAAGCAGAATGCTTCGCGCACCTTTGCCATCATCTGTTCGTCCGTCTGTCTGTCCGTCTGTCTGTCTCTCTGTCTGTCTGTCTGTCTGTCACACTCGTGATCTGTATCAAAAAGGGTGCACGCTAGGATCACGAAATCTTCACTGTGGGCTGCCCCAAGGTCTCTAGTTTATCGTGACAAAATTTTGTGCCACTGGGTGCAGGGGTTCTTCTTGAACAAGGGCGTCGAAGAGGGGTACCCCCCCTAAAAAGACGTCATTTTGCCGTTATTGGCTCGAATAACGTGAAAACAGTTGCAGATAGGTACATACATGCTGCTTATCATAACAAGCACTGGTGACAGGCTTTTTGGATTTATCAACGTCGATGACCTTGAACGACCTTGAACCCCTCAAAAAGAGGTTTTTAGTGAATTTTTCGCAATTTTTG